>Ga0209323_10002330_pt1 | contig 12616 bp, 9 predicted proteins | sample Rifsed19ft2_FD_184014 | JGI IMG/M metagenome (GOLD analysis project Ga0209323, IMG submission 184014) | Soil microbial communities from Rifle, Colorado, USA - sediment 19ft 2 (version 2) | ecosystem: Environmental > Terrestrial > Deep subsurface > Rock core/Sediment | place: Rifle, Colorado...
GAAGGAGCTCCGGTTCGCGATCCGCGAGGGCGGACGCACCGTGGGCGCCGGCGTCGTCGCGGAAATCATCGAGTAGGGGAAGGAAAAGAACGATGCGGGACATCATCACGTTGGCGTGCGGCGACTGCAAGAACCGGAACTACACGACCACGAAGAACAAGAAGACCACGCCGGACAAGCTCGAGCTGAAGAAGTTCTGCCCGACGTGCCGCAAGCACACGGCGCACAAGGAGACCAAGTAGGAAGCGAAGGGCGGGGGGCGAAGGCCAGTAGCTCTAACGGCTAGAGCAGCGGACTCCAAATCCGCGGGTTGGGGGTTCGAATCCCTCCTGGCCTGCCATTTTTTTCCGGAGACGGGAGTTTTTCGATCATGGCGAAGACGATCAAGGACAGGTTGCTGGAGCGGTTGCCCGGCACTCGCACCGCCACCGACGAGGGAAGGGGCGCGGTCTCCACGGCGGGCGTCGTCCAACGGGTGAGCGGGTTCTACCGGGAATGGATCACCGAGATGAAGAAGGTCACCTGGCCCGGGCGAAAAGACACCGCATCGTCCACGGCCGTCGTCATCGTGACCGTCCTCATCATCGTGGCGTTCCTCGGGCTGGTGGATTTCGCCCTCGGAAAGATCACCCAATCGATCCTGAGCTTCTGAATCTCCAAAGAGGAAACGATGACGAAACAGTGGTTCGTCGTTCATACCTACTCAGGGTATGAAAAGAAGGTCCGGGAATCCCTCCTGAACCGCATCGTCACGGAAGGGATGCAGGACCGGTTCGGCGACGTGCTGATCCCCGCCGAGACGGTCGTGGAGATGAAGAAGGGGAAGAAGAAGACCGGGACGCGCAGTTTCTTCCCGGGGTATCTCCTCGTCAACATGGATCTCGACGAGGAAACCTGGCACCTCGTGCGGCACACCCCGAAGGTCACCGGGTTCGTCGGCGGCCAGCATCCGGCCCCCATCCCGGAGCCCGAGGTCGAGGACATCAAGTCCCAGATGGTCGAAGGCCGGCTGAAGCCGAAGCCGAAGATCATCTTCGCGGAAGGGGAGAACGTCCGCGTGGTCGACGGGCCCTTCGCCACCTTCAGCGGCACCGTGGACAGCACCAAGCCCGACAAGGGGAAAGTGGTCGTCCTCGTTTCCATCTTCGGGCGCGCCACCCCCGTGGAGCTCGATTTCACCCAGGTCGAAAAAGCGTAAGCCCGGCAGGAGGGAAAAGGAGAAGCCATGGCGAAAAAAGTCATAGCCCAGATCAAGCTGCAGATCGTGGCGGGGAAGGCGAACCCGTCTCCTCCCGTCGGCCCCGCTCTCGGGCAGCACGGCGTGAACATCATGGAATTTTGCAAATCCTTCAACGCGAAGACGGCATCCCAGGAGGGGATGGTCATCCCCGTGGTGATCACCGTGTTCGCGGACCGGTCGTTCACTTTCATCACCAAGACCCCCCCGGCGTCGGTCCTGCTGCTCAAGGCCGCGGGCCTCGAAAAGGGGAGCAAGACCCCGAAGAAGGAGAAGTGCGGAAAGATCTCCAGGGACAAGGTCGAGGAGATCGCGAAGCTCAAGATGATCGACCTCGACGTCAAGGATCTGGCGGCCGCCATCAAGACGGTCGAGGGGACGGCGCGCAGCATGGGGCTGGACGTCGTCTGAGCGGAAACGAAGTCAACCGTGACATCGCCCCCGGTGGGTGTAGCGTCTCGCAAATAGCCTGACGCATCGAGAGCGTCGATGCGCCGCGCCAGCAAGGCGCGCAAGTGAAGACGTACCGGGAGAGTACGGCGAGCGAGCGCAACGAAGCTGGAGCGGATGCAGCGGCGGTCGAATGCCAGGGTATTTGCGAGAAGCTGCACCAGGTCCGAGGGGCGGGAAGGGAGGGGGAAATGCCGAAACGCGGGAAAAAGTACCTGGAAGCACGGAGCAAGGTGAACAGGGAGGCAAAGTACTCTCTCGACGAATCGCTGGATCTTCTGAAGGAGACGGCCCACGCGAAATTCGACGAGACGGTGGAGGTCGCGATGCGGCTGGGGGTCGATCCGAAGTATCCGGACCAGCAGGTCCGGGGCTCGGTGGTGCTCCCCCACGGGACCGGCAAGAGCGTGCGCGTCCTCGTGTTCGCCAAGGGGGAAAAGGTGAAAGAGGCGCAGGACGCCGGCGCCGACTTCATCGGGAGCGACGACCTGGTGGCGAAGATCCAGGGCGGATGGCTCGATTTCGACAAGGCCGTCGCGACTCCCGACATGATGGGAGCGGTCGGGCGGATCGGCAAGCTGCTCGGCCCGCGGGGACTGATGCCGAACCCGAAGGTCGGAACCGTCACCTTCGACGTCGCCAGGGCGGTGCGGGACCTGAAGGGCGGGAAGGTCGAGTTCCGGGTCGACAAGACCGCCACGCTCCACGCGGGGATCGGCAAGGTCGGATTCGGGAAAGAGAAGATCCGGGAGAACTTCCTCTCCTTCTTCGAGGCGATCATGAAGGCGAAGCCGTCGGGAGCCAAGGGAACGTACATCCGTACCCTGACGCTCTCCACGACGATGGGCGTCGGGATCCGGATGAATTTCAACGCGCTGCTTACGGAGAAGTGATCGTTCTTTGCACGAAGGGAAACTTCTTTTGTCAAAGACCGCGGGTTCGCCGGATGGCGACCAAGGGGGTCGAGGGGATCGCTCCCTCGCCCGGCCCGCGCAGACAAAGGGGAGCCGGTCGGACGGAAAGGCATCCTTTCGCGCCGCGCCCTCTTCCTTTGACGGAGGTTTCGTCATAATGGCCAAATCTTTCGAAAGGGAAAGGGGGAAACGGAAGCGGTGAAAAAAACCAGCAAGACGGAAACGGTCGAGGCGTTGAAGGCCGCCATCGCGGCGCAGCGCGGGGCCGTGGTCGCTTCGTTCCGGGGGCTGAAGGTTTCGGAGATGACCGCCCTCCGGAAGAAGCTTCGCGCGATCGACGCCGAGCTCAAGGTGGTGAAGAACACCCTGATCCGGCGGGCCGCGGAGGGGACGCCGTTCGGGGACCTCTCCGCGCATTTCACGGGACCGACGGCGGTCGCGTTCTGCCACGGCGATCCCGTGGCGCTGGCGAAGGCGATGAAGGAGTTCGCCGCCGCCACGCCGAAGGTGACGCTGCGCGCCGGGTTCGTTGAGGGGCGGGTTCTCTCCGCGAAGGAAGTCGAGACCCTGGCCAGCGTTCCTTCCCGCGACGTGCTGCTCTCCCGGCTGGTCGGCGGACTCGCGTCGCCGATCACCCGCCTCGCGCAGGCGCTCTCCGGACCGCCTCGCAAACTGGTGTACGTTCTGGAGTCCATCCGCAAGCAGAAGCCCGCGGAAGCGGCCGCCGGCTGAACACGAAACCACATTCCACAAAACCCCAGGGAGGATCGAACGAAATGGCTTCCATGAACAAGGACGAATTCATCGCGATGGTGGAGGGGATGACCGTTCTCGAGCTTCACGACATCGTGAAGGCGCTCGAGGACCGGTTCGGCGTGACGGCGGCGGCGCCCGCGGTCGCCGTTGCGGCTCCCGGAACGGCGGCCCCCGTCGCGGAGGAGAAGACGGAGTTCGACGTCATCCTCACCGGCTTCGGCGCCAACAAGATCCAGGTCATCAAGGTGGTCCGCGAGCTCACCGGCCTCGGACTCAAGGAGGCCAAGGACCTGGTCGAGGGCGTTCCCAAGCCGCTCAAGGAAGGGATCGCCCGCAAGGACGCCGACGGGATGAAGAAGAAGATCGAAGATGCCGGGGGAACGGCGGAAGTGAAGTAACAGCGTTCGTAGACGCATGCAACCGCGGCGGGGGGCGTTCGCCCCCCGCCGCGCTCACGGCAAGCCCGCATTTCTCACCAGGGTTCGTCGCGAGGGGGTGGAGACGGGTGTGGATACAAGGCGCGCGACCGAGGGCCCCGGAGGCGTAGTTAAAACTACGTCGAGGAGCCCGACCGGGCGCCCCACTCCCGTACAAATTGCGCTCCCTGGGGTACCCCGGGGACGGGATGAGGGGCACAACGCAGTAGACATGCCCGTATCCGCCGCCGCAGCAGAAGCCTGGTGAGAAATGCGGGCTAGATCCCCGGGGTGACAAGATGGCTTATCTGGATTACAGGAACCGGATCAAGCGGGTGGACTTCTCGAAGAACGAGAAGGTCCAGGAGATACCGAACCTCATACAGGTGCAGCAGGAGTCGTACGCGGAATTCCTGCAGGCCGGCGTTCCGCCCGAGAAGCGCAAGGACGTGGGGCTCCAGGCCGTCTTCAAGGGGATCTTTCCCATCGCCGACTACAACGGACGCGCCTCGCTCGAGTTCATCTCCTACTCGATCGGCGAGCTGAAGTGGTCGGAGGAGGAGTGCCGCGAGCGCGGGGTGACCTATGCCGCCCCCATCAAGGTGACGGTCCAGCTGGTCATCTTCGACGTGGACGAGAAGACCGGGGCGCGGACCATCCGGGACGTCAAGGAGCAGGAGGTCTTCTTCGGCGAGATCCCCCTCATGTCGGAGCGGGCCACGTTCATCATCAACGGGACCGAGCGCGTCATCGTCAGCCAATTGCACCGGTCGCCCGGCGTCTTCTTCGAGCACGACAAGGGCCGCTCCCACGCGTCGGGGAAAGTGCTGTTCAGCGCCCGGATCATCCCGTACCGGGGATCGTGGCTCGATTTCGAATTCGACCACAAGGATCAGCTCTACATCAAGATCGACCGGAAGCGGAAGTTCCCGATCGCGGTGCTGCTGCGCGCGTTCGGCAGGACCACCGAGGAACTCCTGCGGACCTTCTACGACGCGGAGGAGATCACGCTCGAGGGGGAGAAATACGCCAAGGAGTTCCGGCCCGAGCTGATGGTGGGACTGAAGATGCCCGTGGAGGTGCGCCACCCCGGCAAGCCGGGAGAGATCGCCTTCAAGAAGGGCGTCAAGATATCCAAGAAGCGCGTGGAACGGTACGCCCGCGAGGGGGTTTCCTTCGGCCGGATCGTGCTGCCGCTGGACGACCTCGTCGGGAAGGTCGTCATCTCCGACGTCGCCGACCCCGGGACGGGGGAAGTCCTGGTCGAGTGCGGCCAGCAGATCACCGCGGATCTCCTCGCGAAGCTGCGTGAAAAGAACGTCACGGGCCTTTCCGTCTTCACGCTCGAAAACTCCGACCGCGCCGTGTGGGAGGGTCTGATTTCCGACAAGATCAAGACCCGCGACGAGGCGCTGAAGGAGATCTACAAGAAGATGCGTCCGGGGGACCCTCCGACGAAAGACGCCGCGAAGGCGCTCTTCGAGAACATGTTCTTCAACCCGGAGCGGTACAGCCTGTCGAGGGTCGGCCGCCTGAAGCTCGACCACAAGATCGGGGTCCAGGAAAGCGACCTCGAGAAAACGGTCCTGACCCAGGAAGACATCCTGCGGGTCATCCGTTACCTGATCGGCCTGAAGAACGGCGTCGGGGAGGCGGACGACATCGACAACCTCGGCAACCGCCGTGTCCGCACCGTGGGCGAGCTCATCGAAAACCAGTTCCGGATGGGGCTGGTCCGGGTGGAGCGCGCCATCCGCGAAAAAATGGGGCTGCAGGACATCGAGACGCTGATGCCCCACGACATCATCAACGCGAAGCCGGTGTCCGCGGTCATCAAGGAATTCTTCGGGTCGTCCCAACTGTCCCAGTTCATGGACCAGACGAACCCGCTCTCCGAGGTGACGCACAAGCGCCGCGTTTCCGCGCTCGGACCCGGGGGACTGACCCGGGAGCGGGCGGGGTTCGAGGTCCGCGACGTCCACCCGACGCATTACGGCCGGATCTGCCCGATCGAGACGCCGGAAGGACCGAACATCGGCCTGATCGCCTCGCTGTCCACCTTCGCCCGGATCAACGAGTTCGGTTTCATCGAGACGCCGTACCGGGTCGTGAAGGACTCCTCCGTGTCGAAGGAGATCGTCTTCCTCTCCGCGATGGAGGAGGAGCGCCACGTCATTGCGCAGGCGAACGCGGCCGTGGACGCGAAGGGCAAGTTCCTCCAGGACGTGGTGATCGCGCGCCAGGGGGGGGAGTTCGCGATGGTGCGCTCCTCCGACGTCACCCTGATGGACGTGTCCCCGAACCAGCTCGTCTCGGTGGCCGCTTCCCTCGTGCCGTTCCTCGAGCATGACGACGCCAACCGGGCCCTCATGGGATCGAACATGCAGCGCCAGGCGGTGCCCCTCCTTCGGACCGAGCCGCCCTTCGTCGGCACCGGGATGGAAGCGGTGGTCGCGCGCGATTCGGGAGCAGCGGTCGTCGCGAAACGTTCGGGAGTGGTCGAGAGCGTCGACGCCCGGCGGATCGTCGTCCGGTCCGAGGAACCGGACGCGTCGGGGATGTATGGGGCCGACATCTACACGCTGGTCAAGTACCGCCGGTCGAACCAGAACACCTGCATCAACCAGAAGCCGATCGTCACGCTCGGGGAGAAGGTCTCCGGGGGCGATGTGATCGCCGACGGGCCGGCCACCAGCGAGGGAGATCTCTCTCTCGGGCGAAACGTGCTCGTCGCGTTCATGCCGTGGGGAGGGTACAACTTCGAGGACTCCATCCTGATCTCCGAGAAGATCGTGAAGGAGGACATCTTCACGTCGATCCACATCGAGGAGTTCGAGTGCGTCGCGCGGGAGACGAAGCTGGGGAAAGAGGAGATCTCCGCCGATATCCCCAACATCAGCGAGGAGTCGCTCACGGACCTCGACGAGAGCGGCATCATCCGGATCGGCGCCCGGGTGAAGCCGATGGACATCCTCGTCGGGAAGATCACGCCGAAGGGGGAGACGCAGCTCTCCCCCGAGGAGAAGCTGCTCCGCGCGATTTTCGGCGACAAGGCGGGGGACGTGAAGGACTCCTCCCTCCGGGTGCCGCCCGGCATCGAGGGGATCGTCATCGACGCGAAGGTGTTCACGAGGAAAGGCGGGGAGAAGGACGACCGGGCCCGGATGCTGGAGGATCGCGAACTCGAGCGGCTCTACCGGGACCAGGAGGACGAGACCCGGATCATCTTCGATGCCGCCTGCGGGAAGATCAAGGCGCAGTTGCTGGGGAACACCTCCTCCGTACGGCTTACCTCGGACGACAAGGCCGAAGTGCTGCTCGCGAAGCGGAAGAAGATCACGGAAGAGGTGCTCGACGAGATCCCGAAGGATCGGTGGGCCGAGATCGGCGTCGAGGAGGACCTGGAGCTGAAGGCGCGCCTGTCCGACGCCTGGCGGGTTTGCCTGGACCAGGTGGCGCTTGTGAAGGCGGTGTTCGACGAGAAGATCTCACGGATCCGCCGCGGCGACGAACTGCCCCCCGGCGTCCTCAAGATGGTGAAGGTGTTCATCGCGATGAAACGGAAGCTCTCCGTGGGCGACAAGATGGCGGGCCGCCACGGGAACAAGGGGGTCATCTCGCGGATCCTTCCGGAAGAGGACATGCCGTATACCGCCGACGGCTCTCCGGTCGACGTCGTGCTGAATCCGCTCGGGGTTCCTTCGCGCATGAACGTCGGCCAGATCCTGGAGGCGCACCTCGGCTGGGCGGCCAAGGGGCTCGGAGAGCAGCTCCAGCAGATGATGGAGAAGTCGTTCAGCCCCGCTTCGATGCGGGAGTGGCTCGGCAAGATCTACAACTCCGAGCGGTTCGGGGCGTACCTGAAGGGGCTCGAGGACGACGAATTGCGGGAGGTCGTCCGGACGATGCGCGGCGGGGTGTTCATCGCCTCCCCCGTGTTCAGCGGCGCGACGGAAAGCGAGATCAAGGGCTACCTGCGCCTCGCCGGGTTGCCGGAAAGCGGGCAGACGATCCTCTACGACGGACGGACCGGGACGCCGTTCCAGCAGGCGGTCACCGTCGGATCGATGTACATGCTGAAGCTGCACCACCTGGTGGACGACAAGATCCACGCCCGTTCGACCGGACCGTACTCCCTGGTCACCCAGCAGCCGTTGGGCGGCAAGGCGCAGTTCGGCGGGCAGCGTTTGGGCGAGATGGAGGTGTGGGCGCTGGAAGCGTACGGCGCGGCGTTCACCCTGCAGGAGTTTCTGACCGTCAAATCCGACGACGTTCCGGGACGCGCCAGGATGTACGAGTCCATCGTCAAGGGGAACTTCTCCCTCGAACCCGGGCTCCCCGAATCGTTCAACGTGCTGATCAAGGAGCTCCAGGCGCTGGGCCTGGACGTCGAGCTGATCAGCGAAGAGAACCAGCAGTAAACCGCACAGGAAACGGAACCGGGAGGCACCCGTGGAAGATCTTTTCACCCGCGTTGACAAACCGAAGGATCCCATCCGTTTTTCGGGGATCCGGATATCGATCGCTTCCCCCGACCAGATCCGCAAGTGGTCGCACGGAGAGGTGAAGAAGCCGGAGACCCTGAACTACCGGACCTTCAAGCCGGAGCGGGACGGCCTGTTCTGCGCGAAGATATTCGGTCCGATCAAGGACTACGAGTGCAATTGCGGAAAGTACAAGCGGATGAAGCACCGGGGGATCGTCTGCGAGAAGTGCGGCGTGGAGGTCATCCAGTCGAAGGTGCGCCGCGAGCGGATGGGCCACATCGAGCTGGCGTCCCCCGTCGCGCACATCTGGTTCCTGAAGAGTCTTCCGAGCCGGATCGCGACGATCCTCGACATGCCGATGAAGGACGTCGAGGCCGTCATCTACTTCGAGAAGTACATCGTCCTCGATCCGTGGGAGACCGACACGCAGCCGCAGGAGGTCCTCACCGAGGGGAAGTACCGGGAGAAGTACGAGGAGTTCCGCGAGCTCTTCAAGGGGAACAAGGAAAAGCAGGATCTGCTCCGGGAGCGCTTCCGGGTGGGGATGGGCGCCGAGGCGATCCGGGCGCTGCTGGCCGGGCTGGACCTGCAGAAGCTGTCCGAGTCGCTGCGCAAGGAGATGGCCGACACCGCATCCGAGGCGAAGAAGAAGAAGATCTCCAAGCGGTTGAAGATCGTCGAGGCGTTCCGGGACAGCGGGCAGAAGCCGGAATGGATGGTCCAGGAGGTCATCCCCGTCCTTCCGCCGGACCTGCGTCCCCTCGTGCCGCTGGACGGCGGGCGGTTCGCCACCTCGGACCTGAACGACCTGTACCGACGCGTCATCAACAGGAACAACCGGCTGAAGCGGCTTCTCGACCTGTCCGCGCCGGAGATCATCATCCGCAACGAGAAGCGGATGCTGCAGGAGGCCGTGGACGCGCTGTTCGACAACGGCCGCAGGGGAAAGCTCATCACCGGATCGAACAAGCGTCCCCTCAAGTCGCTGTCCGACATGCTGAAGGGGAAGGGGGGCCGCTTCCGGCAGAACCTCCTCGGGAAGCGCGTCGATTACTCCGGCCGCTCGGTGATCGTCGTCGGACCGGAGCTCAAGCTCCACCAGTGCGGTCTCCCCAAGAAAATGGCGCTCGAGCTGTTCAAGCCGTTCATCTTCAACAAGCTCGAGGAGGGGGGGTTCGCCACCACCATCAAGCAGGCGAAGAAGATGGTGGAAAAGGAGAAGCGGGAGGTGTGGGACGCCCTCGACGAGGTCACCCGCCAGCTCCCCGTGATGCTGAACCGGGCGCCGACGCTCCACCGCCTCGGCGTGCAGGCCTTCGAGCCGGTGTTGATCGAGGGGAAGGCGATCCAGCTCCATCCGCTGGTCTGCTTCGCGTTTAACGCCGACTTCGACGGGGACCAGATGGCGGTTCACGTGCCGCTGTCCATCGAGGCGCAGATGGAGGCGCGGGTCCTCATGATGTCGACCAACAACATCCTTTCCCCGGCCCACGGGAAGCCCGTGATCGGGCCCTCGCAGGACATCGTGCTGGGGATCTATTACCTCACGCGGCACCGCGGAGAGCGGAAGGGGGAGGGAAAGCGGTTCTCCGGGCCCGAGGAGGTGCGGATCGCCTACGATGCGGGCGAAGTGGATCTCCAGTCGCCGATCCGTGTCCGCATCTCCGGGAAGACGGTCGAGTCGACCACCGGGCGGGTGCTCCTCTACGAGGTCGTCCCGAAAGAGGTGCCTTTCGAGTACGTCAACAAGGTGATGAAGAAGAAGGACCTGGCCGAGCTGATCGACGTCACCTACCGGAACTGCGGCCAGAAGGCCACGGTCATCCTGGCCGACCAGTTGAAGAACCTGGGATTCCAGTACGCGACGATCTCCGGGATCTCGATCTGCGTCGACGACATGGTCATCCCGACCAGCAAGAAGACGATCCTCGACCGCGCGTCGGTCGACCTGGAGAAAGTCATCAACGAGCACCTCGAGGGACTCATCACCCCGGGCGAGCGTTACAACAAGGTCGTCGACATCTGGTCGGCCGCGACGGAACGGGTCGCCAAGGAGATGCTCAAGGAGATGGGGACGGAGGCCGTCAAGGGGAAGGACGGCAAGGAGAAGAAGGTCCCCAGCTTCAACCCGATCTACATGATGGCGGACTCCGGGGCGCGCGGATCCGACAAGCAGATGATGCAGTTGGCCGGCATGCGCGGGCTCATGGCCAAGCCGTCGGGCGAGATCATCGAGACCCCGATCCGGTCGAACTTCCGCGAGGGACTCTCCGTGGGCGAATACTTCATTTCCACCCACGGAGCGCGGAAGGGTCTTGCGGACACCGCGCTGAAGACCGCGAACTCCGGGTATCTCACGCGCCGGCTGGTCGATGTGGCGCAGGACTGCATCGTCGTCGAGGAAGACTGCTTCGCCCGGCAGGGGGAATCGGCGGTTCCCGCCCCCGTGGCGATCCGCGATCCGCGGAAAGCTTCCGATGAGCTGAATCCGGACTATCTCGACAAGTCCCCGGAACTGTTCGATGCCGGGGCCTTCGGGATCACGGCCCTGTTCGAAGGCGGCGAGGAGATCGAACCGCTGGCGAACAGGATCCTCGGGCGGGTCTCGCTGGACGAGGTCTACGACCTGGACGGAAAGCTTGTCCTTGGCGTCAACCAGGAAATCACCGAGGAATTGGCGAAAAAAATCGAGGAACTGGGCTTTTCGGAGATCAACATCCGCTCGCCGCTGACCTGCGAGAGCAAGCGAGGGGTATGCGCGCTTTGCTACGGACGCGACCTGGCGCGCGGGAAGATGGTGGCGATCGGCGAGGCGGTCGGTATCATCTCCGCCCAGTCCATCGGGGAGCCCGGCACGCAGTTGACGATGCGGACCTTCCACATCGGCGGCATCGCCACGGCCGGCTCGGTGGCGCAGAGTTCACATCAGTCCAAGCAGGCGGGGCGCATCAAGTTCCAGGGGATCGTCGCCGTGCGGAACCGCGAAAAGAACCTCGTGGCGATGAACCGGAACGGGTACCTCGTTCTTCTCGACGAGAACAACCGGGAACGGGAGAAGTACCAGATCCAGTACGGGGCGGTCATCCTGGTCTCCGAAGGGGAGAAGGTGAAGGAAGGGACCCGGCTCGCGGAATGGGACCCGTACAACATCCCGATCCTCACCCAGGTCGAAGGCGAGATCAAGTTCGGCGACATCATCGAAAACGTGACCATGCGGGAGCAGGTCGACGAGGTGACGGGGCGCTCCACGCGCGTCATCGTCGAGTCCAAGGACGCCGAGGCCCGTCCCCGCATCTCCATCAAGGAAGCGGGGAGCCGGACGACCCGGAAACTTCCCGGTTCGTCGAGCGAGGCCCGGTACCTTCTCCCCATCGGATCCAACATCCTGGTCGACGAGGGCCAGAAGGTCCAGGCGGGCGACATCATCGCCAAGATCCCCCGGGAGACGACCAAGACCAAGGACATCACCGGCGGTCTTCCCCGCGTCGTGGAACTCTTCGAGGCGCGCAAGCCGAAAGAGTACGCACTCATCTCCGAGATCGACGGGATCGTCCAGATGGGGAAGGACTTCAAGGGGAAGCGCAAGATCCAGGTGATGCCGGATGTCGGCTCTCCGCGGGAATACACGATCCCTCGGGGAAAGCACATCACGGTCCACGACGGGGAGCGGGTCCGGGCGGGCGAGGCCCTCATGGACGGTTCGCCCAACCCCCACGACATCCTTCGGGTCCTCGGGGACAAGGAACTCGCGAGGTTCCTCGTCAACGAGATCCAGGAAGTGTACCGGCTCCAGGGCGTGCGGATCAACGACAAGCACATCGAGACGATTGTCCGCCAGATGCTGCGGCGGGTGAAGATCGCCGACCCGGGCGACACCACGTTCCTCATGGGTCAAAGCGTCGAGAAATGGATCTTCCGGGAGGAAAACGAGCGGGTGGTGAAGGCGAAGGGGACCCCGGCGACGGCGGAGCCGCTGCTTCTCGGGATCACGAAGGCCTCGCTTTCCACGGAATCCTGGATCTCCGCCGCCTCCTTCCAGGAGACGACCAAGATCCTCACGGACGCATCGGTCCACGGCCGGGTGGACTTCCTCGCCGGCCTGAAGGAGAACGTGATCATGGGCCGCCTCATCCCCGGCGGAACGGGCGCGGCGGCCTATGCCCTCGCGGAATTCGAGTCCGATCCGCCGCTCGTGGTGGAGCCTCCGCCCCTTGCCGAACCGGAGCCGGAGTTTTCCGGGGACGAGGAGGAGGCCCGCTAGTGCAGCGTCTCGCAAATACCCTGGCATTCGAGCGCCGCTGCATCCGCTCCAGCTTCGTTGCGCAAGTTCGACGTACTCTCCCCGGTACGCCTTCA
>Ga0209323_10002332_pt1 | contig 12613 bp, 8 predicted proteins | sample Rifsed19ft2_FD_184014 | JGI IMG/M metagenome (GOLD analysis project Ga0209323, IMG submission 184014) | Soil microbial communities from Rifle, Colorado, USA - sediment 19ft 2 (version 2) | ecosystem: Environmental > Terrestrial > Deep subsurface > Rock core/Sediment | place: Rifle, Colorado...
CCCGCACTTCTGGTCGCTCGGCTCGGCGTGCGAATCGACGCCTGCCGCTGCGACGAGTTCGGCAACATCGAGTTTGGCTTTCTCTAAGATGTCGAAGTCGACTTTCGCGCGGAAGGCTTCACCGTTCTTGACATCGTAAGTGAAGGGCGTGCAGGCTTTCAGCACCTCGGCGATGATCCGGCCCAGCCGCTCTATCTCCGGTTCTTTCAAGCCGCGCTGCGTGACCCACGGCGTGCCGAGGCGGATGCCCGAGGCCATCGCCGCGCCCGGATCGCCTGGAATCGTGTTGCGATTGCACACGATGTTCGCCAGGTCGAGGATGCGCGCGGCGGCGTCGCCCCTCAACGGCGTGCCGTCTCCGGCTTTCACCGATTTGCAGTCGACGAGCAACAAATGCGAATTCGTGCCGCCATAGGCAATGTGCACGCCGCCCGTCTCGATCGCCTTCGCCAGCGTGACGGCATTCTTGACGATCTGATGTTGCAACTGCCTGTACTGCTCGGTGCGCGCCAGCCGGAACGTAACGGCCATCGCGGCGATCGTGTTGATGTGCGGGCCGCCCTGCTCGCCGGGGAAGACCGCGCGGTCGATCTTGCGCGCGAGATTGGCATCGAGCGTCAAGATACACGCGCCGCGCGGGCCGCACAGTGTCTTGTGGGTGGTGAAGGTGATGACGTGGGCTGCGCCCATCGGCGTGGGGAACGCACCGGCGGCGACCAACCCGGCGACGTGCGAGATGTCGGCCAGCAGGAGCGCGCCTGCCTCGTCGGCGATGGCGCGGAACTTCGACCAGTCGGGCGCCCACGGGTACGAGGTGTAGCCGGCAATGATCAACTTGGGTTTGTGGTGAAGCGCCAGATCGCGGATCCGATCGTAATCCAGTTGCTCGGTCTTCGGATCGACGCCGTACGGCACGATCTTGAAATGCTTGCCGGAACGGTTGATGGGCGATCCGTGCGACAAATGCCCGCCCTCGACGAGCGACATGCCCATGACCGTGTCGCCCTCTTTGAGCAACGCCTCGTACACGGCGTTGTTGGCTGGCGCGCCCGACAACGGCTGGACGTTGACGAAGATGCGCGCCGGGCCGATCGTCGGCGTGGCGAACAGCTCGGCGCAGCGGCGGCGCGCCAGGGCCTCGGCCATGTCGGCGTATTCGGTGCCCTTGTAGTAGCGCGGATCGCCATAGCGGCGGTAATAGCCCAACTGATCATCGTAGTCGAGAATCTCGGCTTCGGTCTGGGTCCGGGTTCGCGCGTCGGGATAACCTTCGGCGTAGATGTCTTGAAACACCGATCCCAGCACCTCGCGCACGGCCTGCGGTGCAGCCGATTCGCTTGGGATCAGGATCAATTTGCGTGCCTGTCGATCGGTTTCGTGCTCGATCAGCTCGGCGATCGCCGGGTCCAGTTCGGCCAGATCGCCACGGAAGAGGAAATCGGACATGGAGGCTCCTTGGCTTGCGCGGGTTAAAACAGAGCAAGAGTTGTATGCTGGCGCGATTGTAACACTGGCAGAGCAGAGGGTCAACGGAGAAATGCTGTGATTATTCACCTCTCACCACGGAGGCACAGAGACACGGAGAAAAGCCGATGTGCTTGCTCCGTGCGCTCCGTGTCTCCGTGGTTTTAACGACGTGGGTGTAATCACCAGAGAAATGCGGCTTCTTCGAGAAGCCCTGTAGCGTGAGTCAGGTCTTATGCCGGGGTGAGGATGTGTTGCGAGAGTTCGTCCATGGCGCGCACGTATGCGGCGCTGCCTCCGGTGGCGTACAGAGGGCGATGCTCGTTGGTCGCGAGTGTCATTTCATTGCCAACGTCCGGGATGCATGCGCTGAGCGTCGTGCCCAACTTCGCTTCGATGTCTGCGCGCGCGGCCTCGTTCGACGGATCGCAGCGATTGAGAATGGGCCACACGCGATGCTCGACCGGGTCGAGGCCCGCCGTGATCTGCGCGGCCCGCTGCACGGCGGCGATGTCGGGCGTCAGCATGCACAGGTTGAATCCGCTGTCCCGATGCGCCAGGAGCGGCCCATTCCAACCGAAGTACGTGCCCGCGTCCACGATCACGTAGCTGGCCTTCGTCACGGCCAGGTCCGTCAGATACGTGGCAGCCTTGCTATCCATCTGCTGGCCGATGCCGAGATCCGATGCGCCGGGGAGGGCCCAGACGCCCGGCGAGAATTCGTGCAACGCCTCCATAAAGGTCGATTCATCCAGCGCATGGATTTTGTCCAGCAGGCGACTGAGCGGCGATGGGGCCTCGATGCCCAGCATCAGCGCGATGTCGCCGAGCGGGCGCTGCCAATCGATCACGATGATTTCCTTCTGCGAAGCCTGGCGCAGGGCGAGCGCCAGGTTGATCGTCAGCGTCGTGACGCCGGCGCCCGCTTTGCTGCCGTACACCATGATCAGTTTGCCCGGTGCGGGCGCGGTAGGGCGGAGGTGCGCCTCGATGCGAGCCACCAGCTCGCCGGCGCGCACCGGCTTGATGATGTAATCGTTACCGCCGCTGCGCAGCGCGTTCATGGTGGACTCGACACTGTCCGCCGCCGTCAGGAAAATGATGGGCAGGGTGCGGCCTTCTGACAAGCGCCGGATGTGCTTGGTGGCCTGCAAGCCATCCATGATGGGCATTGCGATGTCCATCAACACCAGGTCCGGTTTCTGCGTGCGGGCGGCTTCGACCGCGTCTTCGCCGTTGGTCACGGTGAGGACTTGATAGCCGGCCCGCTTCAGGATGAACCCGAGCATATTCTGCAAGCCTTGATCGTCGTCTGCGATTAGGATGGTTTGTCCGGCCACGCGAGGTTTGCCTTGAGAGTGTGCTTCAGACTGCCGTTGTCGAGAGCCTGTCCGGTTTTCTTTGCGTTCTCCCAGCGAGGCTCTGGAGTGGGCGAAGAGGGACTCGAACCCCCGACTTCCTCCTTGTAAGGGAGGCGCTCTAACCAGCTGAGCTATTCGCCCGGCGTGGTTATTTTACCACAGGGTCGCTTAGCCACGGAGACACAGAGACACGGAGAAAGATAATAAGGGACGAAGGGCGAATGAATCGGTCTGTCGTCATTGCGAGCGACACATGCGCCCCGTGGCACTGCGCGCCAGCGCAGTTTAACCCGGAATATCCACTCTTTGTCACGGCGAGTAGTTGCGCGTGATGAGCGGTAAATAGACGAGGCGCGCCATCGACGCGACGGCCGTGCGCGTGACCGGCACGACGCCGCCCGTGACGACGAGCGTGCTGGTCTGGGGCTGCATGAAGCCGAGACCGAGCGTCGGCGTGAGCGCATAGGCGATGAGCACCGATGCATTATCGGTGATGATGCCGCTCCACAGAATGCGTGAGCCATCGAACGTCGGCGCAGGGCCGGACGAGGCCGATAACGATCCCGACAGGAGTGTCATCGATACAGGCAATGTGTCTGTCATGACAATGTTGCCGGTCAGGTTGCCGGTGTTGCTGAGGATCACCGTGGCGCTCACTGGCTGACCCGGCGCGAAGAAAGCCGGCCCGCTCAGCCGCGAGGTCTCCATCACGGCGGCGGGGCCGGTGAGGACGGTCGTGAAAGCGTCGCCCCATTCGCCATTCGAGTACGCTTCCGGGTTGCCCTGTGCGTCGCGCGCCCGGGAGCGGAAGAAGTAAGTGTGACCGTGCGCGCCGTTGAACAGGCTGCTCGTCTGCGTCGTCGCCGTGAGCCACGCCGTCCACGCACCGGCGTATCCATCTTTGAACTGCACGTCATACGAGGCGATGCCGGTGTAGAAATCACCGCCCGTCCAGGATACACTGAAGTTGGTGGGTGAGACATTCGGCAGCGCGTTGACGGTCGAGGCGGGAGCGACACAATCCTGCTCGTTGGTGCCGATGATGAGCGAATCGCCTTCGGTGAAGAGGATCGCCAGATCGCTCAATGGGATGCCGGTCGGGACAGCGAACGTCCGCGGCGTCGCCGGATCGATCGACGCGAAGTCGCGCTTCGCGATCCGGTTACACGTGCTGCGCTGCCACACGCCGACTTGCGTCGCGCCGCGCGCCCGCGTCGAAAACACGCCGAGGTTGAGCACCCCACTGCTCTGCTCGACCTTCAGTGCGGCTTCGGCATTGGCCGCCGTGAAAGCGCCGATGCCGGCAACGGGATACCACGCCTCTTCCCACTCGATCGACTGACCGGCGTCGAGCGAGACCGAATCCCAAAACGTCGGCGCGAGGCCGCCGTGCAACTCGACGTAGGTCGATCCGTCGTCGGTCCAGTTGCCGGGATCGATGGGGTGTGCCCAGCCCATCGCGAAGCCTTTGATGCCGGTCGCGATGGTGCGCGGGAAGACACGCACGACACCCTCGTTCGCCGATGTGTCGTACACGCCGACGAAGTCCCACTGCGCCTGCGGCCTGCCGAAGAAGCCGAACCACTGATCGAAGTTGCCCAGGCGACTCCAATCGACGCCGTTGAAGATCGGCCACGTGATCCACTTGTCCGGCTGCGACGGCGACGGGGCGTAGCCCGGCAGGCGCGAATCGCCGGTCGAATGCACGGTGACGGCATCGATGGGAAAGATGAAGCGCAGGTCGGGGCCGACGGTGTTGTTGGGGCCGGGAGCGAGCATCGCGTTGGCCCACCACTTGAAGTTGAGCACCGTGCTGCGCGCGTTCTCGATCCGGGGGCGGAGGATCAACACGGCGCGATCGTTGGGCAGGAACACATCCACCGCTGCGCGCAATCGATCGGCCTGGGTCGAATCGCGCAGCGTGACGGTGATTCCCGCGCTCGACTGGACAATGGTATAGGCCCACGGGATCGCGCTCTCGTAGCCGTGTTCTTCGACGGGCAGACCCCACTCGATGCCGCCTGCTGCCAGCCACCAGCCCTGCTCCGGTGGTCCCCAGTGCGTCGGCTTGATGACCGGGTTCTGGTACAACTCGTTGTTGCCGGTCGGCTTGAAGATCATCTCGTACACGCGCCCGCCAAGTTCGGGCAAGATGCTCACGCGCAGCCAATCGTTTTCGAGCGTCAGCCGCGTGTAGGCTTTATCGCTCTTGGCCGGCGGCAGGTTGCCATAGTTGGCCCAGTGCAGCGCCGGGTAGGGAATGTTGTACGTGGCGTTGGTCTGCCAGAACAGCGCCTGCGAGTAGTTGTAGGTAGGGATGAGGATCGTGTCAGTGGTGATGGTGGTGACGCCGGATGTGGTATCCATGGTAAGGGCGAGTCTGAGACTCGCCCTTACAGGCGCGGATGGTTGTGCAAGCCAGACGACGAGCGCAACGGCGAGGAGAACAGCGGATAAAGGGACGAGCCGGCGCATGACACACCTCCGGCTTGATTGTACACCCGGCCGGAATCGGGGCGGGTTACAAATAGATGACGGTCAACGGATGTGGCTTTCAACGGACAATCAAGCGGACAAGCGGATACGAGGGTCGATGTCCGTTTTGCCGAAGGCATCCGTTGACAGCCTTATCCGCCCGTCATCTTCGTAGGGTCTGGAGATTTACGCAGCGGACTACTGGATAATCCTGGGCAGGACGATGCCGGTCTGCTTGTCGTACTTGCCCTTCTTGTCTTTGTACGACACCTCGCACTCCTCGTCGGCGAGGAAGAACAGCACCTGGGCAATGCCTTCGTTCGAGTAAATCTTGGCGGGCAGGGGAGTGGTGTTGCTGATTTCGAGCGTGACGTAACCTTCCCATTCCGGCTCGAACGGCGTGACGTTGACGATCAGGCCGCAGCGCGCATACGTCGATTTTCCCACGCAGATCGTGAGCACGTTGCGCGGGATGCGGAAGTATTCGATGGTGCGGCCCAGGACGAACGAGTTGGGCGGGATGATGCACACGTCGCCTTTGAAGTCGACCATCGACTTCGGATCGAAGTGCTTGGGATCGACAATGGCCGAGTGGACGTTGGTGAAGATCTTGAACTCGTCGGCGATGCGGATGTCGTAGCCGTAAGACGACACACCATACGAGATTACGCCGTTGCCGACGCGGCCCTCCTCAAACGGCTCGATCATCCGGTGCTCTTTCGCCATCTTGCGGATCCAATGGTCGGGTTGGATGGACATAGTCTCCTTAGTTGGCTAGTTGGCTGGTTCGCCGGCTGGTTACGAGTAGCCACCTGACCAACCAGCCAACCATCAAACTCACATACTCTCCGGCGCACTCATCCCCATTAACCCCAACGTCCTCGCTAGCACGCTCTTCGCGGCGCGGCACAACATCAGGCGGGCAGCGGTCAGTTCAGACGCGGACGGATCGACGACCCGGCAATCGCGGTAGAACGCGCTGAAGGTCGAGGCCAGGTCTTGCGCGTAATGCGTCAGGTGATGCGGCGCGAGATCGCGCGCAGCCTGCTCGACGATCAGCGGCAGTTCCAGCATCTTGCGGATCAGTGCGAGTTCGGACGGATGTTTTAACTGGCGCACATCGCCGCGCGAGTCGATCGGCACGCCGACCTCAGCCGCCTTGCGCAGAATACTGGCGATGCGCGCGTGCGCGTACTGCACGTAGTACACCGGGTTCTGGTCGGATTGCTCCTTCGCCAATTCGAGGTCGAGCGTGATCTTGCTGTCGATCGAGCGCGTGAGCAGCATGAAGCGGATCGCGTCTGGCCCGATCTCGTCGATGACCTCGTCGAGCGAGATGAACTCGCCCTTGCGCTTGGACTGGCGCACCTCCACCTCGCCGCGCATCAGCGTCACCAGTTGATACAGCAGGATCGTCAACCGCTCCGGCGCGATGCCGAGCGCTTTGCAGATGGCCTGCATGCGCGGCACGTCGCCGTGATGATCAGCACCCCACACGTAAATCACCCGGTCGAAGCCGCGCTCGATGAACTTGTCGTGCGCGTAGGCGATGTCGCTGCCAAAGTACGTGGGCCGCTCGCGCGGATCGGGAATCACTTTGGGCGAGCGGATGATCACGGCATCCTTTTCGCCGACGAAGGCGCTGACCTTGAACCAGACCGCATCGTCCTGATCGAACAGCAGGCCGCGTGCCCGCAACTGCTCGACCACCTTATCGAATAGACCCGATTCGTACAACGACCGTTCGTGAAACCAGCGATCGTAGCGGATGCTCATGCGCGCCAGCGTCTGCTGCTGGTTCTCGACAACGCGCTCGATGCCGATATTGCCGAGTGCGCGCTGAGCCTGTGTCTTCTCCACGTGCAAATAACGGTCGCCTTCTTCACGCAGGATGTCTTGCGCCATCTCGGCGATGTATTCACCTTGATAGCCATATTCGGGAAACGGCTCGTCGTGCCCCAGCGCCTGCGCGTAGCGCGCGTACAGCGATTCGCCGAAGATGCGCACCTGCGATCCCACGTCGTTCACGTAGTACTCGCGCTGCACCTGCCAGCCCGCAGCTTCGAGGATGTTCGCGACGGTATCACCGATGACGTTGTTGCGCGCCGTGCCGAAGTGCAGCGGGCCGGTGGGGTTGGCCGAGCCGTGCTCGACCTGCACGCGCCGGCTCTGGCCGATTTCGAGATTGCCCCACGTCAGTCCGGCATCGAGGATCGCATTGGCCTGTTGCGCCAGCCACGCTTCGGACAGCGTGATGTTGATGTAGCCAGGCTCCGCCACTTCGACCTTGCCGACGGCCTCGTGCGCGGGCAGGTGAGCAGTGATGCGCTCGGCGATCTGCATCGGAGCCATGCCGGCGACCTTCGCCAGCCCCAGCGCCGCGTTGGTCGAATAATCGCCGTGCGCGGCGAGCTTGGGTCGGGTCACTTCGACGCGGAGCACATCGAACGTGGGCAGCGCATTGGATTTTTGCGCGTCGAGGATCGCAGCGCGGATCAGGTCGGCAATCTGGTCGCGGATGAGTGGAGCCATAGCGCTTTCCGATAAGCCTCCCGCAGGTTCCAATCCCGTGGGAGGCTGAAGTTATTGCTATTCTACCTGTTCTGCCTTGATCTCACAAGGACAATCCGCCCATCTGTTTATTCGTCGTCTATCCATTGACAGTCCCCCTCCAGGGTGTTGGTCTTACCGCAGACGCCGAAGGCGCGCAGAGATCACAGAGGTTCTTAAGTTGCTCGGCGCTCTCCGCGCTCTCGGCGGTGAGAAACGGGGACGATCTGCTCGCCAACACTGAGGGGGGAGACTATCATCCGTTGCTGTCCGCTTGCCCGTTTTCAGTCCGTTGACGGGCTGCGGTCTCAAGTTGGGCGGGACAGCGCTCTGGGCATCCAGAACGCCATCAGGAACGCGGCGATCAATGCGAGCGCGCCGCCGAACATGAACGGGGCCGGCACGCCGATGTTCGTCCACAACAGGCCGGCGATGGCCGAGGCCGGATAATCCAATACGCCCAGCACGGCATAGTAGGTGCCGTAGGCCGTGCCGCGCGACGCTTCCGGCACGAGGTCGGCGATCATCGCTTTCGCCGTGCCGTGGGCGAGCCCGTAGTACAGCCCGTACACGACGTACAGTACCCACACGTGCCACGCCTCTTGCGCGAACCCGAAGCCGAGGTAGATCGCCGCATACACCAGCCATCCGCCGACGATCAACTGCCGCCGCCCGACGCGATCCGACAGCGACCCGGCCGGCATCGAGACCAGCGCGTACACCAGATTGAACACGGCGAGCATAGCCAGAATGCCGATTACGTTGATGCCGCGATCTTGCGCGCGCAGGATGAGGAAGGCATCGGACGAGTTGCCCAGGTCGAAGATACCGACGATCAGCACGAAGACCATGAATGGCCTGCCGAGAGATCGGAAGGCGAACCTGGGCGCGGCGCGCTGTTTGATCGCCGGCACATCCCGCGCGCCCACGATCAGCGTCAGCACGGCCAGCGCGGCGGGGGCCAGGCTGATCAGGACGATGGTACGGAATGTATCGGCTCCTAATGCGACGTTGCCCGCCTGCGTGAACCATACGACACCGAGCGCGATCAACAAGCCAACCATCGCTCCCGCGGTATCCAGCGCTCGCTGCAGGCCAAAAGCGAGTCCGCGCTGCTCTTCGCGGATCGTGTCGGCGATCAGCGCGTCACGCGGCGCGGTGCGGATACCCTTGCCGGCGCGGTCGGCCCAGCGCGCGCCGGCGACGGCCAGGCTGTTCGCAAAATAGAAGAACGGCTTCGATAGCGCGGAGAGGGCATAACCGGCCACGGCCATCCATTTGCGCGCGCGGAGTTTGTCCGATAGCCAGCCAGAGAAGACCTTGAGCAGGCTGGCCGTCGCCTCGGCGATGCCCTCGATCTGGCCGATGATGTCGGCCGTCGCGCCCAGCACGTTCGACAGGAACAGGGGCAGGATGTTGATGACCATCTCGCTGGAGATGTCCATGAAGAAACTGGTCAATCCTGTGGCCCATACGTTACGCGGCATGCGGCGCAACGCCGCTATTGGGGCATTATCCGCGCCGCCCGTGTTCATCCGTGTCCTATGATCATTAGCCCTGCCCGGTGTCCCGAACGTAGTCGGCGCTGATCCAGCCGGTGGGCCGGGCGATACGCAGCCAGCCGCCTCGCGTTTCGATGATACTCAGTTCGGTGCCGGCGGGCAGTTCCATCAGGGCGCGGCCTTCGCGGGCGGGCGCATCGCGCACACGCAGCCAGTCGGCTTTGATGCGGACGCGGCGCAGCGCGGTGCCAGGCGTAGGTTTCGGTAGCGCTTCGCTAGATGATGGGGCCGATTGCGCCATGTGCATCCTCTCCTCATTCGGCAGATGGTTGATAGGGTGCAGACCATGCCGGCGATTTGTGAACGTGGACGACTTGCCATCTGTCATCGCGCTTGATCAGCACGCGGCTCTCGTTATGGGCGCGGTGCGTGATGCCGTTCTCGGTGACACGGCTGACCATCAGCGTGTACGAAACGATCGCGACATCATCGTAGATCTGCAAGCGCGGTTCAAGCAAATCATAGCGCCAGTGCTCCGACTCGCCGGCCCAGGCATTCTCAATCATGAACAGATGAAAGTCTAGCCCGTCCTGGCGATGTGGCACGACCCACCACTCGTACAAGGAGAGTTCGCGGGAGGTCGTTTCGGCGTAGGTGGCGGAATCGCGGGTGAAAACGCTTGCCAGGTGGCGGTGAAGCGTGTCCCAGATTTCCTTCTCGCCCATCTCACTCTCCTGCCCTGGGCATGTGACGTGTTGCGTGCTCCATTCAGATACGCACCGCGCAGCACGAGCGGCGATCTACGCGCCGGGTAATCGGACCGGGTTGCTCAGTACGCCAATGCGTTCGATTTCAACCTCGACCGTGTCCCCCTCGATCAGCGGGCCGACACCGGCCGGTGTGCCGGTGAGGATCACGTCGCCGGGTTCGAGGGTCATCACCGCCGAGATGTGCTCGATCAGGCGCGGGATGTCGAACACCAGGTCGCGCGTGTTGCCTGACTGGCGCGCTTGCCCGTTGACCCGGCACACGACGCTCAGTGCTCCGATGTGCTCCGGCGTCAACCCGGTCTCGATCCACGGGCCCAGCGGGCAGAAGGTGTCGAAGCCCTTCGCGCGCGACCACTGCCCGTCGCGGCGTTGCAGGTCGCGCGCAGTCACGTCGTTGGCGCAGGTCACGCCCAGCACAGTCGACCATGCCTCGGCGCGAGGGACATTCTTCGCGCGGCGCCCGATCACGACGGCCAACTCGGCTTCGTGCTCCACTTGCTTCGATTGCGGCGGCAGGACGATGGCGTGCCCGGGAGCGAGGAGCGCGCTGGGCGGCTTCAGGAAGATCAGCGGCTCGGCGGGAACGTCGGCCTGATGCTCTTTCGCGTGTGCGACGTAGTTGCGGCCAATCGCGACGATCTTGGTCGGCTGGCACGGCGCGAGCAGGTCAACGCGATCCAACGGCCCGACCGGCGCGCCGCGCGTGAACGATCCAAACGGCGAACCCTCCAGCCGATACAGTGTCATGTCCTCGACCCAACCTAACGTAGGCCAGTCGCCGGATATGAAGCGCACGATGTGCATACGATTCCTCCCAACAGGGGTACGTCGATTGTATACTCGACGCGGGAACAATCTGCGGTTTTGCTCACCGACCGCGTCCTCGCGGTCGATCAGGATAGACGCCCGCGTGGACGCGGGCTTTGAGCAGCAAAAAGCGCAACCTGTGACCGCGCGCAGTATAACATGGCGCGGCCCGCGACCGCAACCGCAGGTGAAGTCTTGGGTGCATTTCACTTCCGGGGCGAGTTTCGATTCGGCGTCGGGCCTCACCCCCGCCCCTCTCCTGACGACGATATTGCGGTCGTCAGGAGAGGGGAGTTGCGCACTCCCCCTCTCCCGAAATCCAGCATTTGATTTCGGGAGAGGGGGCCGGGGGGTGAGGCAGCATTCGCCCCCAAACGGAAATGCACCCTGAAGTCTTTTCGGCTCGGCGTCCTCCCGTTGCGGCTCTGCTCGCTTGGGGCTATACTTTTGGTATCCAGGAGAGACATGTCCGCAAAAGCGTATTTGGGATTGGGAAGCAACCTGGGCGATCGGCACGCTAACCTGATCGCGGCGCTCGATCACGTGCGCCGGCGCGCCCGGCTGATCGATCTGTCCGCGATCTATGAAACCGAGCCGTGGGGCGTCGCCGATCAGCCGCGCTTCCTGAATGCCGCGTGCGCGATCGAGACCGACCTTTCACCCCGTGACCTGCTCGCGTGGCTCAAATCGATCGAGGAGGAGATGGGGCGTCAGCCATCCGTGCGCTACGGCCCGCGCCTGATCGATCTCGACCTGTTGCTGTACGGCGATGCCATCGTCGATGCGCCTGATCTGGCCGTGCCCCATCCCCGGCTGGCCGAGCGCGCCTTCGTGCTGGTTCCGCTGTCCGAGATCGCGCCCGATGTCGTTCATCCCGTCCTCCATGTGCCTGTCCGCGAACTGGCCGCGCGTGTCGACGCTGAGCGGGCGAGCGTCATCGAATGGTCGCGCCGGCCGACCTTTGCGGGCGACGCGATCTTCCATTGGGGCCGCCAGACTTACGTGATGGGCATCCTCAACGTCACGCCTGACTCGTTCTCCGGCGATGGTGTGCTGGCGCACGCGGGCAACGGCGTCGAGCACGCGGTGGCGCAGGCGCGCCAGATGTTATCCGACGGCGCACACCTGCTCGACGTGGGCGGCGAATCGACGCGGCCCGGCTCGGCGCCGATCGGCGCCGGCGAAGAGCGCCGCCGCGTGCTGCCGGTGATCGAGGCGCTGGCGCGTGAAGGGCTTGGTCCGATCTCGATTGACACGTATCGCCGCGAGACGGCCCGCGCCGCGCTGGATGCGGGCGCGGCGATCGTCAACGATGTGTGGGGCTTGCGCCGCGACGAGCAGCTGGCGGGGCTTCTCGCCGATCGGGGCGCGCCGGTGATCGTGATGCACAATCGCAGCAAGCCGCAAGACGCCGCGTTCGAGGCGCGGCTCGGTGGACGGTATATCGGCTCGACGTATGACGACCTGCTGGAAGACGTCAAGCGCGAGCTGGCCGAATCGGTCGAAGTCGCGCGCCGGGCCGGGATCGCGGAGCATCGCATCATCATCGATCCGGGCATCGGCTTTGGCAAGACGATCGAGCAGAACCTCGAGCTGCTCGACCGCACCGATGACTTGAAGGCGCTGGGCAGACCGATCCTGGTCGGCCCGTCACGCAAGTCATTTATCGGATATAAGATCGGAA
>Ga0209323_10002335_pt1 | contig 12605 bp, 9 predicted proteins | sample Rifsed19ft2_FD_184014 | JGI IMG/M metagenome (GOLD analysis project Ga0209323, IMG submission 184014) | Soil microbial communities from Rifle, Colorado, USA - sediment 19ft 2 (version 2) | ecosystem: Environmental > Terrestrial > Deep subsurface > Rock core/Sediment | place: Rifle, Colorado...
CCCGACGACTTCCGGCGTCAGCCGTTGCGCCGGGCGGTGGCCGGCGGGTTCGTCGCGACGACGATCGCTTCGTTGCTGCCGTGGATCGAGGGCACCTCAGGGTTCGGCGGCCCGGTGGCCATCAACGGTCTGACCGGCCCCGGCGATGGCGGGTTCCTGATCGTCTTCGGGATCGCCCTTACGTTCGTGGTCCTCAGCCGCTGGGCGGCCGAGGCCCGCGCGGCGTTCGTGCGCCTCATGCCGGCCATCCTCGGAGTGGGCATCGTGCTTACCGTGATCACGGCCCACCGGGATGTGGCCGCGGAGATCCGGGGCATCGAGTTCGAGGGCGGCCATGTGACCACCACGACGTGGCTCTGGGCGGCGACGGGCGGGGCGCTCCTCATGGCCTTCGCCGCGTTCTGGCTCACCCTCTCGGATCGGCTGCTGCATGGCCCGTGGTTTCGCACGGGCGAGATCCGCGGGGCGTTCGCCCGTCGCAACGTCGTGCCGGTTGCAGCGGGCGTGGTGGGTGCGCTGGTCGGCTTCGGGGCGGTCCTCTCCGTCGGCGCCCGGACGTTCGAGTCGGAGCTCGTGCTCGCCTTCGTCGTGGCCGCCATCGTCGGCGGCATCGTCGGCGGCTGGGCGGGCTACCGCGTCGGCCGCTGGCTGGTCCTTACCCCGCCCGACCGACGGTAGAATGCGCGGCAACGTCCCGCGGGCCTCGGTCGGGGCGAGCATCGAGGAGTTCGCATGAGTCACCACGAAACGAAGGGGAAGAAGGCCGCCGGGTCGAAGGGCGGCGCCAAGTCGGGCAGCAAGAAGAAGTAGTCGCGCCCGCTTCGGCGGGACGTTCGAGCGTCACGGAGGGGCCGCCAGGCCCCTTCGGCGCGTCTGGGGGCTTCTAGCCCGCCACGTAGGGCACGCAGGTGGGCGACGACCCGGAGCTAGACAGCCGGCAGGACGGAGGACACGGTCCGTGGCGAGACGGCCGGCGGTCCTTGTTCGCCCTGCGAACGACTGAGACGAGGTTCTGCACCGGCGACCTATCGGCGCGCCGGAAACCAACGGTTCTTTCTCTCGGGGAACAGAAACGACGCGAATCAACCCGCTCGACGGCCTCGCTGAAGCGCGCTCGAGGGAAACGTGTCGCGGTTGTTCGCACGGCGAAAGGGCCGGCCGCGATCGGGCCCGCGTGTCCGAGACACGGCGGTGACCGAGACAACGTGGCGACGAGATACCGCGGTGATGGTGGAGAGGGCCTACCCCGCCACGTAGGGCACGTACGCAGGCCACCACATGGCCTGCGCCACCGCCCGTTGGATCTCCCCGTCGTCGAGGACCCGTCCCACGCCAGTGTCGCGCGCCTCTCGCACCACGGCCACGGCGATGGCGCGCGAGACCTCCCGCAGCTCGGAGATCGGCGGGTAGAGCGCCCCGCGTGACAGCCGCTCGGCCGTGGCGAGGCCGCCGAGGACGCGGGCCGCGGCGAGGAACATCGAGTCGGTGATCTGGCTCGCCTCCGAGACGATCGCCCCAAGGCCGATCCCCGGGAAGACGAACGCGTTGTTGGCCTGGGCGATGAGGTGGAGGCGTCCGTCGAAGCTGACCGGGTCGAAGGGGCTCCCCGTGGCCACGATTGCCCGCCCGCCGGTCCAGGCGATGAGGTCGGCCGGCTCGGCTTCGGACTTCGCGGTCGGGTTGGAGAGGGGCAGGATGATCGGCGCGGCGGCATGGGCTGCCATGGCGCGCACGACCGGCTCGCTGAACATGCCCGGGGTGGCGCTCGTCCCGACGAGGATCGTCGGCTTGAAGCAGTCGACGACGGCGCTGAGGTCGCCGCAGCGTTCCGCGCTCATGCCCAGCCGTTCGAGGTCCTCGCGACCGAGGGCGAACTCGCGCTTGTCCTCCTCGAGCGCGTCGCGTTCCGCGTGCACCAGCCCGTGCGTGTCGACCATGGCGATCGAGAGCCGCGTCTCCCGGCGTGTCGAGCCCTCGCTCGCCATCGCCAGGCGCACGAGGCGGGCGATGCCGATGGCCGCCGCCCCCGCCCCCACGAACAGGATGCGCTGACGGGAGAGGCGTTGCCCGGCCAGGCGGAGCCCGGCGAGGATCCCCGCCAGGACCACGGCGCCGGTGCCCTGGATGTCGTCGTTGAAGGTCGCGAAGCGGTGGCGGTAGCGGTCGAGGAGCCGGATCGCGTTGTGCTGCTTGAAGTCCTCCCACTGGAGCACCGCCCCGGGGTACGTTCGGAGGACGCCCTCGACGAACGCGTCGACGACGCGGTCGTAGGCCGGGCCACGGAGGCGAGGCGAGCGGTAGCCGGCGTACAGCGGGTCGCTGAGCAGCTCGACCCGGTCGGTCCCGACGTCGAGCGAGATCGGCAGCGTGTGGGCGGGGTAGATCCCCGCCGCGGCGGTGTACAGGGCGAGCTTGCCGACGGGGATGCCCATCCCACCGGCGCCCTGGTCGCCGAGGCCGAGGATGCGCTCGTTGTCGGTGACCACGATGAGACGCACCTCGGGCCGGCCCACGTGTCCGAGCACGTCGGGGATCCGGTCGACGTCGGCCGGGGTGATCCACAGGCCGCGCGGCCGGCGCAGGATGTGGCTGAACTCCTGGCACGCGCGCCCGACCGTGGGCGTGTAGACGATGGGCAGGAATTCCTCGAGGTTCTCGACCAGGAGCCGGTAGAAGAGCGTCTCGTTGCGGTCGTGCAGGGCGGCCAGGCCGATGTACTGCTCGAGGTCGTCCGACTTGCGGCGCACGTGCTCCAGCTCGAGGCTGACCTGCTCGTCGATCGAGAGGATGTGCGGCGGCAGGAGCCCGAAGAGGTCGAGCGCCTCGCGTTCGCGCTCGTCGAAGGCGGTGTCCTTGTTGAGGAGCGGGTCGGCCAGCAGCTCGGCGCCCCGCCTGTGGACGGCGAGCGGCCGGGACGGCGGCTCGATCGGCGTGAACGGGACGCGCGGCATGGTCAACGTTCCCTGCATCGTGGCCCACTGTAGCGGCCGTTCGTTGTCCGGTGGAGGGCCGAACGGCCCGCGCGCTTAGGGCACGTGGTTACTCGCCGCGGCCCGGTTGGCCCCGGCATCCTCGTCTTGTGAGCGTCATCACGACGGCGCATGCCGCGCAAGCTGGCCCGCTCGTCCCGGGAGAAGTCGTCGCGCCGCGCTACCCGGGGATCGCCGCCATCGCGGACGGTTCGGAGGCCATCGCATCGGTCGAGACGCGCGTGGCGGAGGGTGCCTGCGCCTACCCGATCACCCCATCGACCAACATGGCCGCGATCTTCCAGGCCGCCGTGGCGGAGGGCCGCACCAACCTGTGGGGCACCCCGCTCAGCTTCCTCGAGCCGGAATCCGAGCACTCGTCGGCCTCGGCGGCCGAGGGCTTCGCGCTGGCCGGCGGTCGGGTCACCAACTTCACCGCGGGGCAGGGCCTCATCCTCATGAAGGAGGTCCTCTACGTCATCGCCGGCAAGCGCCTGCCCGTCGTGTTCCACATCGGGGCGCGCGCTCTGACCAGCCAGGCCCTCAACATCCATGCCGGCCACGACGACGTGATGGGCGTGGCCGACACGGGCTGGGCGATCCTGTTCGCCCGGAACGCCCAGGAGGCGGCCGATCTGACCGCCATCGCCCGGCGCACCGCGGAGCGCGCCGAGGTCCCCTTCATGGTCGTGCAGGACGGCTTCCTGACGACCCATACGCTCGAGGACCTGCGCCTCCCCGAGGACGAGCTGCTCCGCGAGTTCGTGGGCGATCCGCGTGAGCGCCTGCGCGACTACCTGGACCCGGCCGCGGGCCTCATGAGCGGGGTGGTCCAGAACCAGGACGCCTACATGAAGGGCAAGATCGGGCAGCGCGTCTTCTACGACCGCCTGCCCGACGCGCTCGGCGAGGCGATGGCCGAGTGGGCGGCCCTGACCGGCCGCGAGTACGGGTTCGTGCGCCCGCACCGCTGCGACGACGCCGAGGAGATCCTCGTCTCGATGGGCACCATCGCCGACACGGCCGAGGCCGTCGTCGACGAACTGCGCCGCCAGGGACGGCGGGTGGGGGCGCTCACCGTCACGGCCTTCCGGCCGTTCCCCGCCGCGGCGGTCGCTGCCGCGCTCGGGGCGGCCCGCGCGGTCGCCGTCGTCGAGCGGACCGACGAGCCCGCAGCGGCCGATAACCCTCTGACGCGCGAGGTGAAGGCGGCGCTCCAGGATCGCGCCGCGGAGGGCGGCCGCGTGCCGCTCGTGCGCTCGGTCAGCGCCGGGCTCGGCTCGAGGGACGTCGCGGCCGGCGATCTGGCGGCCGTCCTCGACTGGCTTGCGCGCGCCGCCCCGGACGACCCGCGGGCTGCCCGCTTCGCGGTCGTCGGGATCCGCCACCCGCTGGCCCTCGAGCGCGTCGCGCTCGACCTGCGGCCGGCCGGCGCGTACCGCGTACGCGGCCACTCGGTGGGCGGGTTCGGGTCGGTGACCACGAACCGCCTCATCGCGACCTTCGCGGGAGAACTTTTCGGCCTCCACGTGCAGGCCTATCCGCGCTACGGGTCGGAGAAGAAGGGCCTCCCGACCGCGTTCTACCTGACCATCGCCGACGAGCCGATCCGCGGGCACAGCGAGCTCGTGGAGGTCGACTTCGTGCCGCTCCACGATGTGACCGCGTTCCGGCAGGGCGCCTCCCTGCGCGGGCTCGTCGACGGCGGCACCGTCTTCCTGCCCAGCCCGCTCGCCGATCCGGAGACGATCTGGGCATCGCTGCCGGCCGACGACCGCGTGGAGATCGTGCGCCGGCACATCCGCCTCGTGGCCCTTGACACGGTCGCCCTCGCGAAGCGCCACGCCCCGCGTCCCGATCTCGCCGTGCGCATGCAGGGCATCGCCCTCGTCGGGGTCTTCCTGCGCGTGTCGCCCTTCGCGGAGCGGGCCGGCCTGGACCGCGACGCGCTGCTCGGGGCGGTGCGCGACCGGCTCGGCCGGTTCTTCGGGAAGCGCGGCGCGGCGGTCCTCGACGCGAACCTTGCCGTCGTCGCCGCGGCGTACGACGGGTTGATCGACGTGACGGCCGCGCTGGGACGCGGCGGGGAGGTGGAGGGATGAAGGTGATGGCAGCCGAGACGACGGTCGGCCGGCTGATGAGCGCCGGACCGATCACCGTGAGCGAGGACACCCCGCTCGCCGAGGTCGCCGAGATCCTCGCGCGGCACCGGATCAGCGGCGTGCCGGTGCTCGATCGCGACGGCGGCCTGGCCGGCGTGATCAGCCAGACCGACCTGCTGCGTGCCCGGACGATCGACCACCTGTGGTCGTCGTGGCCGGGGCTGCAGGCCCGCCACCTGATGTCGCACCCGGCCATCACGGTCGGGCCGGAGGCCTCCATCGACGAGGCCGCCCGCGTGATGGAGGAACACGGGGTCCATCGCCTCGTCGTGGTGTCGCCGGAGACCCGCCGGGCCGTGGGCATCCTGTCGGTCAGCGACCTGCTCCATTCGATGGCGGCGCGCCATGACTGATCTGCCCCTCACCGACGAGGCCCTCGCACCCGTCGTGCCCCTGCTCGACGTGCGCGCGTACGTGGACGACTTCAACCGCGAGATCGTGGACGCCTATCAGCACGGCACCGCCGACGCGGAGCTGCCGGCCGACGGATCGGTCGCGCGCAGCCTCATCCCGCCGGGCACCGCGGCGGCCCGCGACTTCTCGGGCCTCTCGCCCCAGATCCCGGCCTTCGTGGCCGAGCGCTGCGTCGGGTGCATGAACTGCGTCAACGCCTGTCCGGACTCGGCGATCCTGGGGATCGTTCGCCCGGCCGGCGGGCTGGCCGATGAGATCGAGCGTTTCGCTGGCCAGGAGCCGGCGCCGGCCCGGGCATGGGCCACCGCGGAGACGCACTTCGTGGCCACCAAGAAGTACGGCGAGGTCCCGGCGAAGCGGGGCATCGAGCCCGGCAGGTTCGGCATCTTCGTCGATCCGCAGCACTGCAAGGGTTGCGGCGAATGCGTGGAGGTGTGCAGCGCCCTCGGCTACGACGCCCTGTTCATGGCCGACAAGGCGGAGCGGGACGGCCGCCCGGAGACGCGCCTGCACGAGGCGGAGCGCGACTTCCGCTTCTTCCGCACGCTCGCCCCGACGCCCCCGGCGTACCGCAACGAGCGTGCCCTGGCCGACCTGATGCTCGGCGAGCACGCCTTCGGGTACGTGGGCGGGGCCGGCTCATGCCCCGGCTGCGGGGAGGCGACCGCGGTGCGCATGCTCGTCGCAGCGACCCGCCAGGTCCACGGCCCCGAGTCGATGGGCATCGTGGCCGCGACCGGGTGCAATACGGTCTACGGCAGCACCTATCCCTACAACCCGTACCTCGTGCCGTGGACGAACTCGCTGTTCGAGAACGCCCCGGCCGTCGCGCTGGGGGTCCGGGCGCGCTGGGACGCGGCCGGCCACCGCGAGCGCAAGGTCTGGGTCCTCGGCGGCGACGGGGCGATGTACGACATCGGCTTCCAGGCGCTCAGCCGGATGGTCGCCGCGGGGGCCGACATCAAGGTCCTCGTCCTCGACACGCAGGTCTACTCCAATACCGGCGGGCAGGCGTCTACGGCCTCGTTCGGGGGGCAGGTCACCAAGCTGTCGGCCTTCGGGAAGGCCCTCCACGGCCGCTCGGAGCAGCGCAAGGAGCTCGGGCGCATCCTCGTCGCCCACGGCGGCGCGTACGTGGCCCAGACCACGCCGGCCCATGTGAACCACTTCTACCGCTCGATCATGGAGGCGAACGAGTTCCCCGGGCCGGCCGTCGTGATCGTCTATACACCCTGCCAGCCCGAGCACGGCATCGCCGACGACGCCTCGATGCGGCAGGCGAAGCTGGCGGTCGACTCACGGGCGTTCCCACTGTTCACCTATGACCCGCGGCGGGGGGCGTCCATCGCGGAGCGCCTCTCGCTGCAGGGCAATCCCGCCCTGAAGGAGGATTGGGAGAGGCTCGCCGACGGGAGCCGGACCGACTTCATCACGTTCGCCCGGACGGAAGGGCGCTTCGCGCCGCACTTCGGGGCCGGCGGCACGCCGAGCCCCGAGATGGAGGCGGTCCGCGAGGAACGCCTGGCGAACTGGCGGACCCTCCAGGAGCTGGCGGGGCTGCGCTGAGAGGCACGCTATGAGCCCGCTCGAGCTGTCGACGGCGGCGCTGCTGGGACTGCCGCTCGTCGGTTCGGGGCTCCTGGCGCTGTTGTCGCGGGTCAGCCAGACGGGTGCGGCGCGGCGAGCCGTCGTGACCCTCACGCTCCTCACCCTCGTCGCCCTGGGCGCGTCGCTGGCGGCCGCCCTCGCGCTGGGGGGGGTCGTCGGGCAGGCGCGCCGTTTTGCTCTCGGCCTCGGACCGTTCGACCCGGCCACGCCGGCCGCCGGGTTCGCCTGGTCGGTCGCCCCGGTCGCGCTCGCGCTCCTCTTCCTGTGGATCGCCGCCCGGGCGCGCAGCTCGCTCCTGGCGGTGCTGTCCGTCGCCCAGCTCGCCGTGGCCGCCGTCGCCGCGGCGGCCGAGCTGGGCGACGGGGTGGCGGCCGAAGGGACGGTCGGCGCGTCGCTGGTGATCGACCCACTGGCCGCCCTCCTGCTCGCCGTGTCCGTGGGCGTGGGCGGCCTGATCGTGCTGTACGCGATCGACTACGAGCCGCTCCACCTTGCCCACCGGGGGCTCCCCGCCGCCCGGGCGCCGCTCTTCCTGGCGTGGCTCGTGCTCTTCATGGCGGCCATGCATCTGCTCGTCCTCGCAGACGACCTGCGCCTGCTCGTCGTGGGCTGGGAGGTGACCACGCTGTGCAGCTTCGCGCTCATCGGCTTCGACGGGGACGGCGAGGCCGTGGCGGCCGCCCGCAGGGCGCTCGCGTACAACCTGGCGGGGGGTGTGGCCCTGGGGGTCGCCCCACTGCTGCTGGGACCGGGCGCGACGCTTTCCGGCCTCATCGCCCAGGCGGAGATCGGCCCAGGTGGCGCCGCCTGGCTGGTGCCCCTCGCGCTCGGCGGCTGCGTCCTCGCGGCGGCCGTGAAGTCGGCGCTCGCGCCGTTCCATCCGTGGCTCCTCGGAGCGATGGTCGCGGCCGCTCCGGTGTCGGCGCTGCTGCACGCGAGCGCCATGGTCAAGGCCGGCTCGTACCTCGTGCTGCGCCTGTCCCCGGCGATCGCGTCGGTCGGGCCGCTCGGGCCGGCGCTCGCGTTCCTCGGCGGCGTCACCTTCGTGGGGGCGGCCCTCCTGGCGCTGCGCGAGCGCGACCTCAAGCGGGTGCTCGCCCTCTCGACCGTGTCCTCGCTCGGGCTGATCGCCGCCTCGGCGGGCCTGGGTACGCCGGCGGCCCTCGCGGCAGGCGCCCTGCTGCTCGCCTTCCACGCCGTGGCCAAGGCGCTCGCGTTCCTGGTCGTGGGAGCGATCGAGCAATCGACCGGCACGCGGGACGTGGAGGGCCTCGTGGGGGTGATCCGCCACCGTCCCCGGCTCGGCGGCGCCTTCGTCGTCGCGGCCGCGGCGATGGCCCTCCCGCCGTTCGGCCTCGCGGTGGCCAAGTGGGCCCTCCTCGTCCTCGGAGCGTCCGACGTCGCGCTGGTCACGCTCCTGGCCGTGGGGGGCGCGGCCAGCCTCGCCCTGTGGACCGCCGTGACCGCCCGGCTCATCGTTCGGCGTGACGGCACTGCGACCGTCGCCCCGCGGCCGGTGCCCCTGCTCATCCAGTCGGCCGTCGCGGGCCTCGCGGTCGGGGCGGTGGCAGGCCTTCTGCTCGCCGGTCCGGTCGCGAGCGTGGTCGCGGATCCCGCGGCCGCCGTCGCGTTCGGCTCTGACGGGGGGCTCGCCCGTGGCTGGTCGGTGGCCCTGGAGCGCGCCGGGTTCGCCGTCCCGTTCGTGGCCTTCCTGGCGGTGGCCGCCTTCGTGGCCGCGCTCGCCGTGGCGCGGCGGATCCCTGCGATCATCCCGCAGCCCTACCTCGCGGGCGTGAACCTGGGCTCCGGCGCCGCCGTGACGTTCCACGGGGCGCGGGCCGATGCCGTGGAGGCGAGGAGCGGGGGCTTCTACTGGGGGGCCGCCGAGGATCCGAGCGCCGGGATCTCCTCGGGTGGAGCCTCCGACTCGGGGACCCGAGCCGCCGCCCGGACCCGCGCTCTGGAGGTCGCCGGCGTCCTGGCGGTCGCCCTGGTCGCGGTCGCCGCTGTGGTCGGCGTGCTGCTGCCGCGAGTCTCGCCATGACCGGCCTGCAGCCGCTCGCGCTCGTCCTCGGCCTCATCGGCGCGGCGCTCGCGCCCGTCGGCATCGGCCTCATCCTCGGCCTCGACCGCCGGGTGACCGCGGCGATGCAGCTGCGCGTCGGGCCGCCCGTGCTCCAGTCGCTCTACGACCTGACGAAGCTGGCGGCCAAGGAGAGCCGCCCGGTGGACCGCGTGTCGGCCGGCCTGCTGGTCGCCCACACGGTCATGGCCTTCGGCGCCCTCGCCATCCTCCTCGCCGGGGGCGACCTCATCGTGGCCGTCCTCGTCCTCGGGGCGGCCCAGGTGTTGTTCATCCTCGCGGCCGCCGCGGTCGAGTCGCCGTACGCGCAGCTGGGGGCGTCGCGCGAGGTCGTCCTCCTGCTCGCCGGGGAACCGCTCCTCCTCCTCTCGGCCGTCGCCTACGGCAGCGTCGCGGGGTCCTTCGCGGCCGCCGCCGTGGCCGCCGCGCCGCCGCCCGTGCTGGCGCTCCCGAGCCTTGGCCTCACGCTCGGCGTCCTGCTCGGCATCGCCCTGCGCAAGTCGCCCTTCGACCTGGCTTCGTCCCATCATGCCCACCAGGAGCTTGTGAAGGGCTCGACGACCGAGATGGCCGGCCCCTGGCTGGCGTTGGCGGAGCTCGGCCACTGGTTCGAGGCGGCCTTCATCGTCGCCTTCATCGCCCTCGCGGCCGTACAGCTGCCTCTCCTCGCGGTCGCCCTCGTGGCGGCCACCTACGTGGTCGTGCTCCTAGTCGACAACACCTTCCCGCGGGCGACGTGGCGCTCGGCGCTCTTCATCGCCTGGGGGGTCGGCGGCGGTGGGGCGATCGCCGCGCTGCTGAGTGCGCCGCTCGTGGGCGGGCTCCTGGGCGGGCTCCTGGGCGGAGGCCTCCCGCGATGACCACTCCGCGCGGCCTGGTCCGCGGCCTGCTCGACCGCTGGGTCCGCCGCTCGCGCACCAGGTCGCCGTGGCTCGTCCATTTCGACTGCGGGGGCTGCAACGGCTGCGACATCGAGATCCTCGACGCGCTCACGCCGCGCCACTCGGCCGAGCGTTTCGGCGTGATCAACGTGGGCGATCCGCGCCAGGCCGACGTGCTCGTCGTCACCGGCCCGGCGAACCGGCGCAACGCCGACGTCCTGCGCCGGGTCTACGGACAGATGGGCGAGCCCAAGGCCGTCCTCGCGGTCGGCTCGTGCGCCGTCCACGGCGGCATCTTCCGGGGTGCGCCGAACATCCTCGGTGGGGTGGGGGAGATCGTGCCCGTCGACGCATACGTCTCCGGCTGCCCGCCCCGCCCCGAGCAGATCCTCGCCGGCGTCCTCGCCGCCGCGCCGCTGCTCGCCGAGAGGCGGCCGGAACGCGCGCCGGGCGAAGCGGGACAGGGCGTGGTCCTCGTACCGAATGAAGGCGGAGCGCCGGGGGGTCGCACAGGCGCGCCTGTGCTGCGCTCCCTGCCCGTCGCCTCGGCCGGGAGGAAGCGATGACGACGGTGCTTCGGGACAGCGAGCGGGTTGCGCTCGCCGCCCTCGTCGGCGCCGCCGAGCAGCTCCGATCCGCGGGCTGGCGCCTCATCACGGCCTCGTGCGTCCGGCGGCCCGATGGCGCGTTCACGGTGCTCTACCACTTCGAGCGCGAGGAGCGCCTCCGCCACCTGCGCGTCGAGGTCGGCCCCGGGGAGGCGGTTCCCTCCATCGGAGGCGTCTACGCGGGCGCCTTCCTCGTGGAGAACGAGATGATCGAGCTGCAGGGCCTCGCGGTGAGCGACCTGGCCATCGACTACCGCGGGCGCCTGTACCGCGACTTCGACGGGCCGGAAGGCTTCGTCATCGAAGGCGCCCAGGCGGCAGGGGCGGGACCGCAGGCCGCGGCACGACCCTCAGCGGCGAGCCCCTTCGAGGCGGCGGCCTCGCTTCGGCTCGACGCATGCGTGCCGATCACCCCCAACGGCCGCGAGGTCCGCGCGCCGGGCTCGCGCGTCCCCCCGGCCGAGGGGAACGGCCGCTCCGCCGTGGGGGAGACGTAGACGATGGCGACCACCGTCGTCCCGTTCGGCCCCCAGCACCCGGTGCTCGCAGAGCCGATCCAGCTCGAACTCACGCTCGTGGACGAGAAGGTGGTCGGGGTCGTGCCGGGGATCGGCTACGTCCATCGCGGGATCGAGGCGGAGACGGAGCGCCGGACCTTCGCCGACGACCTACCGCTCCTGGAGCGGGTGTGCGGCATCTGCTCCGTGGCGCATGCGGTCGCCTACGCCCAGGCGGTCGAGGCGCTGGCAGAGGTGGAGGTGCCGCGCCGGGCTCGGCTCCTGCGCGTCTTCTGGTTCGAGCTTACTCGCCTCCACTCGCATCTCCTGTGGCTCGGACTCGCCTGCGACGCCATCGGGCTGGAAGCGCAGTTCCAGTCGTGCTGGCGGATCCGCGAGGTGGTGCTCGACCTGTTCACGGCGACGGCCGGGAACCGCGTCATCATCGGCGTGACCGCCCTGGGCGGGGTTCGACGCGACCTGCCCGACCACCTCCAGCCGATCGTCCGGGATGGGCTCGACACGGTCGAGCGGGAGCTCGCCGCCCTGGCGCCCTTCGTGATCGAGAACGATGCCGTCCTGCGCCGCCTCGCGGGCGTCGGGCCGATCGCCCGCCAGGATGCGATCGACCTCGGCCTGGTGGGCCCGACGGCGCGGGCATCGGGCGTGCGCTTCGATGTCCGCCTCTCCCGCTACGGCGCCTACGACGAGCTTCCCTTCGAGCCGATCCTGGCCGAGGACGGCGATGCGCTCGCGCGGGTGGTCGTGCGCTGGAAGGAGATGAGCCAGTCGATCGCCCTCTGCCGCGAGACGCTCGACCGGGTGCGCGGGATGCGCGGTCCGCTCGCCGTGCGCGTCCCGCCGCGTCTGCGTGGGGAGGCGGTGAGCAGGGTCGAGGCGCCACGGGGCGAACTCTTCTACTACCTCCTGGCCGACGGTGAGACGCATCCGACCCGCGTGCGCGTGCGGACCCCGACGTTCGCCAACATCCCGGCCGTCCTGCGCATGCTCCCGGGCCAGCAGATGGCCGACGTGCCGGTGTCGCTCCTGTCCATCGACCCCTGCCTCTCGTGCACGGAGCGCTGACGAGATGTGCGTGACGATGCCCGGCCAGGTGGTGGCGGTCGACGCGACGGGGGCCCTGGTCGACATCGACGGGCGCCGCGTGCGCGCGGCGATGCGCCTCCACCCGACGACCTCGATGGGCGAGTGGGTGATGGTGGCGGCCGGCACGATCGTCGATCGCCTGAGCGCCCGTGAAGCGGCCGAGATCCGCGCCGCACTTCGGGCGGCCTACCACGCTGCCGACCCGAACGCGCTTGCCGACCCGAACGCGCTAGCCGACCCGAACGCGCTTGCCGACCCGAACGCGCTTGCCGACCC
>Ga0209323_10002342_pt1 | contig 12589 bp, 10 predicted proteins | sample Rifsed19ft2_FD_184014 | JGI IMG/M metagenome (GOLD analysis project Ga0209323, IMG submission 184014) | Soil microbial communities from Rifle, Colorado, USA - sediment 19ft 2 (version 2) | ecosystem: Environmental > Terrestrial > Deep subsurface > Rock core/Sediment | place: Rifle, Colorado...
AGAGGGGAATTATTCCTCCATTTGAGAAAGGGAGGTTAGGTGTGTACGTGCTTCAGCCCAGGGATCTCTATAGGCTTCTATAACCTTTCTCATGCGGCCTCTTAAATCGCCAACTATACCGGATTTATCTTCCAATAACACTTCTCTGATATGTTCTATTCCGACCCGTTCTACGAAATTACTCGTCCTCTCTGTCCATCTTGCATTTTCTCTGTAGAATTGCAGGAAAATCGCGGTAATGTCTAATACCTCTTCCGCTGTATTTACCACAGTAAGGAGGTCAGCAATCCTTGTTTTCACCCCGCCATTACCGCCGACATAAACCTCCCAGCCAGTCTGAATTCCTGTTATTCCCACATCCTTTATCCTTGTCTCAACACAGCTCCTCGGACACCCTGAGACCCCCATCTTGACCTTACCCGGACATGGAATCCCCTGAAACAATTTTTCCATTTTTATACCGAGGGAAACAGAATCCTGCACACCATAACGGCAAAACATATCACCAACACAGGTCTTACATGTACGAACTGCCTTTGTGTATGCATGTCCCGACGGCATATTAAGGTCTGACCAGACAGACTGAAGCTGTTCCCTCTTTATCCCAAGGAGATCAATCCTCTGCCCGCCTGTTATCTTGACCATAGGCACTTCATACCTGTCAGCTACATCAGCAATAACCCTGAGTTCATCCGGGGTAATAACACCGCCGTATGTACGCGGGACAACCGAGAAGGTCTCATCCTTCTGTACATTGGCATGAACGATGTCATTTAAAGGAAGTGTATCAGTTTCTTTTTCATAATCGTCAATATATAATTCTGTGAGAAGGTAATTAAGGCCATGCCTGCATGCCGCACATCCCTCGCCATTTCCCATTATCTTAAGTATCCTGCTTACTGATTTGAGGCCGAGCAGGATAACCTCTTTTCTGATCTCTTCCCATGTCATGGGAATACAGTCACAGAATACCTGCAATCTCTCGTGCTTTACATATTCCCCGCCAAGTACATTCTGCAGTATCTGCTCAATCAGAGGGGCACAGCCTTTACATGATGTACATGCCCTTGTCTTCTCAGATACCCCCTGGATGCCTGTCAATTCATGCTCTTCTATTGCCTTTATTATTTCACCCTTGCTGACCCCCATACAGCCGCATATCGTCGTATTATCCGGCATGGAGGCGACTGACTTAAACGTTTCAGGCTGGTCATACAGGATGGTCTTTCTCTGAAGCGATATGTCTTCCTGATCCTTTATCAGTTGAAGAAACCTTTCGTAGCCTGCTAAATCTCCAAGCAGTATTGCGCCTGCTATTATCCCTCCCTGAATCACAAGTTTCCTGTAAACTGACGCCCCGGGGTCGCTAAAGACAATCTCCTCACATCCAACGCTCTGTCTTATATTCCCGATTGCCGCCAGCGGAATGTCAGCAACCTTAAGCTTTGTTGCTATAACTGAGCCCTTATATATGTCTTTGCAATCCCCGCTTATTGCATTAGCTGCAACCTTCGCCTGTTCAATAATCGGCGCTACTATCCCATAGATCTTTCCCCTGTGCTCAACACACTCACCGACAGCATATATACCAGGCACGCTCGTCTGCATATAATCATCAACCACTATTCCCCGGTTTACTGAAATACCTGTATCTGCTGCAAGGCTTGTGTTGGGTCGTATTCCTGCAGCAATAACGACCATATCCGCCTCATAGGCACTATCATTTGAAAAACGAACGCCTTTGATTTCTTCCCCAACTGTAATAACCTCATCAGCGCTATGACTTAACAGGACATTTATACCGAGCCTCGTTATCTCCTGCCTTAAAATCTCTGCTGATGCTGCATCGAGCTGCATTTCCATAAGCCTGTCCATAATATGCGCCACTGTCACATCCATTCCCTGATTTACAAGCCCCCTGGCAGCCTCTAACCCCAGCAGTCCGCCTCCGATTACCATGGCCTTCCGGCTCTTGTGTGCCCACTCCATCATGGTCCTCGTATCATCAAGATTTCTAAAGGTAAATATGCCAGGCCGCTGAGTCCCATCATCCTTTTTTATACCTTTTATTGGCGGTATAAAGGGGTTACTCCCTGTGGCTATAAGAAGTGTGTCATAGGGATAATAATCTCCCTTGTCGCTGACTACTATTTTATTATCTTTATCAATCTTTGTTATGGAAGTGCCTGTATGCAGGTTGATGCCATTCCGGTTATACCATTCCTGCGAATTAAGTATTATGTCATCCGGTGATGAATCACCGGAGAGTACAGAGGAGAGCAGAACCCGGTTGTAATTGACATATGGTTCAGTTCCCAATACCGTTATATCCATATCCTTTGTTTTTTTCAGCAAATGTTCAATCGTTGCAATCCCGCTCATCCCATTGCCTATTACTATTAAATGCCTTTTATTGCCCATTGTAATCTTATGCCTCCCATAATAAGGTATTTCAAATCCCTTGCCAAACGGTGTAATTTTCATAACCTGTTAATATCATTAGGTTATTTATTTCTATTGAACTTGTAATCTTTAGAATTAAACAAACAGGCGGAACATCTTTGTTGATATTATTACAATTATGAATTATAAATTGGCGTCATCTTTCTGACTAATTTCTTCCTCAACTCTTCAAACCCAAGCAGGAATAAAGCGAATGGTATAAAGAAAGCCCATGCGGTCAAAGGTATCGGGCCGGTGCCAAACAGAATGTTCCCCTGGGGAGTATATACGATAAACAGGATAATAAGCAATTCAACAGCAATGCCGGCAAGCAGGAATTTGTTTATCCAGAGAGATATGGAAAATGCAGAAAGAATCCCTGACCTGCAGACAAATACGTTTGCTATCTGCATAACTATTATTCCTGTCAAACAGACAGTTGTAGCCTGAAGATAGAGAGGATCCCTGGAGGCAAGCTGATCACCCCACTGCCATCCGTTTATTGACAGGAACCAGAAAAAACCGGCCATTGCTGCTATTGCCTCAATCGGGCCGAGAAAAAGATAAGCCCTTGCAAGAAGCGGCAGGGAAAGCAGCCTCTGTCTGACTGATCTTGGAGGTCTTTTCAATATCCCTGGTTCAGGAGGCTCAGCCCCAAGGGCCAGTGCAGGAAGCATATCAGTGCCAAGATCAACCGCAAGTATCTGCACCACCGTCAGGGGAAGAGGAATACCCAGAATCATGTAGGCAATATACGGTATTATTTCAGGTATGTTACTGCTTAAGATATATGTAGTAAATTTCTTTATGTTCTCAAATACACTCCGGCCTTCCTCAATAGCCCTGACAATAGTTGCAAAATTATCATCCAGAAGAACTATGTCAGCAGCCTCCTTTGCTACATCAGTTCCGCTGAGCCCCATTGCTATCCCTATGTCAGCCCTCTTTAAGGCCGGTGCATCATTGACCCCATCTCCTGTTACAGCTACCACCTCGCCTAAATCTTTCAGCGCAGAAACTATTGTCATCTTGTCAGACGGTGTTACCCGGGCAAACGCGATCTCGTCCCTCCGAAGATAATTAAGTATCTCCTTATGGTGCATCCCTCTGAGTTCCGCGCCTGTAACAATTTCAGGATTATTAAACATGCCTGTCTCTCTGCCAACGGCCCTTGCTGTCTCAGGATTGTCTCCGGTAACCATAATAATTCTGATGCCTGCTCCCTTGCAATCTTTGATTGCATCCGGCACCTCAGGCCTGGGAGGGTCTTCAATGCCAATGAAGCCGACAAATACCAGATCACCAATCTTTTCCCATTCAAATCCCCCCTTACCCCCCTTTTCTAAAGGGGGGATACTGATTTCCATCTTTCCTAATGGAGGAATATCAATTTCCCCCTTTGAAAAAGGGGGAGTAAGGGGGATTTTCTTATATGCTACTGCCAGCACCCGGAGAGCGCGGCCTGTCATAACATTCAGCGCCTTTTCAGCCTCGTTTTTCTTAATATCATCGAATACAGATGCCTCCCCATCATGCAGAACAGCAGTACACATAGCCATTATGACCTCAGGCGCCCCCTTGACATATATAACTCCGCCTGATTCGTTTCTGTGCAGTGTCGCCATCCACTTCCTGAAGGGATCAAATGAATGCTCCGCTATCCTCGGTACATTCCTTCTGATTAGATCACTGTCAATATATTTATTTGCAAATTCAAGAAGCGCCTTCTCTGTCTGATCACCGGTGATCTGACCATCCCTTATAATTGCATCATTGCATAATACACTCCCATTTATAAGCATTCCGGCAATGAAGTCTGCACCCGGTTCTGTCTGCGAGAGTTCCTTTAATGCCCCGTCTATATAAATATTAACCACTGACATCCTGTTTTGAGTCAGGGTGCCTGTTTTGTCCGTACAAATAACAGTCACAGAACCGAGTGTCTCCACTGCCGTTAGTTTTTTCACCAGTGCATTCTTACCTGCCATCCGCTGACTTGCCATAGCCAGAGATAATGTAACTGTCGGCAGGAGGCCTTCCGGAACATTGGCAACTACTATACCAAGGGCAAATATGAAGTTCTCCCAGAAACCCCGGCCAATAACGATGCCTGCGCAAAAAAAGATAATACCAAGACCAACTGCTATAGCAGTAATAGTCCTTGTTACCCGTATAGTCTCAAGCTCCAGAGGGCTCATACCGCTTGCAACCTCTGATGTCAGCCTTGCCACCTTGCCGAATTCAGTACTCATACCGGTTGCAAATATCACACCTATTCCGTGTCCCCGAACAACAGATGTGCCGGCAAATACTATGTTCTGACTATCCGTCAGTTCAACATCAGGGTGGACAGATGAATCTCTTCTGACAGGGTTTGATTCTCCGGTAAGAGATGAGTTGTCAACCCTGATCTCTGATGCATCCAGAAGCCTTATATCTGCAGGAACCCTGTCACCCTCCTTTAACCGCACAATATCTCCGGGAACTACGTCAGATGCAGGTATATCCCTTTCCCTGCCCCCTCTTATTGCTGTTACCATGTATGGCAGCAGCCTTCTTAATTCAGCGAATGCCCTCTCAGCCTTGTACTCCTGATAAAAGGCAAATCCTCCGTTAATAAATACGACTCCCATAATTGCAATCCCGAGTATGAAGAAACCTTCACCCGGTTTTAGAAATTCTCCGGTCAGGGCTGTGACTGATGCTCCCATCAGAAGGATGGCGAACAGATTTGTGAAATGCTTTACAATTGTGCGAAGCAGCGACTTTTTCTGCGTCTCGCTGATCTCATTTAAACCAAAGGCCTTTAACCTCTCAGATGCCTCGTCTTCATCAAGACCTGACGGGCCTGTATGAAGCGCCTTGTATACTTCATCAATTGTCAGTGTCTGAATAGCCATAGAGTGACCTGCAAACAGCGGATGTTCAAAAATGCCCAGGTGCAAGGAAGGAGTAGTAATTTGAGCTGAGGCGTACTGTGTGGTACGTTGAAGCTCAAATTATTACTCCTGACGCCGCAGATGGGCATTTTTCAACATCCGCTACCTGAAGTGCAGCAACATTACATCACACGGCGTGTCTCTCAATATCTCTTCCACAGGGCTGCCGGATACTGCCCTTTTTATAATATTGCGTTTTGTAGTCCCAAGTATTATGAGATCATACTTATGATGTGATGCTTCATATATAATCTCATTACGAACCTTGCTCCCTGAGACTATCTTCTCTGATGCATGTATCCCGCGAACCCTCAACTCTTTCATAAAAGATGCGATCTTCTTTTCACCTTCTTCAATCAACTTCTCCTGCTCATGCCTCTCCAGTCTTTTTATTCCGGATGCAGAAAGTTCATTAACGTGAAATACAGTTATGCTTGAATCGAACCTGTCAGAAAGTGCGCTTATTATATCAGCACGCTCTCTGTCCGCGTATCCGTCACCTATTACAGGCACAAGCACACGTTTGGATCTCAATGAACGGCCGGGATGAGATATCTTAATTGCTATAACAGTGCATGGAACCCCTGACATAAGTTTACTTGTAACAGATTTAACAAAATAACGCCCTTCCTTTTGAGGCCTTCTTGTAGATGAAATGAGGATGTCTATCCTGTTTTCCCTCACAAACTTATTTATAGCCCCTATGACATCTCCTTTTAATATTACCCCTTCGCAATCTATTCCATAAACTCTTGCTTCATCAATTATCTTTGCAACGGAATATGAGGCGGTTTTCTCCGACTTGTCATTCATATCCTTTGTAATAACAGTGACAATGAATAGTTTTGAATGATAGACTTGTGCAAACAGATATGAATACCGTGCTGCGACACTTGCATGGAAAGAACCGTCAACTGTAACGACTATCTTTTTATAAGGATAATCAGTCATTGTATGTTTGGGAGAATAGTCCTTTTCCTGCCTCTCCAGTATATGATATAATATTTTCCTGTGACAAGCTACAACAGATAATATGAAGGAGTCTGAAAGTGCAAACAATGGAAGAGGTAAAGAAGGTATATCTGTTTACTGATCAGGATGCTGAGAATCTGATTGGCATAAAAAGTCTTATGGAGAAAAACGGCGACCTGTTTATCTCAAAATTCTATGACTTTATACTCAGATTCAAGAATGTATCAAACTACCTGCATGATGATGAGACCATCGAAAAACACAAGGCTAAGGTAAAACAATGGCTTTTACGGTTATTTGAAGGTAATTATAATGAAGAGTATCTCAGAAGCCTGTACAGGATTGGTGAGATCCACGTAAAAATAGGACTGCCGGGTCACTATGTCAATTCATCCATGAGCTTTGTCAGGAGATATTGTCATAAAGTCCTTACAGATGAGTTTGGCTGCAGCAAACAGCGGGATGTAATAATAAATTCAATAGATAAGATTCTTGACCTGAATCTTGATGTTATGACGATCTCATACAGGGAGCAGGAAATACGGTCGTATATACTCCCCAGAAAACTCGAATATACTGTAATTGAGTTTGCGAGGCGGTTTGCCTTTAGTCTTGACCTTTTCCTGATTTTTGTGCTGATACTTACATCCGTTTTCGTGCTGGGATTTGTAGGTTATGAAATATACGGTATTGCAACCGGTTTGATAAGCGTAGAGACAGGAATATTAAAGATACTCGGTACTCTGCTTATCATATGGGCAATCGGGGAGCTTATGAATGCTGAAATTCACCACCTCAAGGGAGGTAAATTTGCCGTCACGGCGTTTCTTACCCTTGCCATTGCCGCAGTAATAAGAAAGATTCTTATTGCTACACTTTCCACAGAAAAGGTTGCTGATATACTCACGCTTGGAGGTATTGTACTGGCGCTGGGTGTTGTTTACTGGCTGGTTGAACACAGCAGCAGCGACAAGGCCTGACACGGTGCGCCGCCATTATTGACACCGCCATTATTGATACTTGATTTTTATATCTGATTTATTTAGAGTGGCATATAAAGAAAGGGGCGTTAAGAGTGGAAACAGAGAGAAAAAGGCCGCTTCATATTGATAAGGAAACACTGCGTGTCATCATATTTACACATCATTTTAAGATCATAGGAGAGGTATTCATACCTAAGAGCGGCAGGCTCACTGATTTCCTGAACAGGACACTTGGTGGAAGTGATACAGATTCATTTGTTCCTGTAACCAATGCCGAGTGCTTCTCTATGTCGGATGGTCAGTTAAAGTATATTGCCGACTTCGTCAGTTTAAATAAGAACCAGATCCATCTGATCTTCCCGTATAAGAGCACTAAATGAAAATCGGCATTCCTCTGGAGATAAAAGACCAGGAATTCAGGGTATCAATGGTTCCTGCAGGTGTCAGGACATTAACAGGACTTGGTCATACTGTGTTGATACAGAGAGGCGCCGGTACAGGGAGCGGTATATCTGACGACGAATACGCTGCTGCAGGCGGGATTATTATCAATTCAGCAGAAGAATTGTTCGGTATGGCAGATATAATAGTAAAGGTGAAGGAGCCGCTTCATGCTGAATATCCATTGCTGAGACGGGGACAGGTGTTATTTACATTTCTGCACCTTGCTGCAGAACGCGGCCTGACTGAAGCCATAATCAACAGCGGCATTATTGCAATCGCCTATGAGACCGTGCAGCTTGATAATGGTTCACTTCCGCTCCTCATTCCAATGAGCGAAATTGCCGGACGTATCGCTGCAATCTCCGGCGCTTATCATTTACAAAGGGCACAGGGCGGCTCAGGTGTCCTTATCAGTGGAATACCGGGTGTACTGCCAGGCAGGATAACAATACTCGGCGCCGGGACAGTAGGTCAGAATGCCGCCAGAATGGCAGCAGGTCTTGGAGCAAGTGTAGTCATGATTGACAGAAATTTCCAGACTCTGCGGTTCATTGATGATATACATGCTGGAAGAATCATGACACTCTCATCGAATGAACATAATGTCGAGGATGCAGTATTATCATCTGATATAGTTATCGGCGCTGTCCTGATACCCGGATCAAAGGCCCCATTTCTTATAAACAGGGAACTTGTGGGAAGGATGCGTAAGGGCTCTGTAATAGTAGACGTATCCATTGATCAGGGAGGCTGCGTTGAAACATCAAGACCGACTACCCATTCTGACCCTGTTTATACTGTAGACGGGATAGTGCATTACTGCGTTGCCAATATGCCCGGCGCATACCCGCGCACATCAACCATCGCCCTTTCAAGCGTTACGCTGCCTTACATAATTAAACTGGCAAACCTTGGATGGAGCAGGGCTGTAAACGAAGACCCGGCGCTTGCAAAGGGAGTAAACGTCGCAGAAGGCAGAGTAACCTGCGCAGGAGTAGCCAATACCTTCGGCCTCCGCCACGAGCCACTCTGTTGACAATAAAACCCCTCTCAATTATTATAGGGAACACCCTAAGCCAGTGAAGCACAGAGGGGAATGAAAATGTCGATCGTCTCACCCGGAACCTTGTCCTGAACTCGTTTCAGTATTGTTTCAGGGTCTCAGACGATGCAGCGGCAGGAGATCCCGAAACGAGTTCGGGATGACATGCGGAGTTTACGTTCAAAAGCGCTCAGGTGCAAGGAAGGCGGTCAGATCAGATTAAGCAAAATGAATGTACTAACACAGCATTAAGTTTTCACTCAAAAATGTCCAGTTGCAAGGAAGGACGTAAAATTTAAGGCGAGGCGTACTGTTTGGTACGTTGAGTCTTAAATTTTACGTCCTGACGCCGCAAATGGGCATTTTTCAGTGAAAACAACAAGGAGTTTACGTTCAAAAGTGCTCAGGTGCAAGGAAGGCGGTCAGATTTGAGATGAGGCGTACTTTTGGGTACGTTGAATCTCAAATCTGACCGTCTGACGCCGCAGATGAGTGCTTTTCAACGTAAACTTGCGGGGCGTAGCGCAGACTGGTAGCGCACATCGTTCGGGACGATGGAGTCGGAGGTTCAAATCCTCTCGCCCCGACCATAATAACCCGGGATCAGCATCATGGGAAAACAAAAATCAAAGAAGCCTGACAACATCATGCAAACAATAAGAGATGAAAAATCAAATGATCAGGAGCAACCGGATGAAGATAACCTGGATGAAGATGTTGAATCACAGGAACCCACCGGGCTTGATACTGACGCTGTTTTTTTTGTTAGTGATGAGGATGAAGGTGAGGATGAGGATGATAAAACTGATGAAGACGAAGGCAGTACGGAATTAGACGTAATCAGATCATATCTTCATGAAATCAGCCAGACATCACTTCTGACATTTGAAGAAGAGCAGAATCTTGCTGCAAAAGTAGAAAAAGGCGATCCGAAGGCAAGAGAGCAGATGATTGAGGCTAATCTGAGGCTTGTCGTTAATATAGGGAAGAGATATTTAAACAGGGGACTTCCTCTTGCAGATATTATTGAAGAAGGCAATTTAGGCCTTATGAGGGCAGTAGAGAAATTTGATTATAGAAAGGGATTCAGATTCAGCACATACGCATCATGGTGGATCAGGCAGTCAATAGAAAGGGCAATCATTAATCAAACAAAGACTATAAGACTCCCTGTACATGTAGCAGAGCACATAAACAGATTTCTTTCTACATCAGAAATGCTTATACAGGAGTTAGGAAGGGAACCATCTCTCAAAGAGATAGCCGATAAAATGAATATCCCTTCTGAAGATGTCGAAGATCTTAAGAAGCTCATCAGACGGACATATTCCCTCGAGACACCTGTAGGTGACAAGGAAGCCAATATACTGATGGATGTTATAGCAGATAATACTATTATGTCTCCATCGCAGTTTGCAGAAGGCATCAGCATGCGTGAAGAGATAGACAAATGGCTAAAACTTCTTAGAGACAAGGAGAGGGAGGTCATTTCTCTAAGATTTGGCCTGGAAGGGCAGGAGGCTATGACACTTGAAGAAATAGGGAGTCGGCCTGAATTCGGCCTTACAAGAGAAAGGATAAGGCAGATTGAGTCATCGGCGCTAAGTAAACTTCGATCAATTATTGCGAAGAGGTCTATAAAAAAAGATGAAATACTATAAACAGGCGGAGGTGAAGCAATGGATTTAAAGTCAAAGATTCGTGAGATTCCTGATTTCCCCAAAAAAGGCATATTGTTCTATGATATAACAACGCTCCTTAAGGATGCAGGCGGATTCAAACGGGTAATTGATAAAATAGGCAGTTTCTATGATGGCGATGGAATACAGAAAGTAGTTGCCATGGAATCCCGTGGCTTTATTCTTGGCGCTCCTGTTGCATATCGTCTTGGAGCCGGATTTGTCCCTGTCAGAAAGCCCGGTAAACTTCCGAGTGACGTCTATGAAGCAAAATATGACTTAGAATACGGAGCAGACTCATTGGCAATTCATCAGGATGCCATAGCCCCCGGAGAACGGGTACTGATTGTAGATGATCTTATTGCTACAGGTGGAACAGTAGCGGCTACAGTACAGCTTGTAAAGAAACTCGGTGGTATTATCCATGGAATAGCATTCTTAATCGAGCTGACTGAGCTCAGGGGAAGAAACAAGCTGGACGGCCACAATGTCGTATCACTCTTATCTTACTAACATTATAAAATCCGCTATGATTGTCCTGCTTGTTCTCGCTGCCTTCAAGCCAGCCGATGCAGCGTCTCTTTCTGTTGATATGGGAAAAGGAAGTACGGGGTTCGGTATCGGGACTGATTTTTATTTCGGATATGCATTGATTGGAGTCTCCGCTAAATTCATTACTGACTCCCCGTGGAGTTATGTCCAGACTGAAGAGACACTGACTTCACCATGTGAATACTTTAATACTAAATCTGACCCTGCAAACGAACTGAGAAAAAAATGTACGCGTGAGGGTAATTTCCACGATGGTGATGAATGGGAACTATTTGGGAAAATGGGCTTCAGGCTCCCGCTTGTCCCGGCCCTGCATCTTAACACAGGATTAGGATTAGCGTCCCGGAAATCAGCAGAACTTTATGTCTTTTCAGAGGAATATTGTACTTACCGTGAACCCGGAGGGGCATGTGTTCAAAAGGCAGAATATGGCGAGACATGGGGATTGGTTGATAAGGATTATTTCATGACATTTCTTGGCGGACTCAGTTTTGAGATGAATCGCCGCATTCTACTGAACCTGGATTATCATTCACGTAAGGGACTGATAGGCGGCCTAATCTGGCGTTATTAGGAGACAATCATAGTTATGAAGTTTAGACCATTATCAGTGAAGAAGATTAAGACCTATTCTATCAAGTCGAGAAAGAGCAAGGTTGATATCAGTGATTTTGCCAGGCCATTTCATGCAGGCATGACTTTCGATGATTTTCTGAATAGCTTGCCTGATATTCTGGCGGTAAAAGACCTGAAGGAAATTGCCTCACTTATTGCATCTGCATGCAGAAATAAAAAAATAGTCATTGCTGCGATGGGGGCTCATGTAATCAAGGTTGGGCTGAGTCCTGTGATTATTGACCTTATGGAGCAGGGGATCATTCATGCCATTGCACTTAACGGCGCCTGTATCGTGCATGACTTTGAGATTGCCTTCGCAGGAAGGACATCTGAGGATGTTGATGCTGAACTGTCAAAGGGGACGTTCGGTATGGCTGAGGAGACAGGCAGGTATTTAAATAACGCCATAAATAATGGCATCAGGAAGGGATGGGGAATAGGACGATCAACAGGTGAATTGATAAACAATTCTGATTACCCATATAAGGAACTTAGTATACTCGCTGCAGGCGTCAGACTTGGTATCCCGGTAACGGTACATGTGGGGATTGGCACAGACATAATTCATCTGCATCCGCAAATGGATGGAAAGGCCACCGGAGCAGGAAGCCGCAGGGACTTTTCTTTATTTGCAGGGGTGGTATCCAGGCTTGAAGGTGGCGTCTACCTGAACATTGGTTCAGCAGTCATTTTGCCGGAGGTATTCCTTAAGGCTGTCACCCTTGTAAGAAATCTCGGACATAAGGTACAGAATTTCTCCACGGTTAACATGGATTTCGTTCAACACTACAGACCTCTCACGAATGTTGTTCGCAGGCCGACTAAAAACGGTACAGGCAGGGGCTACACACTGACAGGCCACCATGAAATCATGGTGCCTTTACTCTCTGCAGCCATAATAGAAAACCTGTCATAGAG
>Ga0209323_10002343_pt1 | contig 12587 bp, 15 predicted proteins | sample Rifsed19ft2_FD_184014 | JGI IMG/M metagenome (GOLD analysis project Ga0209323, IMG submission 184014) | Soil microbial communities from Rifle, Colorado, USA - sediment 19ft 2 (version 2) | ecosystem: Environmental > Terrestrial > Deep subsurface > Rock core/Sediment | place: Rifle, Colorado...
GGCGGGAGTGCAGAACGTCTTGGTGGTATTGGAAACAAAGTCGGGGCTGATATCGGTAAGTGTACTGAGATGGAGGTGCGTGTCATCGTCCTCGGGCATTTACAGAGAGGGGGCTCCCCCTCTGCCTTTGACCGTATCCTCTCAACCCGTTTTGGCGTTGCGGCAGTTGATTTGATCGCCAATAAGCGTTTCGGCGAAATGGTCTGTTTAAAGGGCCAAAGGATTGAATCTGTCTCCTTGAATGAAGTTGCCAAAGGGCAAAAAAAAGTACCGACGGAAGAGGGCTTGGTAAAAACAGCTGAATCAATAGGTATTAGTTTTGGTCGATAAAGATAATGAAATTGGCGCTTAAATAAATTTTATCCTGGTTTCTGCAGGTATTAAACTCAATATCTTATTAGCCCAGGCAGCGGGCATTTCGGCCAACAAAGGCATCATAGTAAATGACCGTATGGAAACGAACATTCCTAACATTTACGCAGACGGGGATGTGGCAGAGCATAATGAAAGGATATATGGTATCTGGCCTACTGCGCAAAGACAAGGAATAATTGCGGGTATCAATATGGCTGGTGGAAATGAATCGTATGCAGGCACGGTCTCATCCACAAGCCTGAAGGTTGCTGGTATTCAGCTCACTTCCATGGGTGACATGCTGGTAGAGGATAAAACCGTTGAGCAGGTCAAGGTGAAAAACCTTGATAAGAGTATCCATAAAAAGCTTTTTATCCAGGCTGGAGGAATCATTGGCGCAATTTTCCTGGGTGATACGAATGATGCGCATGAGATTGGTCAAATCATGGAAAAGAAGGTGGATGTCCGCAGGTTTAAAGATAAAATTTTGGAAACAGATTTTGATATCAAAAGTCTATTAAAATAGTTTCGAGGAAAAATGTAATGAGTCATAGTACGAATTGTATATTGGCATTTAGTTTACTCGTTATCGGTGTTATTGCCGTTACGCATATTCTTATCTCGCTGGGTCGAAATAATACAGCGCGCCAGGAATACTTCAGATGGGCGCATCGTATATGTGGGTATATTTTTTTCGTACTCTATCTATTTATTTGCGTAATAATGTTTCAAAAGTTTACCAGAATAACTACTTCCTTGTCTGCAGAGGATGCCATCCACGCCTATATGGGGATTGCTATCTTTTTCACGATAGTTGTTAAAATATGCATAGTGAGGGTCTATAAAAAGTTTTATGAAAGCCTGCCGATTTACGGTATGATCACCTTGATTGCCGTTTATTTGACGGTTGCCTTAAATGCGGCGCATTATATAATTTCCACGTTCAGAGACTGAAATATAAATTTATAACGGAGATTTGTTAGTATGAAAATATCAAATATCGCAAAATCTGTTTTAGGCTGTATCCTTTTTCTGTTTTTGACGATGCAAGGGGTTCAAGGTGGTGATTCTATATCATTTCCTCCCGTCGGTCCTCTACCACCGGTAACAGTTCCTGCAAATAATCCGCAAACTGCCGCAAAGGTAGAACTGGGCAGGAAACTCTATTTCGACCCCCGTCTCTCAGGAAATAACTGGATTAGCTGTGCTACATGCCACAATCCGGTCTTGGGTTTTACCGATGGTCTGCCCAGGATGCTTGGCGGCCCTGCCTCTAAAGAAGGCGGTAGAAATTCCCCCACAATAATAAACAGCGCCTATAACGAACTCCAGTTCTGGGATGGGCGCGCTGCAACACTTGAGGAGCAGGCGCTCGGCCCCATCCAGAACCCTAACGAGATGTTTGAAACTCTGGATAATGTTGTGAAAAAATTAAGCGGCATTCCCGGCTATCTCAAGGCATTCAAGGAGGTTTTTGGGACTGGCGTAACCGCTGACGGAATAGCCAAGGCCATTGCTGCCTTCGAGCGCACAATTGTATTTGCAAATTCCCCCTTTGACAAATATATGCTGGGAGATGAACAGGCCATGAGCGAATCGGCAAAAAGAGGCATGAATCTGTTTAACAATAAGGCAGAATGCATCAAATGTCATAACGGCCCCAATTTTACTGACAATAAATTTCACAATATCGGAGTGCCGGCGGATGGCCCGCTAAAAGAAGACCTGGGACGCTACAATGTAACAAAAGTGGAAGCTGACAAGGGCGCTTTCAAGACGTCTACCCTGCGAAATATAGCGGAAACAGGGCCATATATGCACAATGGATTTTTTCCCACATTGTTTGAGGTGGTACAATTCTATAACGGAGGCGGCGGACGCAGCGAAAATAAGAGTTCCCTCATCCACGGCCTGAATTTAACCGGTCAGGAGGCCGCAGACCTCATTGAATTCATGAAGGCATTGACTGGCGAACTGGTTCAGATAAAATATGACAACGCACCTCTTACCTTTACAACTTTACCGAGGGACTTTTGATATATGAATGTCCTTTTAAGATCATTTATTAATCGCCTGGAATCTTTACCAGACAAACCGTCTGTGGATGAACTAAAAAAAAGCATCCTGGAGATGGATGGAAGACAACTACTGATAGATAAATATATCAGCTTTTCAGACACGGATTATAAGAGGAATATCGTGCATGTCAGCAGCAAGTGCGAGGTTACGGTCCTGTGCTTCAAGAAAGGCCAGATTACGCCAATGCACGACCATGGTGGCTCTATAGGGATTACAATCATGCGAGAGGGTACGATGACAGAGGAACTCTTCAATAAACTGCCCACGGGTATGATCGCACCTACCTTTACCCGCAGGTTTCGTACGAGCGAACTGTCTTACATAAATATCACAACCATCCATCGTGTGTCGAATGCTCACAACGAGAATCTGGTCACCATGAATATCTACTTTCCTCCATTAACTTTGATGAACATCTATAACCTTGAAAACACACAGATGGAAAAATGGACTGCTGATTACTCCGATACTAAGGGTACATAGGGCAGGATCATTTTCAGGTAAAGCAGGATTCTCCTCCTCCGTTGCCTACTTGTGTAAAGATTTAAGATCAATGTTATTTCATCATAGTTTCTTATAAAAAAATATTTTGACCCTTTTATCAAAAATTTACGATTTACGAATTACGATTTACAATTTTATTAAATCCCAAATCGTAAATCGTTCGACTGAGCTCACGACGAAGTCTAAAATCGCAAATTCCCATTCAAGGACTCTTCCGACTTGTTCGGATTAGGAGGTTTAAGTGCCTGAAAAGATATCAGCAAATAGCGCATGGCAAACGGCGTTAATGCAGCTCGATAATGTATCAAAGATCATGCTGCTTTCCGAGGACATCCATCAACTTCTCAGGAATTTCGATCGCATACTAACCGTTTCCATTCCTGTGCGGATGGATAACGGCTCTCTGAGGGTTTTCAACGGATTTCGCGCACAGCACAACTCGGCACGCGGCCCTTATAAAGGAGGTATCAGGTATCACCCCGAACTTACCCTCGACGATTTAAAGGCGCTGGCAATGGAAATGACGTGGAAGTGCTCTCTTGTGGGCGTACCATTTGGGGGCGCAAAAGGCGGCATCATCTGCAATCCCAAGGTACTTTCAAAAGGCGAACTTGAAAGACTTACGCGCCGATATACATACGCAATTATGCCTATCATTGGTATCGAAAAGGACGTCCCCGCCCCTGACGTGAATACGAATGAGCAGATCATGGCATGGATGATGGATACTTACAGCATGAATAATGGTTATTGTACTCCGGGAATTGTGACGGGCAAACCCGTTAATATCGGCGGCTCTCTGGGACGAACAGATGCAACCGGTCTTGGTATTACCTTTACCATCGCCAACGCCATCAAATCGAGGAAAATAAATTTTAAGGGTCTCAAAGTGGCGATTCAGGGTTATGGTAACGTGGGATCGACTGTGGGAAAATTGCTCAGCGAAATGGGCTGTAAGGTCGTCGCCGTGAGTAGCTCGAAGGGAGGAGTCTATAATCCAAAAGGACTAAACCATACTGCCCTCATGAAACATTATAAAGCACGCGGCTCGTTCGATAATTTTCCTCATGCTGAAAGAATAACGAATGAAGCCCTGCTGGAACTCCCGTGTGACGTGCTTGTCCCTGCAGCGCTGGGTAATCAGATTACCAGGAGGAATGCAGATAAGATAAAAGCAAAGATAATTGTCGAGGGTGCTAACGGGCCTACAACACTGGAAGCAGATCAAATACTGACCGAACGCAAAATACCCGTCGTCCCCGATATTCTGGCGAATGCAGGCGGAGTGATTGTCTCCTATTTCGAGTGGGTACAGGATGTACAGTGTTATTTCTGGTGCGAGCATGAGGTAAATGCAAAGCTCAAAAATATTCTGGATCGGTCTTACGAAGAGGTCTTTCAACTTTCTCATGAAAAGAAGGTAACCTTACGCACCTCAGCCATGATATTAGCCGTGAAAAAAGTCGCAGACGCAATCCAGGTACGAGGCTTGTATCCATAAATTTTATGAGAACCACTGAAACACAGAAAGTGATAAAGATTTTTTGCTGATTAACCTCAATAACCGGTAAACATTATAAACTTATTGAGAAAAAACCTATGGCTTCCGGCAAAAAGAATTTTTTTAAATTTATTGCGATGTTTATGCAAAAAAAGTATTCATTGCTTTTTTTCCCAATGATATTTTTATTTACCGTTACAGTTGCGGTTTATCCTGAGGAAGTAGTAATACCCGGAGATAAAAAACTAGAAGAGGGATTTTCTGAGTTAAGTAATAAAAATAAAGTAGAAAAGGAGCTTCATCTTTATGTGACAGATGGTTATCAGGAAATGGCCGATGGAGAATTAATTTATTTTTGGGGCTACATCCATGCAAAGGACTTTTCTGACGTCGGAGAAATAAAAACAAAAGAAGAGAGGAATACTAAATTACTGCCAATAAAAGTGCCGGGGGACGAGATCCGTCTTACTTCAGGCAAGAATTATGTTATCGTTTTGCACAACGCAGGATGGTATGAGACAGAGAAACATTCGGGTGTTAATCACGTTGCTCATACCATTCATTTCCATGGGTTAGATCTAATACCCGCTGTTGATGGAGTGCCGAGCTTACCGTATTCTCCAGTTTTCCCAGGGGAAAAATTCCGATATTTCTTAACAATACCAGACGACCTTGAAGGGTCATATATGGGGCATTGTCATGTTGATACGACTAACCATCTCATGTCCGGCCTGTATTTTCCGTTAATTATTGAAAAAACCCCCAATGAAATCTATGGATATAAGTTTGACAGAGAATATACCCTTCTTATGAGTGAAGTTGATAGCGAATATATGGAGATGCTCAGGACGGAAGGGAATATACGACGTGGGTTAGATTGGAAGTCGAATTATTTTATGCTCAACGGTAGAATATTTATGGATAATTTGACTAATCCATTGTCAACAATTAACGACCCTAAGACAAGGATCGTTGCATACGAAGGAGAGACTGTTTTGATTAGATTAATGGCAGTAGGATATAATCATATCTACGCATGGCATCCACATGGATATCATGGATTGATAATTGGTACGGATGGAAGAAAGTTAAGCTATCCATACGAAAAAGACACCTTGCTTATTGGGTCGGGTGAGAGATATGACATTTTGTATAAGATCCCGGATTTTTCTTCTCAGAGGGGATGCCTGTCGTGCAATTACGGACCGGGTATCAGCATAGCCCATGACCACAATATGATGGGAATGGTAAGTCAGGGTATATATCCGCATGGACCACAAACTATTTTTGATGTAAGGCAAAAAAGTGTGAAACCAGAAAAATAAATAAGTATGCTTACGAAAAGCTAAAATGGTTACAAATTTAAATTTCAAATCCAAAATCGTAAATTTAAAATATCTTCGTTTTGATTTGGCAAGGGGAGGAGAATAACACTGTATGAAATATGAAAATTTTGACGATGCAGAAGCGCTGAGGATCGCTATAATTGTTGAGGAAGAGGGATTAGAATTCTATACAACCCTCACGAATAATGCTAAAGACAGCAAGATAAAAGAATTATTTTCAAAACTCGCCTCTTACGAGAAGGAACATCTAGCCCGTTTTCAACAGGTCTATCGTGAATTAAACTCTCCGATAAGTCCCGTGCAAGGTTGCGAGGACTACACTGTGGATTTGTATCTAAAATATTTGGTCGATACGGGTATCTTTACGGAAAAAGGGGCAGCCAGAAGGCTTGCCGCGGAAATAACGACAGATATCGACGCCTTGAAAATCGGTATTCAGGCCGAGAAGGATTCAATCCTTTATTACACCGAGGCCGCAAAAAATACCAAATACGAAGCGGGGAAAATGGCATTTGAGCAATTGGCAAACGAAGAGAAAACACACTTAAAGTTACTTGCAGAACAACTGAAGGCATTAAAGCACAACAAATAAAATTACTGAAAATACCGGAGGACAATGATGAAAAAATCTTTGGGCGCAAAAACCATCGTATATCCAACCCCCGTTTTTATCGTGGCCACTTACGACAAGGCTGGAAAGCCAAATGCGATGAACGTTGCGTGGGGAGGGCTTTGCTGCTCCAATCCGCCAAGTGTTGCGATTTCTCTCAGGAAGGCAACCTATACGTACGGAAATATTGTGGAACGGAAGGCATTCACAATAAACATCCCCTCTGAGACCTATGTAAAGGAAGCCGATCACTTCGGGATTGTATCAGGAGGTAAAGAAGACAAGTTTTCTGCAACAAAACTCACTGCTGTAAAGAGCGACCTCGTGGATGCTCCTTATATCAAGGAATTCCCCCTCGTTCTGGAATGTAAATTAACCCATACGGTCGAAATAGGACTGCATACCCAGTTTATCGGTGAGATTTTAGACGTTAAAGTTGAAGATTCGGTGCTCGGGGATGGCGGAACAATCGATTTAGAAAAAATGCGCCCTTTCTTGTACGCCCCGGAAATCCGCGCCTATTATGGGATTGGCAAGTACCTTGGCAGGGCATTTTCCATAGGCAAACAAATTTAAGGTTTAGGGATTTCAATGTTTCAAGGTAGGGGTTGAAAATCTTCAACCCCTACGCTCTTTTATCCAGAGTAGCTTTCAAAAGGTAACATCATGTCCATTACCAACGCGGATATCAGCGCCCTGATAGAGAAATTTGGGAGTATCAACCCCGATATTCTGAAAACCATCGGCTGGACGCCTCTGGTAAGATTGAATAAGATCACGCGTGACATAAAGCCAAACATCTTCGCCAAGCTGGAATTCCTCAACCCTGCCGGTAGTGTAAAAGACAGGATGGCCTTGTTCATCATTGAGGATGCAGAAAGGAAAGGGATTTTAAAACCCGGTGGTACCATAGTAGAAAATTCATCGGGCAATACCGGCGCCGCCCTTGCCATGATTGCCGCAGTAAAGGGCTACAAGTGCATAATCACCATGCCTGATAAAATGAGCGACGAAAAAAAGAACCTGATGAGGGCTTTTGGGGCGGAAGTTGTCGTAACACCCACGGACGTCCCTCCAGATTCTCCGGAAAGTTATTACAGCGTCGCCAAAAGAATAGCCAGAGAAACTCCAAATTCATATTATCCAGACCAGTACAATAATCCCAGGAATATTGACTCTCACTATTACACCACCGGACCTGAGATATGGAAACAGACACGTGGAAACGTTGATTATTTTGTTGCCGGAATTGGCACTGGCGGCACACTGAGCGGGGCTGGAAAATATCTCAAGGAACAGAACCCTGAAATAAAGATAATTGCAGTTGACCCGGAAGGCTCAGTTTTTTATGATTATTTCAAAACCGGGAAGCTCATAAAACCACACGTTTACAAGGTAGAGGGAATTGGAGAAGATTACCTGGTAAAGGCCGTCGATTTTAATCTCATTGACGACATCGTTCAGGTACATGATAAAGAGTCGTTTCTGATAGCAAGGAGACTGGCAAGAGAGGAGGGTATCTTTGCGGGAGGATCGAGCGGCAGCGCCGTATGGGCAGCCATTAAGATTGCCAGTGAAATGAAAGAAAACAAAAATATTGTAGTCATCCTTCCGGATTCTGGCAGCAGATACCTCAGCAAGATGTATAATGACGATTGGATGAAGGCCAACGGCTTTTTGGATTAATATCAAAATAAATAAAATGAAACATTCATGATCTTGTGGCTCACAAAGGGGAATGAAAATATTCACACAAAGACACAAAGACCCTAGCGCGGCCAGAAATTTTTCTACTTTCTATCATCTTCTTAGTGCTCTTCGTGCCTTTGTGTGAAAAAAGGATTTTCAGGTGAAAATTCCTATACCATTAAATTATAAGACATAAGAAGTGAGGGATCGTATGGAACAAAGATTTGAAACAAGGGCAATACATGCAGGCTGTGAGCCTGATTCCGGGACTGGCGCTATCATGACGCCCATATTTCAGACGAGCACGTATGTCCAGGAATCTCCGGGTAAACACAAAGGATACGATTATTCAAGGACACACAATCCTACCAGGACAGCACTGGAAAGGAATATTGCCTCCCTTGAAGAAGGAGAATATGGACTCGCCTTTTCCTCAGGAATGTCTGCAATTTCAGCGGTTACTCAATTGTTGACCGCAGGAGACCATGTAATTTGTTGCGACGATGTGTACGGTGGGACGTTTCGGTTGTTTGATAAGGTTCTGAAGAAATATAATCTTGAATTTGACTCTGTAGATTTAACTGTACCTCAGACTCTCGAAAGACACAGAAAAAATAACACAAGACTCGTATGGCTGGAGAGTCCTTCAAACCCGCTTCTCAAGCTTGTGGATATCGAAGCAATTGCCCGTATCGCAAAAAAGCATACTATATTAGTCGTTGTTGATAATACCTTTGCAACCCCTTTCTTCCAGAAACCTCTAAAACTCGGCGCTGATATAGTCATGCACAGCACTACCAAGTACCTCAATGGTCACAGCGACGTTATTGGAGGCTCCCTTGTGATGAAGGATAAGGAATTATACGACAAACTCCAGTTTCTTCAAAATGCAGTAGGCGCGGTACCAGGCCCTTTCGACTGCTTCCTGGTCCTCCGCGGAATTAAAACACTTGCCATCAGGATGGAACGGCACGCAGAAAATGCCATAAAAATAGCGCAATTCCTAGAAAATCATCCAAAAGTACGAAAGGTTATTTATCCGGGACTCAGCTCACATCCACAGCACGAGCTTGCAAAGAAACAGATGACCGGATTTGGGGGCATCGTAACATTCTTTATCAAGGGAGGGCTTGAGGCTGCCCGAAGATTTCTTGAGAGGGTTAAAATATTCTCTTTAGCAGAAAGTCTTGGCGGCGTGGAGTCGCTCATAGAACATCCGGCAATAATGACGCACGCATCTCTACCAAAGGAAGTCAGGGAGAAAATAGGAATATCCGATGAGCTTATAAGAGTCTCTGTGGGAATTGAACATGTGGATGATTTGATAGGTGACCTTAAACAGGCTTTAACTTAATCACATAGGATTTTTACTTTATTTATGCGGGTTCTTGGCAGTAGCAGACAAAAAATCCCCCTTAGAAAAGGGGGTTAGGGGGTTGTAAAATACCCTAGGGAAAAACACAACCCCCTCTATCCCCCTTTGTTAAGGGGGACTTAGAAGGAATAATAACAGAAAGGAGGTCCTTATGCCGGTAAAGAGATTAAAAGAATTTTTGGATAGCCACTCTATTAAGTACGTCACCATCAGTCACTCCCGTGCCTTCACAGCCCAGGAAACCGCAGCATCTGCTCATGTTCCTGTAAAAGAGTTAGCAAAAACGGTCCTGGTGAAAATCGATGGAAAAATGGCAATGGCCGTGCTTCCGGCTTCCTGTAAGGTAGATGTTGACCTTTTGAAAAAGGCCACCAGAGCCTCTACGATTGAAATTGCCAGTGAAAAGGAATTCAAAAATCTGTTCCCCGATTGTGAAATTGGCGCCATGCCGCCGTTTGGCAATCTTTACGGAATGGAGGTTTTTGTAACAAAGAGTTTGACTGAAGACAGGGAAATTGCGTTTAATGCCGGTTCGCATCGGGAACTTGTCAAGTTGGCATACAAGGATTTTGAGCAACTGGTAAAACCAAAGGTAATCACGTTTTCTATCGAGAGAAAGTAGATTTGTAAAGGAGGTGCAGCCATGATTCATCTGGAAATTACACAAGAGGAAAAGGAAATGCTGATTGACATCCTGGAAAACAACCTTTCCGACCTCCGCATGGAAATCGCCGATACGGACAGTTTGGATTTCAGAGAAATGCTGAAAAAACAAAAAGAGGTTTTAAAGAAAGTGCTGGAAACTTTGCAGCAAGCCTAAAAGAATACACCATGATTGTCATTATTCGGTTACCCTATGTCATACGATAGCAAAAGTATCTTTGAAACGGCCATTTCAGAGGAAATAAAGGCAAGCCGGTTTTACTCCAATCTGGCGCTCCAGATGGAGGATAAGGGCGCGCGCCTGAAATTCGAGGTCATGGCTGCCATTGAGCTGAGGCATTATGAATCTCTGCTGTCGTATTATCAGGAGAAATTTAACCAACCACCCAAATTGCAGGAAACCGGCGAATGCAAGATTGTCCGACCTGAAACGCCGCAAAAGACGGCATCTTTTGCGGCGGCTATTAAGGTTATCATGGACACGGAACTAAGGGCATACGAATTCTATAAAAAGGCTCTAGAATCTTCGACTGATGAGAATGACCGGAAGATTTTTAAGGCGCTTGCGGATATGGAACAAGCCCATTTCGACCACTTCAGGACAGAATATAATTACATGTCAGAATCCACCATCCGCTTCGCCAGCGAAGACATTCCGTGGATGATGGAGGTATACTAAAATCTTTTCCGATGGGATATCTACGAAATTTTGTCATTCCGAATTTATTTCAGACAAACCTTTGAAATTCCTTGAGAATTAAATCCGACTGCCTTCGGCAACTTTTTTTAGCCACTATTACACCACGACACCAAGAAATACTTAGTGCCTTAGTGACTTCGTGGCAGCATTAAATTTCCTGACTAATAAATCAGACAGCAGCATATTACTCTCAAAACACGCAAAAATAAAATGCGTTTCGCCTTTTTCGCGTCTTTCGTGGGCAAATTGAAATTCATTAACTTCACGTTAGCTCAAGCTGTTTAATTCACTGATCAATCTACTCATTCTTTATTTGCCAGAATCATTGCGAATCATCAGGTAATGGTCTATGCCCGCCTCTTTGAATATGTCTCCAACAATTTCAAAGCCATGCTTTCTGTAAAATTCAGCCAGATACACTTGGGCATGTACCTTATATTTCCGAAAACCCCGCCCCTTTGCTACTGCTATCATAAACTCCGTCAATTTATGCCCCAGCCCCTTTCCCCGGTGTGATTTTCTTATTGCCACTCGTTCCAGTTTCGCATACTCTCCAACTGCACGTATGCGGCCTGCGGCAAAGGGTTCTCCGTCCATTTCCCCCAGGATATGCGTTGCTGAGAGGTCGTACGCATCATGTTCTATTTCATACGGAACGCCCTGTTCTTCTATGAACACGATACCGCGCACAACAAAGACCTTGATCAGGTCTTCCTGATTCGTCACGACTTTGAACATTTTATTTTTCCTCTGACTCACCGCAAAGGCGCAAAGGGACGCAAAGAGTAAATGTGAGAGGTGTGAAGCTGGAAGGAAAAACTACACTTTGTTTTCTCATCTTCGCAACTTCACAGCTTCTTCATTGCACCCTGTCTCTGTGGTTCGACTTGTGTGCTTTATTATTTGGATAAATCAATGATAAGCCAATTCTCGTGGCCTGGTTCAAGCCGCTGTCCTGCAGAAGGAATCAATTTCCAAAAACTGCTACGTCTCTTTTTTGCAGGATTTTCTCTCGTTGTCAGATACCTTTTTTTCTCCGACATAATGTCGTTAAAGGTCTGGAACATGTGAATTCTGCCAAAGGCAATATTTAAACTATGCTCTGCAATGAATACGATACAATAATTCTTTTTGTCGGACAAAATCATACGATAAGAATACGATGTGACGGAAATTACCTGCATTGGCGTTGCAACTGAAAATGCCTGCACAATCAGGGGAACCAATTTCTTTATCTCTGCGTCCTGAAAGACCCTCAGAGTCTCCTTCCGCTTAAACAGTCCTTTTTCTTTATAATAAATATCCGCTAATACTTTTGTAACGAAACTTTCCGATAGTTTATACGGATGGTTAAACTGGATGCGTTGACCGTCCCTTTTTACAGGCCATTCCTCATGTTTTACGGTGATCAAACCGTCTTTATAAACATCCGCTTGGATATTTTCCAGCTTACAGAAGAATATTGTGCAGATTATGACTGCAAATAAAATCGTTTGTTTCAATTTTTGACTCCTCATATTTATGCCCCTTCAACAACATGCTTGCCACAGAGATCACAGAGAGTTTTTCCTCTGTACTACTATCCATCAACTTCTTGTTTTTTATGCTCGTTTTTCAAACTGCATAACTGTAATGCATTGATTAGACGAGGCTTACATAAAGTTTGGAGCATTGAGTTTTTTGTCATTTGTCATTTGAAATTGTTTCGTATTTCGATATTCGTATTTCGAATTTGGTTGCGGCCAAAGGCCGCGCTAGGGCTATGG
>Ga0209323_10002345_pt1 | contig 12585 bp, 11 predicted proteins | sample Rifsed19ft2_FD_184014 | JGI IMG/M metagenome (GOLD analysis project Ga0209323, IMG submission 184014) | Soil microbial communities from Rifle, Colorado, USA - sediment 19ft 2 (version 2) | ecosystem: Environmental > Terrestrial > Deep subsurface > Rock core/Sediment | place: Rifle, Colorado...
AGCCCCTTGAGGCGTTCAATTCTCACACGGCACTTGGCTTTAACCTTATCCGGAAGACCATCAAGCCAGTCAAGAACCGGAACTGTTCCATCTTCTTCACGATAGAATACTACCTTGGTTTTGGTCAATCTTTACTTTTACATTATTCGCAATTTTACGAACAATGTCAATACGCTATCTTCCCCTGGAAGAAGTAGCTAAGTATGCTTAGCCGCGAAAATGGAGGAGACAAAGGTACGATTCAAACTCAAACCCTAGGCTTTCACTTATTACGGGAGATAGGAACCTTTAAAGACCTAGGGCTTATAAGGAAAAGCCTTTGGAAAATGCTTTCCATCGTAGAGAAAACTGCAGAATGCTATAAATGAATACTTTGTGTATTGTTTAAGGCGTATCTCTTTTACTTCAGTAGGCTTGTCACTCTCAAGCGTTCTTATCGCTTGGCTAACAATTCAGAAGAAAATATCCTATCATAATTAATAATAAGTCGGTGCATTTTTTTTCTGAAATTCTTATAGTTATAATACAAATTTATGAGAAGTGTAATGACGAGAAATCAAAATTTTTATAATTTTATAATAATCAATTATTATATTACTCATGCTAAAATCATCTGAAAATAAGAAATCCAAAGATACAGATTTTGATTGGCGTTATCGGGCTGTTACCACGGTTGCAAAAGATTGGAAAAATCCTTGGACAGGTTCTTTGTGGGAAAAAGGCGATGTTATTTATGCTGTTGCTGAAGTATCCTATAAAAGAGGTAGTGTTAGTTTCCCAGTCCCTGATACAACGGCTATGTTTTTAAATCTGTCCTATGAGTTATTTGAAAAAGCAAATAATTATTTTGGGAAACTTCATATTCAAAAAATTAAAAAGAAGAAGCAAAGTTTAGGGGAAGATGCAAATATTGTTTGTTTTTATGAATCATTATTTGCATCAATAGTTTTTTCTTATGCTGCTTTAGAGTCTTTTTCTAATCATCATATTCCAGATGATTATGTATATATAAAACAAGATCAAGATGGCAATCAAATAAAACTAAGTAAAGATGAAATTGAGAGGGAAATAGCATTAGCGGAAAAAATACTTAATATACTACCGGAAATATTTGCAATAAAATTCTCGAAGCAAAAACAGGCATGGCATGAGTTTAAAAAACTTGAGGGATTTCGGAATAGAGTTGTTCATATCAAAACAAGAGATACAAAGTCAGCATTAAAAGATATAGATACTATTTGGAATGATTTATTCTCCGAAAATTTAATAAAGCCCTATAAACTTGCTTACAATGTTATCAAGGAGTTTATATCCAATACTAAAAAAGTTCCAATCCCAAGGTGGTATAAAATGTATCCCAAAAAGATGAATTGAATAATAAAAGGGGTGCGTTGTCCACTTAATTTTTTGAATACATTTTTTCCCTAAGATTTAAAAGCTAGGATTAAGCGTTCCTACTATAGAAAATCCTTCCTGCATACTTTCTTTGAAATAAAGTGTGTGTGCAATATGACACACAATGAACAGTGTGATTTTCCACATTTAAGTGCTTATTGTCTTTTTGTGACTATCTAACTTTCATAAATCATTAGATATTCAAAGATGAGAATTTATGGCATTGAGATTGCCAGAATTGAATCTCTGGGTGTGGAGCAAATGAGTATTAAAGATCATTAATTTTTAAATCAATCGCTTTAAAAAGGGAATAATAATATGGGAATAGTAAATCAAGGTTTTGAGAATTTAATTTCAGGGGTAAAAGAGTCTGGAGAAGAGTTTATCCAAGAGGAACGTCTCATGTGTCTTGGCACTCATGACAGCATGGAGTTCGATATTAAAACGCCTGAGTTCTATTTTGAAGCGGAAGTAATAGATTCTCAAGAAGAGGAAGAGGGAAGTCGGACAACTGATGAAACAATGAGACTCCTTTATGACTATTTTAGAGATATAGAAAGCGAACCTATTTTTAAGCCGAGAGAAGAGAAAAAGGTTTCTGCGAAGATGAGGAAATGTGAGTCTAAAGCAAGGGAAATAAAAACTGTGATTGATAAATTAACAAAAGAAAAAAGATACAAGCGCCATAAGAGGAATGGATCACAAAAGGTGCCATCAAAGAAAAAAAAGATGCTGAGCGCTTTTATGAAAGCGTATCTAGAAAAAGCAAAGACGTTAAAAGAAAGATTTATTAAAGCAAACTTAAGACTAGTTTTAAGTATAGCCAGAGACTATATGGGTAGAGGACTACCCTTACCAGATATTATTCAGGAGGGAAATTTGGGATTGATAAGGGCAGTCGAATCTTTTGATCACACAAAGGATTACAAGTTCTCTACTTATGCCAGTTGGTGGATAAAACAGAGAATCACCAGGGCTATTATTAATCAGACTAGAACTATAAGGATTCCGACATATGTGATTGAGAAATCAAATCAAGTTCGGGGTGTAATGGTCAGGCTTGAGAAAGAAAAAGGTAAGGCATCTCTCTTTGAAGAGATTGCAAACGAGTTAGGTATGACTGTAGGATCTGTAAAGCGTATACTTACTGCGAATGAAAATGTACTTAGCCTTGACTCAGTAATCTGGCAAGGTGAAAAAACTACTTTTATTGATTCTATAGCTGATTCTAATTCACCTCCACCCGATTCAATTATTGAGGCGGCCTATCTTCCAAAAAATGTAGATGAAGCACTTTTCAAGCTAAGTCCAAGGGAAAGGGAGGTTATCAAGATGAGGTTTGGAATAGGGTATGAAGATTCGTCAACACTACAGGAGATTGGAAGAAAACTTAATCTCACACGAGAGCGTATAAGGCAGATAGAAAAAACCGCATTATATAAGCTAGGAAATTCAAAATCACGGGGTTTCTAAAGGGACACCTTGAATTAAGGTGAAGTAAAGACATTGATAGTTAATATGATTAGTCCTAAAACTGAAAGTTTGAAGTTATAAATCAATTGTGGATTGGGATTAACACTATAGGTAACCTATCATGATTGCATAATTTTCTACACCCTAATGTTAACTAATGTCAATTGCTAAGACGCGATCCCTATTTCTTCTAATTCCTCTACATCCGGTTTAATAGGCGTTGTTTCTTTCGTTACTAGAACGAGATCAATTCTTCATCCTTGTCGATCGCTGTACCGATTCCCTCTACGTAAACCTTTTCGTCCCTTGCGCCCCCTTCGAGTGGGTTGCAGTCCTCAGTTGTTAGTGTATTTACAAATTCCCCCGCCGGAACTTCTATAGGCTCGCCTAACGCAACCACTTCAGCAATGTCTTCCGCTATACCTGGTGCGACTTCCTCATTGTACACATCACCTGGTTGAGGGTCAGCTGGCATAATGATCCCCGGCTGATTGTCGCCCTCTCCGGCGCGCCATTCACCAGCGTGGTCCGGCTCTTCGCCGTTACAAAGAAAACCATCCCCAACCTGTTCAAGTCCATCAGTGCATTCATCGACGTCCTCGCCGAAGTAGCAGACAGTGCCGTCTGGCGCCTGCGCGAAGAAGTTCCGGGAGACCTCAATGAGTTCACCGTCCTCGAATTCCTCCTCAACAAGGACGCGTGTATCTATTCCTGCGACCTCTTCTGTCTCTTCAAGAACAGTAATTTCCAATCGGATCGTTCCGTCCTCACTCTCAAGCACGCTCTCACTTCCCGGAACCACAGGGAAGAAATCGTTGTTGATGTCTAGTGTGAATGGGCCGCCGGTTTCTGGGTCGCAAACTTCAATGTCCAGATTGGGCTCTGGGCATGCTCCACCCCCACCACTGTGTTGCACCCAACCCCCCAGAGGACAAGGAAAAGAGAAAAACATAAGGCAAATAGATGAATACATCGTTTCATGGTTATTATTTTATTCATTTTTCCCCCGCCTCATGAATTTATTCTTTTACTGAAGGTAACACAGGAAGATTACGGGAACCTTTCCTGAACATTAAATTTTGGAAAGGTTTACAAAATGCGAAGAGGGGATGGATCAGAAGTTAGAGCAGTTTTAATTTAGCTATAAGGGGGTGTGTATCCGTTCACACTGAGCTTGTCGAAGTGTGGTATTCGTCCTTCGACTGGGCTCAGGACAAACGGCTACCCTACACTCAATTTAAATCTGCTCTAAAGTCAAGCGGGAAGATAAACCGAGAAAACAGAGCCCCCGTCCGGCGAGAGACCTCGCATGACGGGGACCCGGCCAACGCCAAGCGCTATTCTAGTCGGCGCGGTTGATGATCACGGCTCCACCACGAAGCAGTTTTCTATCGCCGTGTTGTTTCCAGTCGCCGTTCTGGCGATGATCTCGAACTTGAACGGTAGGGTCTTATCGCCCAGGGCGAAGATTTCCGATGGAACCTGGAACTTTGTCACATCAACGGTATCATCGGGGATGAGGTCGGCGCTGAACTTGAGGTCTCCCTGCTCGACGAAGAACTGGTACCGGATGATTTCGACGGGTACCACCGGGTCGTCGAAATCTGGATGCGATGTCGTCACTGGATCCCAGTCGATGGTGACAGGCTCGTTAGTGTTAACTACCGGAAGCGGATCTGAGTCGCAGTTTTCCGCCGCGTCATCTCCGTTAACCTTAATGTTGGCCACCGGAGCCGCTAGTACGTGGCTGAGCTCCACCGTAGCCTCGAACTCTTCTCCTGTACGGGTCCTGGCGCTGATTTCGTATTCTCCCTCGGGGAACCGACTGAAGAACACATTGGGCGGGAGTTCGTCGAACGGTGGCTCGGCGCTCTCCAGAAAAAGCTGGGTAAGGCTCTGCCTTGCCAAGCGCCCTTGGGCTTCAATGATGAGTATCGTGCGGCCTTTCGGGTCGTCGATTTCAAGCACCGTATAGGGCCCTCCATCGAACGAACCATGGAGGCCTAGGTCTCCATCGGTGTTATTGAGCTCTAAGAACAGCTCTGCCTCGGAAAATTCAGCGCCCGAAACCGCCGGCGCGGCGGCTCCCAAACTAAGCACGACTACCATCATCAGGAAAAGGGCCGGCAGTCCAAAGCCTTTTCCCATCCCCATAACTCCTAAAACAAACGCTGCTAATGCTTTAATACTTTTCATACTGCACCTCCTAAAATGGATTTTATATACATAATATCAGTAGACAATTACGGGAAACTTTCCTGAACATTACGTCTTGGAAAGGTAATTATTCAACCACTAAGGCACAAAGACACAACGAAATATGAATTTTAAAATAGATTCAGGATGACAAAAAATAAGTCATACTATTTCAACGAAAAAGTTTCTATATGTATCCTTGCTAAATAGAGATAACAATCAGTAGGTAGGAGTGGCTTAGCCGTGGCAGAGTCGCACAAGGACTGTCCTTGTGTTGAAGAGATGGTGCTCATACGAATTCTGAATCAACACTTTTTAAATGGAAATGGTATCAGAAGTCAGAATCCAGAAAAAAAGATTTTTGAATTATAACTTTGTGTCTTAGTGTCTTTGTGGTGAAGGGTTACCAGAAGTTAAAGTTAAACGGGAAGGTAAACTGTGAAGACAGAGCCTGCTCCCGGCTCGCTTGAGACCTGAACGTATCCTCTATGCGCCCCGACGATGGCATTGACAAGGCTCAAGCCCAGCCCAAGTCCTCTTTGCGACCGGCTCTTGTCGCCCCTGTACAGACGCTCCCAGATTTTATCAAGCTCTTCATGGGTGATTCCTACTCCGGTATCTTTTACGGTGATAACAATCTCTTGCTCTCTACGACAGGCTTCAATGTCTATTCTTCCGCCGGTCGGGGTGTACTTGATTGCGTTATCAAGCAGATTTGCCAGGACCTGCCGTACCCAGTTGCGGTCGGCGGTTAAGTAAAGCTCCTTAGGAAAACCACTATAGACGGAAACGCCCTTTTCCTCAGCGGTATAACCGTAGAGCTCGACGATGTCCTCTATCAGGGGCGCGACATTCATCTCTTCCGGTTCTAGTTTCATAGCTCCGGTCTCTGCTTCCGATATATCCATAAGGGTATTTAACATTATGAGAATCCGTTCGGACTCCTCTATGCAATCGCTCAAAGCCTCCCGGAGAACGTCTGTGTTCTGCTCGGACTGCAATGCCATTTCAGCGGTGCCTCTCAATCTCGTCATAGGCGTTCGCAAGTCATGTGCGACGTTATCCAAAACGTTTCGCATTCCATTCATAAGTGCTTCGATCTTTTCCAACATCGAATTAAACAGAGAGATCAATTCTTCGTGCAATTTATCAGTTTGATAGACGGGAGCTCTCACATCTATCTTGCCGCTTGCGACGATCGATTTAAGCGTGTTTATAAGTTGTCGAATCGGATTGAGGGCGCGGTCAGCAACAAATACTCCGCCTAAATAAGCAAACAGGATTACAGGAATGATCGCGATTATATATACCTTGCGAATTCTCCTTAGAAGATCTTCCCGCTCGATTATTTTGTGACCAAGTTGCAGAGTCGAGCCATCGGACATGCTTAGAGATGTTATTTCAAATTCATTCTCGTTTTCTTCGCCTTTTATATATTTCCACTCCTTGTTTTTGGGATAGCCGCTTTTTTCAAGTTGCTCGATTTTGAAGCTTGACCAATCTTTTGGAATTCTTGAAATGAGCATATTATCCTGATTTCCAATAAGGCGAACGAGAAAGGGATCTTCCTCATCTTCATATACGTCCTCCAGTAAAGCCTCTAATCCGTCTTCTTGATAGATTTTTGCGAGATCGGCGATGTCCTCTTCGATTTCCTTTCTGCTTTGTTCATAGATAAAAGAAGAGATGACGGTATATGCGTAAATATTTATTACAAGCGAGCTAAGAATAAAGAAAACGGTGTACCAGGTTATGAGCCTGAAGCTGCTTGATTTCAGTAAGAGCCTAGGATTCTTTAAGAACATAACCAACTCCCCTAATAGTGTGAATCATCTTTTTCTCAAAATCCCTGTCAACCTTATTTCGCAATCTGCAAACTAATACATCCACTACATTCGTCTGCGGGTCAAAGTTATAATCATAGACATGCTCCATGATAATGGTTTTGGAAACCATCCTTCCTGGATTACGCATAAGGTATTCGAGCAAGGCAAATTCACGGGGTTGCAAGTTAATCTTTTTATCAGCTCTGGTAGCCTCGCGTTTAAGAATGTCCATAGAGAGATCTCCAAATGTCAGGCGAGTGGCCTCAGCGGCGCCGCTGGCTCTGCGTATAAGCGCCTGCACACGCGCGAGAAGCTCAGAAAACGAAAATGGCTTAGTAAGGTAGTCGTCGCTCCCTGTTTGAAGACCTTTAACCCGATCATCTACCGATCGCTTGGCGCTTAGAATAATCACGGGGGTATTTATCTTGTTCCGCCGAAGCTCTTCGATAAGGCTCAGACCATCCAGTTTAGGCAGCATTATGTCTATGACTGCCGCATCGTAGGACTCGTGTAGAGCCAGATGAATGCCATCCTCGCCGTTAGTCGCACAATCTACGGCGAACCCCGCCTGTTTAAGTCCCTTAACGATGAAAGAGGCGATTTTTTTATCGTCTTCTACAACCAGTACTCTCAAAGCTCATCTCCTCGTTCGACAATACTCATAAGAATCTAAATTAATCCGAGTTTGATGTAAAGATGTTTGAAAGCGGACTGTCGTTACGCCGCCCCTGCGTTTACCGAAGCCCCAGTTTCTCAATCTCTAAAAACCCTCTTCGCTTGTTGCAGCTAATGCTGCCCCGGCAATACGCGATTGACGCTAGGGTTCATTTGCAACGTATCATTGGGGTCGCGTCTCAACTTTTGACATTCATTTTCTCGTTGCTCGTTATGTCAAATGTTGAGACCTGACCCTTTGTTTATTTCTTGGGGGGTATTTCAACTGGGATTTTAATTCGCCAGTGGTAAAGACTAAACTAAGAGTAATATTACTTAAATTTACGACATGGCAGGATGAACCTAGCAAATATATTCAGGATGTAAGAGAGTACAAGTCTCAACTAGAACCTCTTTGGCATGGACTGTCATTGGCTCTTGGTTTTCCTCTAATTGATAGCAGCAAAGAATTTCGAAGATGGAGGGGGATTCAGCCTCAGAGTTAGAGACGCATTTTCTGCACCTCAAGTCCATTATTAGTCCATCAGAAAATCGCACTACCGAACCTCAGGCTATCCTAAAGCGTATAGATAGGGGATCTCCAGTTCCTGATACAAAATTAATCCTAGAGTTTGAGGACGAACCAGGTGAAACATTTCGATTTATCCGAGCGCAAGCAGCTTTAAGTGAAGAAAACATATGTTATTTAAATGACCTCACTGATCTCAGTTGGGACCATAAATTAGAAACTATCGCAAGGTCAATATGCATGCCTGATAATCATCTAGCCAGCCCCTCTGAATAACCCACCGTGGGTGGGTTATTCAGAGGGGCTGGCTAATGGGTGACTTACATCAACCTGTGTGTTTAAGGGTATATTATCATTAATCATTCATATTTCTTCAGATCCTTCTTTCTCTTTACAAGGATGACTTTAACTGTCTCTTCCGTTTGATAAACGGCAGTGCCTGTGTAAGTTGTGAGGTCAAACAATTTTTCTAACTCCTCTGCTGTAAAAAGCCTGCCTACATCCTCATCCTGCAGTACGACATCTTTGAAGGCCCTTCCTTCCTCCCGTGATTTTCTAGCGCATCGATGGAAGAGAGTATGTGCCCTGTCTTTCTCCCCTGTTTTCTTGTACATGGCGATCATTAACCTCTCGGCTGCAGCTTGTCCCAAAACGTACGGATGGTTGAGATTCTTGAGCATGTTATCCTTATGAACAACTAGACTCGCTAAGTTTTTAATCGTGGTTTCTAGAGCCTTGGATACCATCATATAAGTCAAAGGTATAGTAATAAATTCAACAGGCATCCGAGTCCCGTCTCTATTGTCGAGCATCTGTAGGTCTTGTATCGCGAGAGCAAAGCCCCTCACCACCTTTGCTAGACTCTCGACCTGCTCACTAGGCTCTGGGTTTACTTTGTTGGGCATTGTACTGCTGAAATGCTGATCTAATTCATGAGGCTCCTCTATCTCCATGACCTCTGACCTTTGCCAGGAGCTAATATTGATACCTATTTTACCCAGTGAGCTGCAGAGCTCTGCAAGATTTGTAACTACCTCGGCGAATCGGTCTGTACGTGTATGTAAATCTAATGTTGGTGTATTCAGACCCAGTTTAGTGCAGACTATTTCTTGAAGTTTTCGTGCTGTCCCCACGTCAGACAACTCAACAAAGGTATTCTGTGCGCCAACGGCCGCCGAGAGATTCCCAAATAACCACCTCTTTTCCGACTCTTTTGCTCTTTCAATATGGTCAGTGATTTCACTGGCCCATGTGGCAAGGATAAACCCGAATGTAGTCGGCACAGCATGTTGCTGATGAGTTCGGCCCATTAAAAGTGTGTTCTTGAATTCTATAGCACGTTCGCATAATACTTCCTCGAGTTCAAGCATCTGCCTCATAATGATGTAGTGTGCTTCCCTCATCTGAAGCGTAAGACCTGTGTCCAAAATATCCTGGGTTGTTGGTCCTACGTGAAAATGCTCTGCCGGTGTTCCGCATATATCGCGAAATGCTTTCAGAAAAGAGACCATAATGTGTCCCAATGTCTTCTTCTTTTCGTTGATCAACTCAATAGTTAAATGCTCAAGAGATAGCTTTTCCAATATCATCTTAGCAGCACGTTTTGGAATCATACCGAGTTCCGCTTGTGCCTCTGTAATTGCTCTCTCGACATCCATCCACTTCTGAATCATGTTCTCCTCAGTCCAGACATCACGCATTTCGGATGTACTGACCATATCCTGCAGCAAAAGTGAAGCGAAGGGCATGAGTCTTTTCATAGATAGCTTTATCTCCTCTTTATATCTTTGATACCTTATCCATTTTGGTTATCTAATTCTGGTCACCCGCAACAACGCTCTTCATATTATATTCTCAAGCAATTTATTTTCCATAAAGTATTCTAAAGAAGTCAAACTGGCTTTTCCACCTCCCGTGACATGCCCTGCACGTGGCTACGGAGGATCGCACGATTGTGAGGGCTGACGGCTGCTGAAGCCGCCTTCCTAATAGCCTGGTAACATTGCATCAGGAATGGCTTAGGATCGTTGGCTGACCAGACAGCATAGGTTTTTGGCCTGCGATAGGGAGCAATGTATTGCTGTAGGCTTAAGTGCTCAACGTTGCGGAAAAAAGTACCGTAGTAAAGATCGTCGAGAAGGTGAATCCACACCCCATTCCAACCATTGGGGGAAGCGCTAACATTTTCATTAAGCACGGACTCTCGCCAGGCCAGAAGAGGGTAGTTCACTCCCGCTCGCCACGCTAATCCCTGCATGAGGAAACAGCGACCGTTGATATCCATCAAGCGATAGCGTCCATCGCGTGGGTCGAGCTTGTATTCAGCGTTTGCCATGCCACGCCACCCAATGTAACGAAGAAGCTCAAGAGTAGGTTTTCTTAGATGTGTCACTCTTGCTGTTTCAGCGACGCGGCATACACCGAAAAAGGGCGGACTCTTGCGTAACTTTCTCATGGTTAGCTCAGCTACTGGCTCACCATACCGATCAATATAGACGCTATAGTTGTAGAATAGATCGTCAGGGCCGGGTACCAAGTCGAAAATCTGAGCTCTAAGTCCCAAGCTCTGTAGCTCCTGGATACAACGGAGCAGCTCAGTTCGGTTGTGGGCCACAAATAGCTTGACTCCGAATCGCAATACGAAAGGGCGACTTTCTACAGGCTTGACCACCACCGGAAACGCAATGTCGGTATGTGCGGCGACTTCCAGAGTGGCGTTGCCGTATGAATGTGGTGTATCAATGCCAAGTACTCGCGCTTTGTTGTAGGTCAGATCCTTGCGTAACAGATTACTGATTACCTCCCAAGGCGGTGCGATGACACGATACCAGCGTTCTAGGTGCTCACGGTTGCGGGATAGGACAGTGACCGCCTCGTCACTGTTGGCTAAGACAACCCATCTGTTCCACCGCTGGGAATGTTGCTCGAGCAAATCAAGTAAAGATTCAGGTTGGGTAATGAACTCCAAGATCATATGGTACTCATATACCCAGCGTGAGTGATGGGCAATGTCATTTGGATTAGTTACCACAACGGCGACGGGGATACCATGACTGGCCAGAGCCCGCACAGTACTCAGGCCAGTAATAGAACCACCTATCACAACTGCTCCAAATCTATTACTTACCATTATTTTTGTTCTAGTTTGACAGCGAACTAATATCTGCTTTTAATTACTTCGTACCTTTCTGGGCGTATCCTTTTGCAATATCAGAAATAGTTATTCAAAACGACGAAGCTCACTTGCCGGGGTGGCTGCAGGAACTTGATCTCTTGGAACCAAGTTGTGCCGGCTCAGTCGAGTGCAGCGCCGGGTTAGGCCCCCCCTGGCTAATGCCCGGTTGTGAGAACGACTCGAAATTGTGCCTTACCGCTCATCATGCGCTCGTAAGCCTCGGTTACACGCTCCAGCGGGAAGACTTCATTCATAGATCGGACGCCGGTGAGTACGCTGAAGGAGAGTGTATCCTGCGAATCGATCGACGTACCGGAGGCCCAGCCCACAATTGACCGGCGCCCCATGATGAGCAGGCTTGGAGGCACCTCGAGCGGCTCAGCAGGGGCGCCGATGACCATCAACTTCCCATTAATACCCAGACCACCCAGAACGGCACTCATCGCTTTACTGCTCGTCGCGGTTGCGAGGATGACCCCCTTGCGCCACCTAGCTTGAGCAGTTCCGCCGCGGCATCCTGTGCCTCATTATCAATGTAATGCTGCGCGCCGAGCTTCCTGGCCAACGGCTCTCTGTCCCTCCCTCGTGCGATCGCAACAGTCCTAAAACCCATCTTCGCGGCGAACTGAACGCCCAGATGGCCGAGTCCGCCCACTCCGAGTACGGCGACCACGTCGCCGGGCCGTGCGCCGCTGTTTCGGAGAGCGTTGTAGGTTGTGAGCCCGGCACACATGAGCGGCCCTGCCTCTACCGCTAAAAGCTCCTCGGGGATCGGCACCAGCGCTCCAGTGGGAGCGATCATATAGTCTGCGTAGCCGCCATCGTATGTGAGACCGGGCACCTGGGCGGCGATTTGGCAGGTAACGAAGTCACCGCGACGGCAAGAATCGCAGTACCCGCAGTGTCCGCCGTGCCAGCCGACGCCGACCCGCTGGCCTGGTCTCCATCCCGCGACGCCGGTACCGACCGTATCAATGATTCCGGCGACTTCATGTCCTGGGACTCGAGGGTACTGGATGCCCGGAAAGTTTCCCTCCTTGGTAAACGCGTCGCCGTGGCAGACGCCACAGGCTTGTATCCTGATTCGCACCGATCCGGCGCCGGGCTCTGGGATTGCCCGTTCAACGAGTTCAAAAGGTCCACTCGGGTGAGGGACCTGCACAACACGCATCTTCGACATAATTCCTCCAAACGTATCTTCGCCTAACGACTTGCCGCTGAGCTGCGGGCGACCCGCCCGCGCCATACAATCATTCTTTCCTTTGTTCGCCGACGGCGCCAGCCGTCAGCGCGGCGCTCGGCTTTTCGAGCACCCGCCAGCTCCAGCGGCGGGTTAG
>Ga0209323_10002348_pt1 | contig 12577 bp, 9 predicted proteins | sample Rifsed19ft2_FD_184014 | JGI IMG/M metagenome (GOLD analysis project Ga0209323, IMG submission 184014) | Soil microbial communities from Rifle, Colorado, USA - sediment 19ft 2 (version 2) | ecosystem: Environmental > Terrestrial > Deep subsurface > Rock core/Sediment | place: Rifle, Colorado...
AGATGACGTTTGCCAGTGAGAGAGTGTCTTAAAACTCTCTGGTGATGTCATTCTGAGCGAGCGCAGCGAGCGAAGAATCTCGTTTTTCGGCGCAAACATGGAGATTCTTCGGCGCTTCGCGCCTCAGAATGACGGCGAAATGGACTTTTAAGACGCTCTCTTAGACACGAAGACACCGGGACAACTGGGTGACTAGGCGGCGTCAACTCACTTAAGCCAGGGGACATGATGCTAGCGAACTCGTTGAGCCGCACGCTTGACTTCCTGCACTCGCCGCGCTTCCCGATCTTCATGATCGTCTTCGTCGACGTGCTCGGCCTGGGCATCACCATCCCGGTGCTGCCGCTGTTCGCCCAGAACGAACTGAAAGCCGACCCGGCGCAGATTACCACGCTGACGAGCGTGTTCTTCGGCGCGCAGTTCCTGGCCGCGCCGGTGCTGGGTCACCTATCGGACCGATTCGGTCGGCGGCCCGTGCTGATTCTGTCGCAGGCCGGGACGTTGATAGCGCTGCTGATCACCGGCCTCGCGCCTGCGATGATCTTCTTGTACCTGGCGCGGCTGATCGACGGCGCGACCGGCGGTAATATCTCGGTGGCGCAGGCGTATCTCAGCGACATCACCGACGAGCACAATCGCGCGCGCGGGCTGGGTATCATCAACGCCGGGTTCGGGTTGGGCTTCGTCTTCGGGCCGGCGTTTGGAAGCCTCATCGCCGCGCAGGCCGGGCCGCGCGTGCCGTTCCTCGTCGCCGCGTGCGTATCGCTGTGCACAATCCTGATCACGTTCTTCTTCCTGCCCGAATCGCTGCCGGCCGAGCGGCGAAAACGCGATCGGGCGACGAGCGTTAATGCGGCGCGCAGCGGCAGCCTTGACCTGCTGCGAGTGCCGTCGGTGGCGATCTTGATGTTCGTCGCCTTCGGCTCGCAGTTCGCTTTCTTCTGCTTCCAGCCGATGTATGTGCTGTGGGCCGAGCGGATGGTCTTTCCCGGCCAACCCGATGCCACCGTGCAGCAGACCATCGGCTTGATCCTGACACTGATCGGCATCTATCAGATCATCACGCAATTCTGGCTGGTCGGCCCGCTGGTACGGCGCTTCGGCGAGAGGCGGCTGGTCGTCGGCGGCAACTCGATGCGCGCGATCGCGTTCACCGCGATGGCCCTGTCGCCGACACTGGCGACGATCCTCCTGGTCGGCCCGTTGTTGTCGGTGGGCGGAGGCGTATCACTACCGACGCTGGTTGCGTTGATCACTTACGCCGCGCCGCCCGATCGGCGCGGTCAGGTGATCGGCCTTCAACAATCGGCGTCGGCGATAGGTAGCATCCTCGGCCCGCTGGTCTCCGGGTTTCTGTTCCAGAACGTCCATCCAAACGCATCGATGGTAGCCTCGGCAGTGCTCATGAGCGTGACGGTTCTGGTCGGGCTGATGATCTTTCGGTTTCCGATCCAGCGTTCCAGCATGGCCTCGCACGCGCCCGAACCGGCACTGAGCGCCAAGCAATCCGGGAGTTAGACCATGTCGGGCGCGAGAGAAAAGATTCAAGTTGCTGCGCCTACAACCAGGGTCGGAGGCCGGGCTTATCAGGCGCGCAACGTCACATCTGCCGCCAGAAGCCGATGCAGCGCCCCGTCATCGGTGCGTAATAACAACGCGCCGCCGTCATCGACGGCTTCGGCTATGCCGGTGAGCACGGTCTCAGCGGTTCGCGCCTCGACGCGCCGATTCAGCGTGACCAGCCGCGCCGACCACGCTGCGCGCAGCGCGCCGCCCGCGCTCAGCCAGTCGAAGCGCGCGGCGAAGCGGCCGATCACCGCCGCCAGCACGCTCAACCGATCGACTTCGCGTCCCAACAGACGCATCAGGCTCGTCGCCGTAGCGGCCAGCTCCGGCTGATCCACAAAATCGACGTTCACATTCAGGCCGATCCCGACTACAGCGTACTCGACGCGCTCGCCGACGATCGCGCTCTCCGTCAAGATGCCACCCACCTTCTTGAACTGCTCATTGTCCATTGTCCATTGATCGTTGACCACAACATCATTCGGCCACTTTAACTTCGCGGCCAGCCCGGTCACCTGCTCGATGCCTTCGGCGACGGCCAGTCCGGCCAGCATCGTCAGGCGATTGGAGTGTGCTGCATCCAGATCGGGCCAGACGAGGATCGACATGGCGATCGCCGCGCGCGGCGGCATGTACCACGATCGACCCAGCCGGCCCCGCCCGGCGGTTTGATCGTCGGTGACGACGAGCGTGATGTGCGGCGCACCTTGCGCTGCCCGATCGCGCGCGGCGTCGTTGGTGGATCCGACGGAAGGCAGGTAAACCACTTCTTTGATTGAGGGAACGTTGACCAGCGCAGCCCGGATGGCCTGCGCGGACAACGGCTCACGGAATGATGGCATGGATGCCTCTGAGAGACCGCCTCAAAGTGTTGAAATAGCAGCCTGATTTTAATGGGCCTGGCATAGCGCGTCAATCGTTGATCTGGCAGGGCAATCACGATAGAATAGCACTACACCCCGAGGAGGTGCACACGATGAATCATGGAAATGGCAAGAGTCCACGCGATGCTGTGATTGTCGGGGCGGCGCGCACGCCGATCGGCAAGTTCAACGGTGCATTGTCGTCGCTGTCCGGACCACAGTTGGGCGCGGCCGCCGTGCGCGCCGCCGTCGAGCGGGCCGGCATCGACCCGGCCTCCATCGAAGAAGTGATGATCGGTCAAGTCGTCGCCGCCGGATCGGGCCTGGCTCCGGGGCGGCAGGTAGCACTCTGGAGCGGCCTGCCCGCTTCGGTCGGCGCGATCTCGATCAACAAGGCGTGCGGATCGAGCCTGAAGGCGGTGATGCTCGCCGCCAGCGCGATTCGAGCCGGCGACGGCGATGTGTACGTGGCGGGTGGCATCGAGAGCATGAGCAACGCGCCGTATCTGCTGGCGCGCAACGTCAACGGTGCGCGACTGGGACACATCCAGGCGCAGGACAGCCTGATCACCGACGGCCTGTGGTGCGCCTTCGAGCACCACCTGATGGGCAACGCCGCCGAGTTCATCGCCGATAAGTTCGAAGTGACGCGCGAAGAGATGGATCAGTTCGCGCTGCACAGCCACCGCAAGGCCGTCGCGGCGATCGACGCGGGCCGCTTCAAAGACGAAATCGTCCCGGTTGAGGTGAAGGATGCGAAAGGCCGCGCGACGATTGTCGAGACCGACGAAGCGCCGCGCCGAGACACGTCGCTCGAAGCGCTGGCGAAACTCAAGCCTTCCTTCAAGCCCGATGGTCGCGTGACGGCAGGCAACGCGCCCGGCCTGAATGACGGCGCGGCAGCGGTGGTGCTGATGAGCCGCGAGCGCGCCGAAGCCGAAAGCCGCCCCATCCTGGCCCGCATCGTGGGTTACACACACGCGGCGGTAGAGCCGATATGGCTGTTCGTCGCGCCGGCGCGCGCCGTGCCACGCCTGCTAGACAAAATCGGTTGGACGCTTGAAGATGCCGATCTGATCGAGATCAACGAAGCCTTCGCCGCGCAGGTGTTGGCCGATGCGCGCGCGTTGGAACAGGCCGGCCACAAGTGGGACTGGGATAAGGTCAACGTCAACGGCGGCGCGGTGGCGCTGGGGCATCCCGTCGGCGCGAGTGGCGCGCGCGTGCTGGTGACGTTGATCCACGCGCTGAGACAGCGCAACAAGGAGCGCGGCATCGCAACGCTGTGTTTGGGCGGCGGCGAAGCGGTGGCGTTGGCGATTGAGATGGAATAGCTGTCTACCTGTTACCTGTTTACGGTATACAAGTAGCAGGTAAACAGGTAGCGAGAAGCAGGTACGCAAGCCGTCACACATCACACGGGAGCGAGCATGGACATCAAACTCGTCGGCGTCGTCGGCGTGGGTCAAATGGGGAGCGGGATTATCGAGACGTGCACGCGGGCAGGCTTCGACGTGATTGCCCGCGAGGTCAACGAGGAATTGCTCGACCGTGGACTGGACAATGTCCGGGCATCCCTGGAGCGCGGCGTCAAACGCGGCAAGGTGTCGCAGGCCGAAATGGACGCGGCGCTGGCTCGCATTAAGGGCACTACCTCGCTGACCGATTTCAAGGACTGCCAGCTGGTGATCGAAGCCGTGGTCGAGAACATGCAGCTGAAGAAGACGATGTTCACCGAACTCGATGCCATTACCGCGCCCGAAGCAATCCTGGCGTCCAATACGTCCTCGTTGAGCCTCACCGAGATCGCCTCGGCCACCGAACGGCCGGACAAAGTGGTGGGCCTGCACTTCTTCAACCCGGCGCCGGTCATGCCGCTGATCGAGATCGTGGCGGGGCTGCTGACGAGCCCGGAGACGCTGGAGAGCGCCCGCGCGTTTGGCGAGCGTCTGAATAAGCAGCTGGTCTTCGCCAAAGACAACCCCGGCTTCATCGTCAACCTGCTGCTGGTGCCCTACCTCTTCGATGCGATCCGCGCCTTGGAGAACGGCGTGGCGACCAAAGAGGACATCGACGCCGGCATCCGGTTGGGGCTGAACCACCCGATGGGGCCGTTCACGCTGATGGACTTCATCGGTCTGGATACGTGCCTGTTCATCGGCGATGCGATGTACCAGGAATACAAGAACGTGCGCTACGCGGCTCCGCCCCTGCTGCGGCGAATGGTGACGGCAGGCTTGCTGGGCCGGAAGAATGGGAGAGGGTTCTACTCGTATTAGACTGGAGGTCGGAGGTTGGAGGTTGGAGTCGTCGGGGGTCGAGAGTGGCCCCCGGTTTTTGTGTCATTTGCAGGCGAGATCAATCCCATGCAACCACCTACCTGGAGGACTTGGCAAAATCCTTCAGATGGCGCAATAACACTTGACAAGCCACGTATAATGGAGTTGAAGCTTCATCGCCACCAGCTTCATCGCCACCAGCTTCATCGCCACCAGCTTCATCGCCACAGCTTCATCGCCACAGCTTCATCGCCACAGCTTCATCGCCACAGCTTCATCGTTGCTGATGCTGGAAGATTATATTGAGAACACTGCACAACAGAGGTAGGAGCTGTGTACCTCTACCGGCGCTTCCGTTTGGCTGTCTCCGATAGTGCCGCTAGGAGAGTGCTGAAAAACCCTTCTTTCACCGCCGAGACGCGGAGAACGCAGAGGAATTCCTTAGGAAAACTCGGCGCCCTCTGCGCCTCTGCGGTGAGAACACCCCTTTTTCAGGGTTCTCCTAGGGGCGGTATGCCGGGCCTGGTGAATGCCATGGCCGCGCCAGTGCCTGTCGAAGCCGTGCGCCATGAGTGCCATCCATAACGATCGGAGAAAGACATGGTCGAGACCCCGCTCATCGTCCAGACCGAGGGTTTAAGCAAGAGATATGGCGAGGGCACTCCGGTCGCTGCACTGAATGAAATCTCACTCTCTATTCCGCACGGGGAATGCTTCGCTATCGTGGGGCCGTCAGGCTCCGGCAAGTCCACCCTGCTCAACCTGATTGGCACGCTCGACCGGCCCACCACCGGGCGCGTGGTGGTCGATGGCGTGGATGTGGGTTCACTGCGCGGCGACGCGCTGGCCGACTTCCGCCGCGCGACGATCGGCTTCGTCTTCCAACTCTTCAACCTGGTGCCGGCGCTCAGCGCGCTGGAGAACGTCGTGCTGCCTCTCCTCCCCTATCAGCGTGGCTTGAAGTTCAACCTGGAGGCGCGGGCGCGCGAACTGCTGGAGCGAATCGGCCTGGGGCAGCGGCTCTATCATCTGCCCGGCCAGCTCTCCGGCGGGGAGCAGCAGCGGGTGGCCATTGCGCGGGCGCTGGTGAATCACCCCAGGTTGATCCTGGCGGACGAGCCAACCGGCAATCTCGATACGAAAATCGGTGAAGAGATCATGCACCTCTTGCGCCGGCTGAATCACGAGGAAGGCATCACGATCGTGGTTGTGACGCACGACGCGGCCATCGCCTCGCAAGCCGATCGGATTGTGCAGTTGCGAGATGGCTGGCTGCTTGAACCGGGGGCCTGACGCCATGCCCGATATTCTCTTGTTCTATTTTCTGACCTTCTCACGAATGGCGATCGGTCTGGTCTTCGCCGCCTCAAGCATTGGCAAGCTGCGTAATTTCCCGGCCTTCGAGCGGGCTGTTGAGGACTTCCACATTCTGCCCAGGCAACTCGTCAGGCTGTGTGCCCGGCTTTTCCTGGCAGGGGAGATCGCAGTTGTAGCGCTGATGCTCTTCGGGGCTGAGTTTCTGGCGATCGGCTTTCTACTGGCGAGCGTACTGCTGTCGCTTTTCAGTATGGCGCTCCTGTCCGTCCTGTTCAGGAGGATTCACACCTCTTGTGCTTGTTTTGGTTCGTCTCACAGGCCGGTATCTCCCGCCGATGTCTGGAGGAATGTTGGCTTCCTCGCCTGTGCGCTGGTGGGAGGCGGGTCCCTTTCAGCATGGTCAGATACGCCGATGATACTGAGCCTGAGCGAAATAGGGCTGCTGGGCATGATGGCCGTTGTGTTCGTCGCGCTGTCGGTCTACCTGGGTGAGCTGATTGAACTGTTTCGTATCTCCCGAATGGGGTGAGGCGCAATGGAGACCATCCTGGTCCTCAGTTCCATACTGCTGTGGGTGATGGTGCTGCTCAACCTGCTGCTGACACTTGGCCTGGCGCGGCGGATGCGGGTTACCTTTCCCAGGATGGGGTCTCTCAAAGTCGGGCAGCGTGCACCGGATTTCACCGCACAGACACTGAAAGGCGAGACGGTGACGCTGGCAACCTACGCCGGGCGGGCGGTGGCGTTTGTATTCGTTTCGCCGGATTGTAAACCATGCCGCGAAGAATTGCCCCGGCTGGCGGGGTTACGACCCAAGGCTGAACAGTTTGGGGTTGAGCTTCTTCTGGTGAGCGATGCCGATGAAGACAAGACACTTTCTTTCGTCGAAGGGACCGTGGACGGTTTGCCCGTTCTGGTCGCGCCGCGAGAACGTAACCCCTTTTTCTCCGATTACAAGGCGATGGGAACGCCATCCTACTGCCTGATAGATGCGCACGGGAAGGTACGGGTGGCCGGTGTGGGTGTATCCGAACTGGCGGAGAAAATCGAGGCGCTCTCTTCAAGCAGTGAAAGGAGGTGATGGCATGGAAGGTGAAGGATTCTGAGATCAGACCTGTCGTATCGCATTGGACGGTTTAGAAAGTTCCCGGAAAGGAGGAACCCAAAATGCTGAGAGAATATCTGTCGGAGGCCGTCTCCCTGCTGACGGAAGCAGTGTTGGGCGCGCCCGTAGAGGCGCAGGCTGCATGTTGGCATACTGGCGCTGCGTGCCGAAGACCCGTGCAACTCCTGCGGGGCCGAGAAGAGGGCATTTAGGTATTGGGATTGTTGCGACAGCGGCCATTGCTACTATGGCTCAATATGGTTTTGCGAGTACTGCTGACGCTAGGTAGATCATCAAACGTCCCGCACGACCCTCTGACTCCGAGGCAGCAGCCTGCGGCTGCTGCCTCGGAATCGCCAGCCCGTTCTGGATATGTTTTCATTGACAAGTCTGCTCCATAGCGTTCAGAGGCAAGTTCGCCTGGATTTGTTGCTGCTAGGCCTTCTGGCTGTAAGCGCCGGGGGGATTCTGGTCGCCTCAGCCTCGCAGACCACCCTTTTGGTCACGGAAGGCGAACTGAGCCGTTTCTGGCGCACATCGTACGATATCCTCGTGCGGCCGGCAGGGGCGCATTCACCCATTGAAGAGAAGTACGGCTTGGTGGAAGCCAACCATCTCTCCGGCTTGTGGGGCGGGATCACCTTCGAGCAGTACGAGATGATCAAATCCATCCCCGATGTGGAGTTCGCCGCCCCAATCGCGATGATCGGTTACATTGTGGGTGGGGCATCTGGCGAGGAGATGCCATACCCTCCGCAGCCCGGTCTGTATGCGCTGGACGAGACTATCACCGTGGACGATGGCGTACGACTCCGCACTCTGCCTGATTTTCCATCCCGCACCTACTACTACTTCGACCGGAACCCACAGCAGCCGCCTAAGGATTTCAAGGGATACCGCTACCTCGATTGGCTAATCGTCGACGACATTTCCACGAGCGCCAGAGGCATGGTTTCGTTCCCTCTCTTGCTGGCCGGTATCGACCCGGCGCAGGAGGCGCTCCTGACGAGGCTTGATCAGGCCATACGGGCGGGCCAGTATCTGCGTAGCGATGAGTCACTCGAGCCTCAGACGACGATCATCAGCATTGACGAAGGCATTGACGCCCCACACGTGGAGATCCCACAGAAGCGGATGTCCTTGCCGGTCCTGATCAACGCCACGACGTATATCAGCGCCACTGACCAGGCCATACTGAGCCGTGTCACATTGCCGCCGGACATCTCATCAGTGCAGGATGTCCTGGATCGCGGCGCGTCTTATCTGGACATGCTCCCAACAGAAACGCTGAATAGCACCCAGATGGACAGTCCAGAACTCTACCGGCGGATGATCGAGACCATCGCCCCCGAGTTCGTGGGTTCTGCCCAATGGGCCGGGGTGTTTTTCAATCAGGGGATTTTCGAATCTCCAGGTGGACTCGTGTACCGCGAGGGCGCTGCTCCGTTCGAGTATAAGGGACTGATGCTTGAATTGCAGCCCTCTGGCCGCCTCGACCCGACCTGGCCGCAGTACCGCGCTTCAGTAGGGCGGGTTGACTTCAACCTGCTCTTCGAGTGGAACCCAGTGGGCCTGTTCGACATCGAACGCCTCCTCAGGCCGGCCGAGATCCACAGTGTTCCGCTGGAGACGTACTTCCCACCGGTTGCCCTTCTACGCTATGACGAACGCGGCAATCCTGTGAACCCGCCGCGCGAATTGCGCCCCACCCTCAACCCCGCCGGCTACATTCAGCCGCCGCCGCTGATCCTCACCACGCTGGAGGCCGCGCGCGCCCTGCGCGGTGACGAGGCCATCAGCGCCATCCGCGTCCGCGTCGCCGACATCGACGAACTCACCCCCCAGGCCCAGCGCAAGATCGAAGCGGTCGCCATCGAAATCGCCAAGCAAACCGGCTTGACCGTGGACATCATGGTGGGTTCCTCTCCTACCCGCGTGCTGGTGCATGTGCCGGGGATCGGCTACGTCGAGGAGCAATGGATCCAGAAGGGCGTCAACCTGGTGTACACGCAGGGGATTCAGACCGGCAACTGGCTACTGTTGATGACGCTGTTGGTGGCCGGCGGCGTGTACACCCTGGACCTAACCTGGGCCGAGGTGGTGGCCCGCCGCCGCCTGATCGCTTTGCAGAAGGCGCTGGGCTGGCGCTCGCGTACTGTGTTCGCACACACCCTCGGCCAGGTGCTGCGCCTCGGCGCGGCGGCAGTGGTCGTGGGTACCCTCGGCGCGCTGGGGATCATACGGTTGCTGAACTGGCAGTCGCCGCCGGACTGGCTGCTGCTGGGCCTGCCGCTGGCCGTGCTCGGGATTGCGGCTTTGGGTTGTCTGGCTCCAGCCTGGCTGGCCAGCCGCGTGCCGCCGATCGTCGAACTCCAGCGCGGCGGTCTGCGCTCTCGGCGCAGGAGGAAGAGTGGCCCGGCCCTCGGACTGTGGACGTATGCCGGGAGCAACCTGATGCGCCGGCCCGGACGGGCGCTGCTCACCGGATTGACGGCAACGCTCTCCGCCGCCTTGTTGGTGCTGCTCCTGGCGGCGACACTCGACCAGCGCGGCATGTTGAGCGGAACATTGCTGGGCGAGTTCCTCCTGGTGCGCATCGAGCGGTTTCACTATGCCACCGCCGGAATCGGGCTGGTGCTGGCTGCTCTCTCGACAGCCAACGGGCTGCTGGGCAGCATCGTCGAGCGGCGGCGCGAGATCGGTGTGCTCAAGGCTACGGGCTGGCGCACGCGGACCGTGGCCGGTCTGTTCGTGAGGGAGGGGACGCTGTTGGGGCTGGCCGGCGGCGCGCTCGGAGCGCTGCTCGGCAGCCTGGCTTACCTGTACCTCTACCAGTCTGTGTCACCTGGGCTGACACTGGCGATCCTGGTTGGGGCGGGCGTGCCCGGCCTGGTGGGAGCCCTGGCCGCGTTATATCCGGCGCAAGTCGCAGCCGAAGTGCCCCCCACAGAGGCGCTGCGATATGAGTGACAAACAAGGTGTGTCCCAGCTTATGAACAGGCAAAGGTTCTGTCGATGCCATCCGGCGTGATCATCCTCGCCTGTACGTTGTTGCCGCTGCTGTTCCTGACCTTCGCCCGGTCACTGTTCTTCCTCGTGCAGGTGAGAGGTTGGAGCATGTATCCCACCTTCTGCAATGGTGACCGCGTTCTCGCCTTGCGTCGTTGGCCCGCCCGCTGGCTGCGCAGAGGCCAGATTGTTGTCTGGCTACTTCCATCCGATTGGCCCGGTTCTCTAGTCCCAGAGCCAATGCGTGGTAGCTTCCTCATCAAGCGGATAACCGGTCTCCCCGGAGACACCATCGTTACGCCTCGCCTGGAACCGGCTTCTTCCAACATAGCATCAACAGACCCTCGCGGCCACAAGAAGGCTCAGGTGTGGCATGTCCCACGAAACCATTATTTCGTGCAAGGCGAATCCCCGGGCCTCGATTCGGCGCTCATTGGCCCTATCCCCATACACGCCATTCGCGGCCTCGCTCTGCTGAGACTGAAGAGCGGTGCCACTCACGGTGTGCCTGCGCCGGAGTACCTTCGCACGCTGACGGATATGGAACCCCGTAATGAAGCTTGCGATTAGAAGCGCCCTCGCTCTCGCCGCTCCTGTGACGGCATCCCAATAGTGGCTTGACTTGAAAACCGATGATTCCATACGCGTGTGATGGCAGGTGACACATGTGCGCGATATAATCGTACCGCTGACATGTCAGTGGATTCGTCGAAAACTCCCAGCGGACAAGGACGCGAAGCGTGTCTGAACAGAAACCGAAACGAAGCGTGACTCTGAGCGAGCGCTGGGCGAAGGTCAAAGGCGCAGCCGTGAACGTGCGGCGCGCGTTCGGGCTGGTGTGGCAAGCGCACTCGCGATCGGCGCTGGCGATGGTCGGCTGCACGCTGATCGGCGCGCTGCTGCCAGCCAGCCAGGCGTGGGTCGGCAAGCTGATCGTCGATACGGTCGTCACATCGATCAATGCGCACATCGGCGCGATGGCCGGGCTACAGGCCGTGCTGCCGTATCTGATTGTCGAATTCATCCTGCTGGTGATCCAGGCCGGCAACAGCCAGGCGCGCAGTTTCGCCGAGCACATCCTGCACTCGCGCATCAACATCAGCATTAACAGCCGCATCATCCGCAAGGCGCTGGAACTCGACCTGGCGTACTTCGAGAACGCCGAATACTACGACAAGCTCCAGAACGCGCGCCGCGAGGCCGACTGGCGCAGCCTGCAAATCGTGAACAACGGCTTTTATCTCGTCCAGAACGTGGTGACGCTGCTTTCATACGGAGCGCTGTTGCTGCGCTTCAGCCCGTGGCTGGCGCTGATCCTGTTCGCGGCGACGATCCCGGCGTTCATCGCGCAGAGTCGCTTCGCCGAGTTGAACTTCCGCGTGCTGTCGTGGCGCGCGCCGGAAGCGCGCAAGTTGTATTACCTGGAGCACCTGCTAACCGACTACGACGCCGTGAAGGAAATCAAGCTGTTCGGGTTGGGCGAGCCGCTGCTGGGTCGCTATGCCGATCTGTTCTGGAAGTTCCTGCGCGAAGACCAGGCCATCGCCCAGAAGCGCAGTCTGGCATCGTTCGGCTGGGGTTTGCTCGCCACATTCACCTACTACTTCTCGTATGCCTGGATCGTGTGGAACGCGGTCGGCGGAACGATCACGCTCGGCGACATGACGCTGTACCTGGGCATCTTCCGCGCCAGCCAGAACACCTTCGAGGCGATCTTCTTCGGTCTGAGCGATCTGTACGAGAACGGGCTGTTCATGAGCAACCTGTTCGCGTTCCTCGAGCTGAAGCCGCAGATGGTCGTCGCCACGCGCCCGCTGTCCGCACCGCGCGACATCCGGCGCGGCATCGAGTTTCGGGGTGTCTCATTCCAGTACGATGGGCACAACGAGTTCGCGCTGAAGAACGTCAACCTGGCGATCCGGCCCGGCGAGAAGATCGCACTGGTCGGCCCGAACGGCGCAGGCAAGACGACGCTGATCAAACTGCTCACCCGATTGTACGATCCAACCGAGGGCCAGATTCTGCTCGACGGCGTCGATCTGCGCGAATACGATTTGCACGATCTGCGCCAGCGCATCGGCGTGATCTTCCAAGACTTCGTCCATTATCACATGGCCGCGGCGGAAAACGTCGGCTTCGGCCAGATCGAGGCGCTGGACGACCGGTCGCGCATCGTGAGTGCGGCGGAAAAGAGTGGCGCGGACCCGGTCATCCGTGCCCTGCCGCAGGGCTACGAGACGCTGCTGGGTCGCTGGTGGCATCAGGGGCGCGAACTGTCCGGCGGGGAGTGGCAGAAGATCGCGCTGGGCCGTGCCTTCATGCGCGACTGCGAAGTGATCGTCCTGGACGAGCCGACCGCCGCACTCGACGCCGAGAACGAAATGCGCGTGTTCCAGCAGTTCCGCGAACTCACTTCGGACAAGATGGCCGTGCTGATC
>Ga0209323_10002349_pt1 | contig 12576 bp, 19 predicted proteins | sample Rifsed19ft2_FD_184014 | JGI IMG/M metagenome (GOLD analysis project Ga0209323, IMG submission 184014) | Soil microbial communities from Rifle, Colorado, USA - sediment 19ft 2 (version 2) | ecosystem: Environmental > Terrestrial > Deep subsurface > Rock core/Sediment | place: Rifle, Colorado...
GATGCGCACCTGTACGCTGTCCTCCACTTTCACGCTATCCCCCGGAATCACGTTCTTGAGATATCGCAGTTGCTCGACCGAACTCAGCAGCGACTTCGCCAAGCTCTCGGCCACGTCCTCATCGAACAGGAAATGCTCTTTCTCTCCAGAGGAAAAATACATCGTGTAGCCGACTTGATGCTGGTACATGCCCACGTCAATGTGCTTCACGTGTCTCAAAATCCCACCCCCATGAGCGGCAGCAGGCGGCGACTCGTCACGCCGACCGCGCTGGTCACCACAGTCACGTCCTCCGCCACGCTCACCGCGTCAAAGACATCCATCGCCAAGAATGGCAGGAGCACTGTCGAATCCTCGGCGACCGTTACTGCATCGAAGACATTGATCGAAAGGCCCTCGATGGTAACAACGGAAACCGTCACGGCCTCCGCAACCGTCACTTCATCAAAGACACTCGGCATCAGCTTGACGTTCATCGTGACGCTCTCGGCCACGGTGATCTCGTCGAAGACATTCGGCATGAGGAGGACATTCATCGTCACGTCCTCTGCAACCGTCACGCTGTCATTCACCGAGGGCATGAGAATGACGTTCATGGTCACGGACTCGGCGACGGTCACATCATCGCTCACGCTCGGCACCAGGAACGGGAGCAGCACCGTGCTATCCTCGGCCACGGTGATGCTGTCAGAGACGGATGGCATCAATAGGACGTTCATTGTGACCGACTCGGAGACGGTAACGGCATCAAAGACTGAAGGCATATTGATGAGGTTCATCACGACGGATTCCGCAACCGTCACGGCGTCAAAGACATTGGGGAATAGGAGTATGAGCATGGTCAGGGATTCGGTCAAGGTCACGGCATCGTTGACGGTGATGGAGAGATTCCCCGCCGCCGCCGCCTTGACTTCAATCCCAATCGCACCCCAATTTTGTGAGGTTGCAAGTGTAGCAGTTAAGGTAGTGTCGCCCCCGTGGGGGATTTGGTAATAGTTCGCACAACTGCTCCGAACCTCAGTCGGCGTGTTCTCGGCAAGTTCTGTCCGGCTCTCAGTAGCCGAGAGTAAAGCCCTCGCGCCAGTATTCGTCCCATCGGCAGCAACAAAAAAGGTTGCGTTATCCGTTGCGCCGTATGTGGCCATGGTGACAGCGGCAGATGTGCTCGACCCCGTACTGATGACGACTTGTACGGCAAAATCTGTTGTGTCAACACCAGCCGACCACTCCGCCAAAATCCATCCACAGGTGGACTGCGTGGCAGTCGGATCAATGCGTATGACGGCACTGGCTGTGGTGGAGGCCGGGCGCACGGCCCACACTTCCACGCAGCGGTGGTCAGCTACGTCCCACGGTAGAACGCGAGCATCAACGGCACCTGGGGAAATAAGGACAAAGCTCAGGGGCGTTCCAGTAGGGTCATGTATAACCGTCGCGTTGGATTCCGCCGGAGAACTGCTATATTGGTGAACCGTCAGCGTATACCACCGGCCTGCGGTCAGGACGACCGCCGCCGTGTCGTACACGCCAAGGTTGGTATCATCAAACGCATTGAGAATGACTGTCGGCGTGGTGATTGCCACTTATGGCTCCGTACTGATGTCGCTTACAAACGATGGTAAACCAAGACGGATCATATCTGCCGCGTCCGTGCTCAGGTCAAGTGCGTTGTAGAAGGCGTCAATACTTATCTCGGTCTGGTGCGCGGTCTCTATCCTACCAAGCGCAAAGACCTTATCTTCAATCTGCCGAGCACGGGCCGTGCGCTGACCGGGTACAATTGTGTCGTCGGTGCGGAGTACATTGAGGGCAAGGGTGTCGGCCTGAGCCAACTCACCGACAAGCGCCCGTTCCGCTGCATCCAACCGAATATCGGTTTGGAGCAGGGTGAGGCGGGCGAGTGCCCCCTCCAATGCTAATCGTACCGTGAAGGTCTCCAGAGCCATGTCTATAAACCCTGCTCAGTGACGCCGTGCGCGATCTCAGCCATCGGCGTGCCCAGGAGAAAGAGGATTATCAGCAGTGCGCGCCACATTAGCTATCCTTGCTTACCGCCTCGTCCGCTCATGAAGCGCATCAAGTTCCTTCGTGAGCGTGGAAATGTCCGTCTGGAGCTTCAATTTCTCCCTTTGCCGGAGGGCCTGGTCGCGGTCGAAGTCCTCTTTGGCCTTCCGGTTCGCCTCTCCCCACCGGGCGACGTCTTGCTTGGCGACTGACTCCGCCCGCTCCACTTCGTCGCGGATCTCAGCCATGCGACGAGTCTTGCCAGCCTCAAGGCCAACCAGCTCGTCGGAAATGGCTTTTCGCCTCCGCTCGGAATCGGCCTCGGCCTCGTCGGCTTTCTTGGCCGCGATCCCAGCTCGCTCTTCTGCCCCGATCTCCCGTGCGTTGAGGTCATCAATCCGCTCCTGTTGGGCTTTCAGCAGCGTCCCAAGCATCCGGGCGGCATACTGGAGCAGATCGTCCGCCCAAGACCTCAGTCCACCCGGCGGTAGAGCAGCAGCCGACCGGCTCCCAGGACCGTCAGCTTCAGCCCGGTCGGGCAGTGCAACCCCCGCTCCCCCAGGTTCACCCCGAGGTACGTGTTCGTGTCGTTTGTTCGGCCCGCCCATGCTAATGTCTCCTGCTCGTCCCGATGACGGAGCACCACCGTATCCCCGGCAGTCGTGGAGCCTTCCCAGATGATCGCGTTCAGCCGAACGGGCTCCTCGATCTCCTGGTTGACCGCCGTCAGGACGATGGGGTCAAGTTCCGGGAGCGGCATCTACACCCACCCGAACCGATGCACTTCCGTTGGGCCCGCGGGGATCGCGGTCACGCCCGATGCAGCCTCGGCCCCGTCGATCCCCTTGTTCCGCTCCCGCTGCTCCACGGCGACCACCTCGCCATACGTCGGTCGCTGGTACACCACGTCCATCACGTCATTGGTGCTACTCAGCTTCAGCGCAGCGTGGTTGCTCTCGATGTATTCGACATCGCCGAGGTTCAGGTGGCTGAATGGGAGCATCTGTGGAAGCTTTCCGCTCCCATTGGGCGGCCCCAACTGCACCGCACCCACCAACTTGGGAAGTTCCTGAAACTCGTAATACAGGGTCCGTCGTGAGTTATCGAACTGTTGCGTACTCGTCACTGCCATTGATTCACCCCCTTTCTAGAGCCATTCAGGATGGTCCGTATACCACTGCACTGTGCGCCTCAGAGAGTTCTCGAAATCCACGGGCAGCTTCCAGCCAAGGGAAGACATCTTGGAGCCGTCCAGTGCATACCGCAGATCATGCCCTGGCCGCGAGGAATGGAAATCCACCATCTCACACGTCACCTGTCTGTCGAGGATCTGCGAGATCAGGAAGGCGAGTTCCATATTGTCCACTTCCCGTTCTCCGACGATGTTGTATTTCTCTCCCCATTGCCCCTTCTCGAGCAGGAAGAGGACAGCAGACGCGACGTTGCGTGCATGGATATAGAAGCGGCTGCCTGGCCGGGTTTTCGTCGCGTCCGCATGGACGATGACGATTTCTCCGGAAAGAATCTTCCGAATCGTGGACGGGATATACTTCTCCGGAGATTGCCTCTGACCATAGCAATTCATCGTGTGCGTGATCATCACCGGAAGCCTGTAGGTATTGTGATACGCCACGCACAACTCTTCTGCCCCCGCCTTGCTCGCCGCATACGGATTGCCCGACTTGTACCGATCCCACTCCTGAAAGCGCACCGTGTCAGGTGCGGGGCCAAAGACTTCATCCGTCGAGAAGTAAAGAAACGTCTGCAGGCGGTCCACGGTCCTGGCGTACTCGAGGAGATGGCACGTCCCGACCACGTTATCGAGCACGAAGCTCATGGGATCGTCAATGCTCCGGTCCACATGCGACGAAGCCGCCAGGTGTAGGATGACATCCACGTCGCCGATGCGCTGTCGGACGTGCTCATTCAGTGCCGCCTTCAGGTCATGGTGAACGATGGTCACACGTTGCTTTTGCTCTGCCCAAATGCCAAGATCGGACAGGCGATCGAGCGTGCCGGACGTGTCCAGCCGATCGAGTGACACGACGGACCAATCCGTGTTTTTCAGGATGTGCTCGATGAGATGATGGCCGACGAATCCGGCCCCGCCCGTGACGAGCACCTTCATGTCAGCACCGGCTCCGTAATCTGTTGCAACCGCCCTGCGGCATGATTGAAAATCTGCACCAATTCCATGAACTGTGCCCGCGTGAATTCCAGCCGCATGTTGTTCAGGTGAATATGGACAGTCTCGCAATCCTCGATGACGAGCCGGTTGTGATACGGCCATGTCTCCGAGTGCAGATCCGTGCTTACGAGGACCGCGTTAACGTTGCCCATTCCTCATCCTCAATCGTCATTGGGTGCCCGTGCTGCGCGCCCGGCCAGTATTCGTCGATGATGACGCAATCGATCTCTGCCTTGCCTTCGACCTTGTGCGCCCAATACCGCTTGAACCCGTCGAGGCGCTGGTACTCTTTCTCTGGATACACGGCGTACCATTTAGAGAGCTTAATTGGCATGACGACGATGGGGCGAATTGGTTTGCCTTGACGCATCAGGGTTACGCAATGTTCGACCCCGGAAAGATGTTCGTTCCCCACGTCCGATGGCACGCAGAATCCAGGACCGCTCGGCCTATGCAGATCATCGAACGGATTGATCTTATCGAGCGGCAAGCGCCGCAACATCGCCTGCACGGATCGCCTCCAGATCGCTCGGAGACCAGAGGGTTGTTTGGGGCTTCGCCGCCAGTTGGATGGCATCATTCACCAGATCCTGCCAGCGGTCTGACGTGTAATAGCGATACGGCGTGTCGATGGGAATGGACCGCTCAAGGTACTGGTCTTGCAGGCAAAAGGTCGGCGTCCCGGCGTGACGCGATAACTGGAAGGGGAGAGAGATCGTGGTGATCGCCAGGGTCGCCTCGGCCAAGAGGCGGGCTACGGAGCAAGCGGTGGTGTATCCCCTGAGATCGATCACTCCCTCCACCCCACGGAAATCGTCCGTTGGCCTGGTGCCAACGACGATCACGCGGAACTCCTGCTTGAGATGTCCTGCCACCTTTGCCCACACCCAGAGCGGCACGGTCTTGATGGATTCGCTCTCAGGAGCCAGGACACACGTCTGCGGTGGCTTCCACGTGGAATTTCCCCCAATGTTCACGCCGACCCGCACGGTATGCTCCCAATACCATTGCCTGTGATTCCACAGGCTCGGAAGGGCCATCTTGTCGTTGGCCGTCAATTCCCCGATGCCCGCGATCTCCGCATAGGCGAGCGTCCAGGGCACGGGCGCGTCAGGCCGATACATGGCCGGCTGCGGGCTCAGATTGATCCCCTCCCCTGGCGCGAAATACGCCCACGGTTCGACAGATCCGTTATGCATGCTGTATGCGTGGTCGTAATCCATGACCACATCCTTGATGTACGACTGCTCCCAGAGCAGCGGCACGATCTGGTAGCACATCGCGGACGTGACGAGCGTCACCGGCCCGTGCTGTCGTGCGAGCGCCTTGATAACGGGCAAGGCGTACACCAGATCCCCGCTTTTTCCTGCCATATGAATTTTCACAGTGCTGCCATCATGTGCTCCGGAATCGCCTCAAGCCTTTGAAGAATGTCAGTATCCATCTGGTAGAACCAATGTCGATATTTTCCGCCGTCAAGATTCCAGTGATGCTCATCTCGAAGTTTCTTGTCCTTGGCAAAGATCGCATGACGCAACTTACATATCCCATAATCAATCCGCCCCAAATGAATCATATATAAATCCCCATCTGTGCATTTTTGATGAGATTGTAGATCATGCAAGTCCCCATATCGCAAGGCTACCTTGGAGAGAAGGGTTTTGTCATAGCTTTCGCTCCTCAGCCATCTTCTACGCTGCTTAAGCAATGGCTCTTCAAAATTAATAGATACATCTAATTCTTGCGTATATGGATCTGGGGCCGCAGAGAGATCAAACACTTCATATGCTACTGCCGTCGAATATAGCGATTCTCTTGCTAGGAATTCTCGTATGTAGTGCGCTAAATCACGATATCTTCTCGGACAAGGAACAAGAATATCATCAGCATCAACAACCAGACCTAGTCCGCTTCTTTGTATCGCATCAGACATAGCATCCTCAGCCGTCAAACGATGCCATGATAGAAATTGCTCATAACTGTCGTGTTCATCACCAATAATCACCCGTGTTTTCATATACCGACCGTAATATGATTCTGCGAATGGTAAAAACGGGTCTAGGGAATGGGATATGATTGTACATACCATCATTCCTCACGCCCCGCAGTAGCCGCGTACCCCTCACAAATGACGAGCAGCGTGTGAACCTGGAGTCCCTTGACGCTCCGCCCGTAATACTCGTGCTCCAGCACCCCCCAACTACACGGCACGATGGCGGGGTGAATATGCCCGCCGTATGCCGTGCTCCTAGAATCGTCCAGCGTCGTTTTGAACGCCTCAACCCGGAGATCCTTGATGACGTTCAGTAGATGCCGCGCCCCCCATTTCACGATCGGACGTAACGGCCAGAAGCGAAACATTCTCGCCCACGATTTCTCCAGAATCATAATCACATTGTTCACCCAGAACGCGCAGCTGAGGTGATCGTGCTGGTGATTGCGCGTGAACTGCGTAAAACCGGGCTGGACCGTGGCAAAGCTCTCTTGCAACCACGGCCGCAGGTGCGTCAAGTCCCACCAGGACGATTGATGCCATCCGTAGGGCAGACGAAGGTTCAGTTGACCATTCGGGATGAGGACGCGCCAGGCTTCCCGGAAGAACGCCATCGGATCGGACAGATGCTCAACGGTATGATCTGACCGCACTTCCATGACGGATTCGTTCTCGAACGGCCACGGCCCCTGACAGTCGAAGGCCAGGTCCACACCCTCGCCGTGATAGAGGTCGCAATTGATCCACCCCTCCTCTTTTGGCAGAGGTGAACGCCCGGCCCCGATATTCAGCTTAGGCAGGCTGCTGACTCGCATCGAGTGCGATGAACCCCCCGAAGTTGCCCTTGTTTTCGGCCAGCTTCTTCCGGTAGTCTTTGTACCCGACGACGTAGGTGTCAATCTGGTCGCACACGACATCCGGCGTGGCCCAGACCTCGATCCCGGCCCACCGCACCTTCGTGTAGAAGAACAGATCCTGCCCGTAGCCGTTCTTCAGGCCGGGATCATTCGCCTTGAGATCAAACCACGGCTCCGGGATTGTCTCGAAGACCTTCCGCTCCATGAGGACACACCCCATGCCCGGACAGTCCACGCGGAACGGGCCGCGCTCGTCATACACCGTGATGGGCGTGTGCAGATAGGGATTCTCCTTCACTTCCAGAGGCGTGCGCTTGTAGAGGCACGGCTGCCCACCGCCCCCGCGGAGGAAGTAGATGCCGGAGACGATCGGCTTGCCGACTTTCAGGAGCTTCGGGATCACATCCTTGGGCAAGATCATGTCGCTCTCGGTCCAGAAGATGTGGGTGATGTTCTCCTGAAGGAGCACCTGCTGGATGATGTAGTTGCACGCCGAATGGATATACATGCGATCCGTGCAGCCCACCATCGGGATATCTGAAGCGTGCATGACGTTCAAGGTCCGATTCGCGTAGGCGATGGCGCAGAGGTGAGACGCATAGACCTCCGAATAGATCGGCCCATAATTCGGCATGACCCACGCGACCTTTACACCGTCCACGGCATCACCAAAACGCGCACCTTCTCGCTGAATCTGAGCTGTGTCGGATGGATGCGCGACCCACCGCACTTGCAGCCCCCATCCTCAAGAATATGTCGCCAGGTGACGATCCCCCGACAGAGGGCGCAGCGGTAGAACTGGAACTGATGGGATTGCGCCCGATCAGTCCAATGCCAACGATCAAGCCATGAGACGATTGGATTACGCATAATAAAACCGTGCGTGTCTGGCGAGGATGCGCACCCCCCTCGGCTTGAGGCCAGCCACGGCCCCGCTAGCCAGGCGTGGTTACAGGGTCCGAATGAAGTGTTTCGCTGAAATCGTCGCACTCGCGCTGGACGAGGCAATGGTCTCCGCCAGCACAAAGTACGGCCCAGCCCGGTGCGTGATCGAAACGGTCGTGTTCGACGCGATGGTCTGCGAGCTCGCATAGCTCGACAGTGCCGCGCCGCCCAGTGACGCCTCGAGGAACGCGCCGGTGTCCTGGCTGGTATTGGTCTGGAAGATCCGTCCCGTGGACCGATAGCCATACACCTGAACGAGGCCATAGGCCCCATCCGCGATGGCGGCATCCACGATCCCGACCACGGACCCGGAATGACTGGTGTCCGGCTGCCGCACGCGGACGCCATCCACAGATGCGGAGGCCGTCTCCCAGATGCAGCAGTCGTCCTTGTTGAGCGTGGCCCCCTCGCTGTTGCGCGCAACGATGAACATGCGCTCGGGGTCGGTGCGATTCACCCGTTGGAAAATCATCGGTCTCGCTCCTTTGTTGTGACTGACACGGCTTATGCAGCCGCCGTTTTGTTAGGAGACGATGCTCCTTGAGATCCCGTAGAGCACGCCGTTCTTCCGCCGATTGTTCGTACCCATCGCGCCCATCCAGAGGATCTGGGCCACGCGGGCATCCTGGCCGACGGGGCGCACAAACGGCGTCGTGATGAAATCGGTTTGCGCGTCGCGCACGTACTCCATCGACTCGCTATTGACCATGAACACCGTTCCGCCTGACGCACCCACCGTCCCGATCGCGTCCACGACCTCAGCGTTCGTCTCGACATCTGGAACGACCTCGTCCCAGATGAAGGTGGCACCGCGGAGCTTGAGCATGTCCTCGCCGGCGCCGCCCAACACGTCGATGATCCGCTGGTCCGTGACGACATAGCGCTCTTGGTTCTGGAGGCCGTTGAAGTACTGCTCCCACATCCGCTGGTCGCCTAATACCAGGTCAGGATTCCCGCCCGCACCCCGCGAGCAGTCGTTATAGACCTGGTTCAACTCCTGCTTGTACCCCGCGAACGTGGTGGCGGTGGAGCTGGTCGCCTGGTTCCGCCAGAAGCTGTAGGTGTTGCCGTTGATGTTCCCGACCGACACGCTCCGAGAAGCGTTGGCATCGATCAGGACGGCGAGCGGCAGGGGCCCGACGGCCGCGCTGTCCAGCCGACCGATTCGGGCGAAGAACTGCCCCAGGTTGGCACTGGCCGTGATCCGGCCTGCCACGAGGCAGTTGTTGAGCAGCTCGCTAGCCGATACCTCGGCCTGCCGCGTCTTGGACTGCAACAGGCTGATGGCCTGCGAATTCCCGCTGTTTTGCCGCTCCTCCAACCGAGAAATCGAGATCGACACCGCGATCTGAGACCACGTGTAAAAGGCCGACGTGATCCCATCCTGCGGCGTGGTGTCCAGGTTGCCGTAGCCCGTGTAGATGTCCGCCGTCGAGTTGAGCGCGTGCATCAGGGCGACTTTCACGCGCTCCCCGCCGTCCTGGCTGCGCCACCGGCCCCGCATCCGCAAGTACGCGATATATTTGTTCTTTCGCGTGATGTTGTCATGGAGCCGTGGCTCCATCTTGCGTAGCGTGGTGGTCAGTAGCGCTCCATAATCGTCGGTGAGCGATGAGGGGATCTGCCCCGACTGATCGCGCAGCACCAGCGACGTGAACTGGACGATCGTCCACAGGTGGGCAAGTACCAGTGTCCAGAGTCGTCGCATCGAACCTCCTATGTCGTCCGCAGGCCCTGGCGCTGGAGCTCGTTCAGGGCTTCTTTCTCTGCGATGTCCCAGGCCTCCTGCTCGGTTTTGGCCTTGCGAATCCGATCCGACGCGTCTGGCTCCGATTGGCGTTGTCCTCGCCCCGTAACCGTTCGCGCCCTGGCGGCCTCCGCTTGCCTGCGCTGCGCTTCCGCAATCGCCGCAGACGGGTTCACCATCCGGTAGATCAGTTCGAGTTTCGAGCCGAAGCGCCGATGGCTCTGCTGGTCCGACTGTAGAAATTTGAGCATCTCCGTCATCTCGTCTTCCTGCTCCTCCCATCCCGGAAAGCGCTCGGAGAGCTGCTCGGACGACGTTTCGTAAGCCTCCTCCCTGGAACGCTGCCGCTCGTCCTCCTGCTTCTTGGCATAGGGTCCGAGCGTCATCTGGGCGGAGGCCCACTGCGCGTTCGCCAACGGCTGTGCCATCCACTGCAACTCCGGGCTGAGTTGAGCCTGAATCGCCGCCACGAGTTCCCTGGGGGCGGTCACGACCGGTCCCGCAGCCTGGCCTGTTGCCGCGGCCGCTTGCTGGACCGTGAATCCCTGCCGCTGTAAGACTTCCATCGCCGCCTGTCGGGCGAATTCCGGGTCGGTGTTGAATCGGTCCACCAGGGAGGCTTTTTCTTTGGTGTCCTTGATCGACTTCATACCCTGGCTGAACGCCCGGTGCATCCGCTTCCAGTGCGGCTTCAGTTCCTCGGGCAGGTCCGAGGGGTCGATGAAGCTCTCTTCGGTCGCCTGAGCTTCGGAGGCTCCGGTCGCACCCGTCTGGTCTTGGGCCGTGTCGCCGCTGGCGACGGTCCCGGTCGCCGTCTGGGTCGTATCCTGGTCTGGCATTTCACTCTCCTCGCAAAAAGAAAAGCCCCGACCGCCCGCACCATGCGGGACAATCGGGGCTTCGGTGTGTTCCGGTAGCCCTAGTTAGTTGTCAGCACGTGTTCCAATCACGCGCCCGTGCCGTCTCCTCAACTTTCACCGTCTCGGTGATCACGCCGTTGTTCAGATGGATTGTAAAGCTTCCGTTCGCCTTGTCAAGGATCAATTTCGCCAGCCGGAAGAACACGAACTCCGGCAGGGTCAGGGCCTTGCCGTTGTCGGACTTGAGAAGAACCGTCGCGCTCACTTCTCCGTCATCCGCTTCTTGAGTTTCTTGGCCTCAACGACCTTCCCCTTGCCGACGATGGCCAGGCGGATTTTCTCGCCCCCGCGTCGGACGACCCTAAACCTTGCGCCCTTCGGCACTGGCATCTTTGCCTCCTCCAACCTGACCCTCGAGCTCACGGATCTGGGCCCGTTTCGCCTCGATGCGCGCGCGCTGGATCATCTCGGCATTGTCCGCACGCTCGAGGCATTGGGCGCACTTCCAGCCCCCGAACTCCTCGACCGTCCCCCCCCCGTCAGCCCACCGAAACTTCGTCAATTTCAGGAACTCTGCGCTGCCGCAATGGCACTTCAGGTTATGGCTTGGTGTCGGGCTCGCCATCATCCCTCCTTTACCAGCATCCAGGCATCCCTCGTTTGGGGCCGATCCACTCCACCCCATGCTCTCGCATCTTCCGTTTGTGCTCTTCTTGGCTCCGGACCACGACAGGCAGATGACCCATGTTTTCAATCACTTGTGGCCGTCTCTCGTTCGCCCATTTGACGAGTGGCGTCGGGTATGCGGCAACGGGCCCCATCGTGTGCCCACACGCGCAGAGGAACGTCCGGCAGCCCTTGTCCTCTGGCACGGGCTCAAAGTGATCCTCGGTGTTCCCGCAGACGCAGAGATACGCGTACATGGGCATTATTGCTGCCTCCCTCCAGTCGCCGAGGCAAGGAGCCCCTGCAGAAGCCCCGGGACGCCCTGACCGTCTCCTGCGCCCCCTCCTTGGGCCTGATCCCGGCCGGCCTGCCTGGCGTTGATCTCGACCATCCGCTGTGCCAGGGCGTGGATCTCGTCCAACATCCGGTCGGAAACGTACTCGAACTTGGCCGCCGTCTCCCTGAGCAATTCCCGCGACAGCCCCAGCTGGGGGAACTGACCGATGATCCGCAAGAAATCGAGCCATTGATTCCGCTCGACCTCGAGGTTCCGTGGCCTGGCCGACCCTGGCACGACCGAGACAGAGGCCTGGAACTGCAACTGCTCCCGGCTGACACGGACCCACTTCTCCTTGCCAAACCGCTCCTTGAAGGCCTCCTTGAGCCCAGGAAAGCCACCCAGGAACTCCTGAGGAATCTGGTACACGCGCTCCACGTACTTCTGAAATTCGTCATCGGAGAAGCCGCGCATCCGGATCCAGATGCCCAAGGTCATCGTCGCCTTGACGAGCTGCAGCATCTTGTGACCGGCCATCGAGAGCCAGTCGTTGATCGCATCCTGCATGTCGGCATCGATCAGGTTGGAGGCCCGCTCGATAAAGCTGGCCTCGGTCGCCGTACCCTCCCCCTGGCGCAGCAACTTGGTCGCCGAGCGGCCCGTGATGAGTTGCCAATCCATCTGAAGCAAGGGGATATCCCGCCAGATATCGGAACTGATCGGCGGTATCTCCATGGTCCGCGGCGGATGATTAACGTCCGTCACGCGGACAGCCTCCATGTCGCTCGCGCTTTGGAGCGCCCGTTTCGCTTGATCCGCATCCGGGAATGTGTTGTCGTCGTAGAGTGTTTTGCGGGCGGCTCGCTTGCCCCCCTCAATCCCCTGCTGGCGCCGGATGTTCCACTCCTCCTGGATCGGCAACCACGGCAGGGTATGAGGCAGAGGCCAGGGCAACGGCTCCGGGCCGATGATCGGGGTCCAGCCAAGGAGCAGCGCATACGGGTGATCCTCGACACCGGGTTCCACATCACCATCGATG
>Ga0209323_10002355_pt1 | contig 12566 bp, 10 predicted proteins | sample Rifsed19ft2_FD_184014 | JGI IMG/M metagenome (GOLD analysis project Ga0209323, IMG submission 184014) | Soil microbial communities from Rifle, Colorado, USA - sediment 19ft 2 (version 2) | ecosystem: Environmental > Terrestrial > Deep subsurface > Rock core/Sediment | place: Rifle, Colorado...
GCTGGGTCAGCAGTCCGAGTCAGAGATTCGGTTCGGCTTCTGCCTCCCTGCGGTAGTGCTCTTGGAACTTGAATCTTGGAGCCTTGTGCTTTTGATTCTTGTTCCTTGTTGTTCGCCCGCAAAAATCGCACCGTTTCGCAAAGCGAAAGCAGAGCCCCACTTCACCACCAGTGAAGACCGGGGCTCTTATCTTTTCTAATCACTTTCATATTCAACTTGCAGACAATAAGTAACATTTCATATAATCCGTGTTGGAAACTAGGCTAATGTATTCAAGATTACGGTCTTGGGTCGCCGAAATCTCTGGTCTTCCCAGTGAGTTAGAACTACAAACTTTAAGGAGTTTGTGGGAATACTTTGAGAAGATTTAGACACTACTTACCCAAGCCCTAAGCTCTTATTGAGCGAATAAAATACAGAAAAGATAGCACATAAACTTATTAAAAGTAGTAAAGCTAGATTTTCAGTGCACTAAGGGGGTTTGGGTGAAAGCCGAAGGCTGATGAGGAGTTCGACAACGCCCTGAACTTCTACTTCAACGACGACAAGCTTAAGCTGAACGACAACTGGGTCAGCAATCCGAATCAGAAATTCGGTTCGGCTTCTGCCTCCCTGCGGTTGTGTCTATTTCTCTTGGGCATTTTGCTTGGTGTGCCTTATCCAGCCGCCAAGCATTTTGCCTATTTCTTGGAGGAAAGACTCGAGGTGTAGGTACTTATTGTTATCAATGCATTGCGTGTCTTTTGCTAGCCTCAGCAATGTTTTAAGAGACTCTAACTTTGCGTCTGCCTTTTCTAGCAATTCAAGTCTCTCATCCTGTCTTCTGCCAGCCAAAAATAATAGCTCAAAGAGTTCGAGGGAATTATTGCCCAAAGTTTGCCCAAGGGTATATTTATGTGCTTTCGGAAATTTGAGCTGAGTGAGGTAGAGTTCTTTATAAAAGTCATAAAGTTTCTGAAAGATTGGTACATCAGAATTGCTTGACTTAGGAGGTAAAAATTGAAGGTCTTCAGACATAATTACGATAAAGTTATATCACTAGAAGCTTTATTGCAAGCTTGGGATGAATTTAAAAAAGGTAAAAGAGGCAAACCTGATGTCGGTTATTTTGAAAAACATCTTGAAGATAACCTCTTTCAGCTAAACCGAGAGCTGCGAAATAAGACTTACCGACACTCTCCTTACACCGGGTTTTATATTCACGACCCCAAAGTTCGCCACATTCACAAGGCCACAGTTAGGGATAGGGTTGTTCACCACGCCCTCTTTAACGTTTTCAATCCAATCTTTGAACCTACTTTTATTGCTGACTCTTACTCTTGCCGCATAGGGTACGGAACACACAAAGGATTTAATAAACTTGTTCAATACTCCCGCAAAGTTTCTCGAAACTATACAAAAGACTGTTGGGCCTTAAAGTGTGATGTTAGAAAGTTCTTCGACAGTGTTGACCACAAAGTACTATTAGGGTTGATAGAAACAAAGATTAAAGACCCAGATACGATGTGGTTGATAAAGAAGATTGTAAGTAGCTATGAAACCGCACCAGGGCAGGGAATACCAATTGGCAATCTTACCTCTCAGCTTTTCGCCAACGTTTACTTGAATGGTCTAGACCAATTTATTAAACACAGACTTAAAGCTAAGTACTACTTACGTTATGCAGACGACTTTATTATTTTGCATGAAGATTTTCGCTATTTGACCAAAGCTGTTGAAGAAATAAGAGGATTTATCCGAAATGAGCTGAAACTTGAACTTCACAAGGACAAAGTTTTCTTCCGGAGGCTTACTTGGGGAATTGATTTTGTTGGCTATGTTGCCCTTCCCAACCATCAAATCGTCAGGACAAAGACTAAAAGAAGAATTTACAGGAAAGTTAATGAAAGCGTGGTTGTTTATAAGAGGGGAAAGTTAGAGTTGAAGTCTCTCAACCAATCAATTCAATCTTATCTGGGGATTCTGAAACACGCTAACACCCACAAACTAGAAACTGATTTAAGAAATCAAATTTGGTTTTGGTTAGGGAGTTAACCACCCCAATTTTCAAAAAATATATCGCGGATTGGTGAGGCAGTTTACACTTCTACTTTGAAATTGAAAAGGGGTATATACGGGGTGTCCCCGAAATGTCAGGTGGTTCAGGCAGTTGCCGCCAAAAATCTCTCTGTTAATTGTAGTGTGAGGTCTGGAAACTCTACGATCTCAAACCAATTAGCTGTTCTGAAATCGTCCCATCCTGCGAGCCAATTAGTACGATACTCTGGTTTCAGTAGTATATCGTAGGGTTGTTTGAAGCTAAATCTAACTATTTTGTCCTCCAAAAAGAGGTTCTGACCGACATCAGTGACTAAGTTCCTTTTTTCTTCATCAAGACCATTCTCTAACACCAATCGTGGGTAGATAGTTTTTGATAAAGAGTTTTTGTTTCAATGTCATTGTGGTTGCCCTTCGTTAATTGATGTCCAACCCCTCTGTGCTTTGTCTTCGAATTGTTCTTTATTCTCAAGTTTCTCTACAAAGACTTTAACGATTAAGCGTGGGGTAAGCAATGCTTCACGGTCTCGGTCAAATTCAATTACTCTCTGTACTACCGCTCCAATGTAATCAGTTGTCATTTGAAACTGCTCGTTAAGGTAGCGCTTTAAAGCAGCGTCCAAGCCTTCGCCTGGGCGGATTTTGTCGGCAATTAGAACTGCTGATCCTCTCGGAGCAACGGGTTCGAAAGATTGTTTAGCTTCATTCAGTTCAAAAAGTAAAGGTTGGATAAAGATTTTCCTCGTGGGTTTATCAACATCAAACCAGCTTTGGTTAATAATTTTAGCTGGTTTTTGGTAATAGTGATAAAAGTTCATAGGAACTAGGTTGTTATCAAAGAGTGGTACAAAGCGTTTTAGATTAGGGGCAACTTTATAACTAAACTCCGGTGTTTCCTCACCCTCTTTCAACCCAAACTTAATAAAGTAGTTCAACAGGTACTCGTTAACAAAGTGAATTGAATTGTCGGTGAGGTTTTCAGCATAAATAGCAGTTGAATTTCTGAACGCAAAAATAGGCTTAAAGTTTTTTGCTCTCAAGATTTCACTTGGTTTTTGAACCATGATTTCAGTAGTGATGTCTAAAAGAGTGGGGTCGCCTGGTATAAAAGAGTTAAGACTTTGGCCAAAAAGTCTAAAACCAAGTGGAGTGGCACCGATTTTCACCAGGTTGGGGAGGATATTATCAATGGGTTGAGAGCTTAAAATCACTGTGGGTTGAGCTACTCTGGTTTCTCCGGCTGCCATTTGACCGCCAGTAACTTCAATATCAGCGTTTAAAGTAACTCCTTTGAAAGTATAGGAAATGGTAATTTTATTTGGATTTTCACTGTCTCGGCTGGTTTTTACTCCCGGAGTTAAGCTCAAGAAAGAGATTAGTTTGGTTAAATCGTCTTCAAGGGTGTCGTAGGAGTCTTTTATTAGGTAATACTTAACGGTGTCCATTAACATCAGTTTAACCTAATTTAACAGGTAATTAAACAACACACCCAACAGAAACCTATAGTAGGTTGACTTTGAAGCTAAAGAGTGTTATAATGCCACAACTAACTAAGGCCAAAATAGCCCTAAGGAGAAACGTAGTGGCAACATATGAGGAGAGGCTCCAGCAGATTACTGGTGGGAGGGCTCCAGAAGAAGGAGACTTTAACACCGCCAGGCTGACAGCCTCAGACACGCCTCCGTCTGTCCGCCGAGCCATTATGGCAGAGCTTCAGTCAGTGGAACACGGAGTCAGCGACCAGGACATAGCTGACGAAATGGATGGAGTGGAACCACCCACTTTCCACGTCGTCAAAGGTCAGATTCACAATGGTGAAGAGTACGACTGTGAAGTCTGCTACCCTGACCTCTGGAACTAAGTAGAAAGATTGTAAGGAGTGGAACAAATTAACCCTAGTCAGGCAAAGGTCGATATTCTGACGTCAGAGGAGGTGCGACAAATGCAATCGAGTACCGTTCCTCTGAGCCACCCAAAGGTCAATCTGGAAGACGCAGACCCACAGCTAAAGTCGTTATTGACAGAGCTTGGTAAGCACCTTTCCAGTGGTGACCAAAAGGCGGAATAGAAAGGAATGAGATAGGGGTAAAACTTGCGAAAGCAACTTTTCCCCTAACACCCAAGTAAGTCTCTCGAAAAGGTTTATTTAGGACAAGTAACTAGCTCAAAAGGCTAGTTTTTTGTTGAAAGAAACCCAATCAAAGGTTCTAAGTGTGTCAAGTAGCGGGAGCCACTGAATTTAGCCTCAAATTAAACATTTCCGTGACAAATAAATAACCGAAACAGTCTTGTATTCTAGAGTTGGAATTTGTTTCCTTTGTAAATTTCGTTAAGGTAGAATAGAGAGATGCTTTTTGGCAAAGGAAAACAAAGTTTAAGCAATAAGGTTATTGAGTTGGCTAGAAGTGGCAATAAAGGTGCTTTCGGCGAAATTTACGACCATTTCATTAAACAGATTTTCCGTTTTATGTACTTTAAGACTGGTAAGAAAGAGGTAGCCGAGGATTTAACTCAGAACCTTTTCCTTAAAGCCTTTGAGAACATAAGTAGCTTTAAGGGAGATGGAAATCTTAGTGCCTGGTTGTTCTCAATCGCTCGGAATTTAGTTGCTGACCACTATCGTTACCGAAAAGAAACTATCAATATTGATTATGTCTCGGAGATAGAGACTACGGATAATGAGCAGGCCAGCGAAAGAGGTCAAGCAGTAATGGATTTTACGACCGCCCTTTCAAAGTTAGACGAGGAGGAGCAAGGAGTAATTCTGCTGTATACGGTTGAGGGTTATAGTTTCCAGGAGATTGCTGAAATAACGGGTAAAAGTGCAGGTGCGTTAAGAAATATAAAGTACAGAGCCATCAAGAAGCTAAAAGATAACTATGGTAAATAACGAGTTAACTAAATTTGAAAAAAGTTTGAAGGTGCTAAGTTCACTAGAACCAGATGAAGCCTGGGTTGAGAACTTACGTTTTGGAATAGTGGGTGAGACTGTTACACACTCTAAAGTTAATAAGTCTAACTATCGCTGGGCCCTTTCATTAGGGGCATTTCTAGTAGTAATTGCTTTGGGAGGCGGTACTATCGCGTTGGCGGACGGAAGTATTCCAGGCGACCCTCTTTACCCAGTTAAAAGAAGTATTGAAGAAGTTAGGCTTAACCTTGCTGACACTGAAGGTAAAATCTCACTGCAACAAGAGTTTACTGAAAAACGGGTTGACGAGCTAAAAGCGTTGTCAGAGCACCATAGAGATAGCGAAATAGAAAAAGCCTTTGAGGAGGTTAGTAACTCTATTTCAAAGGTTATCGAAGCCGTTTCAAATGCACAAAATGATTCTAACCAAATAAACGATACTCTACAGAACGTAATAGCCAATATTGATGAGCAACAAGTGAAACTTAACGAAGTAGACTCCTTCTTACCGGAGGTATTAGACAAAGACCTGCAGGAGCTTCAAGATGCTTTCGAAGGTCTGCAAAGCGCTATTGAGGAGAAAGTTGACCAAACTACTATAAATGAAGAAATTCCACAAACTCCTGAAGAAGAAAACCAAGGAACCTCCCCATAACAGTTTGTGACATTTTCCACTTCCAACTCGTCTAGTAATTAAAGGGCAGGCGAGTATCTGCTAACTTGCTATACCGCCAACAACACCAAATTATCAATTAGAAACTTCCTTTCAGGCGTAATTGCCTGCTTAATACCGAAAGGTGGTGAATTAATTTTGGCTAAAGTACATAAAATAAGTACCTTTCTTGCGGTAATTTTCTTATCTCTTTCTGTTCTCTTTCCTGTAATTTCCTCTGCCGATGAGGCAGTCGATGTTTGCGACAACTTAGAGGGTATTCAAGAAACACTTCCTGAAGGCTTTCATATAGATGAAAGCGGTGATTGTATAGCAGATGTTTCCGAAGAACCTGTTGATGTTTGTCCTAACCTTGAAGGTGAGCAAGACCAAGTTCCAGAAGGTTATCAGGTTGATGAAGAGGGGAACTGTAATCAATCTCAAGAAGAACAACCAACTGACGTTTGTCCTAACCTTGAAGATAATCAAGCAGAAGTGCCAGAAGGTTATGAATTGAATGAGAGTGGTGACTGTGTTGTTTCTAGTGAACAACCAGAAGAAGAGCCACAAGAAGAACCTAACGATGTTTGCGACAACTTAGAGGGTATTCAAGAAACAATGCCCGAAGATTACATTGCTGACACAGAAAACGAAGGTAGTTGTATTCAAGAGCAAGCTGAAGAGGAAACTGACCTCTGTCCCAACATCGAGGGTGAACAAGCCCAAGTGCCCGAAGGTTACCAAATAGATGATGAAGGTAACTGTGTTCAGGTTAATCAAGACCCACAAAACAACGATGACGATGGTAAAGTGCTGGCGGCAAATGATGAAGGGAAAGTACTAGCAGAAACCCTACCAGATACGGGTATTGCTGGTAGCATTGAAGATTTCTTTAACGTTCCAATGTTACTAATTGGGGCCGTTATGGCTATCTTTGGTATAGCTACTCGCATAGCAACTCACAAGCTCGGTAAGGAGAGTGGAAACATTGCTTAGAAGTAAATTAATAGGAAAAACGGCTCAGAAATGGGCCGTTTTCCTTTTGGAAAGAAGACCAATTAAAGGTTCTAAGTGTGTCTAGTAGTGGGAGCCAAAAAAGGCGATTGAGTTATCTCAAGCGTCTTTTTCTAGTTTTGAAGTTGGTTCGAACCTTTCGAATCCTACTCTACAATTCATGGTAGTTGGTTGAATAGGGTCGGTCTTTTCTATATGATGCCATTATGATAGTTATTCCGAAAGCGAAATCGGGAAAATGGGCTCTCTATATTTTCATTCTAATGGTCGTTCTGTTCGTAATTGCCAATCTGTTTATGAACAATCCCAGAGTTGAACCACCTGAGTATGGAACAGTGGGTATTAACTGGCCAATAATCCCAGGGTTTGTTGCTGGGCTAATCGCTTCGGTCTTTGCAATCTTCGCAATCGTTAGGGAAAAAGAACGTTCTATTGTTGTTTTCCTTATCCCGGTTATTTTGCTTCTGCTATTGTTTTTTGGGTCGCGACAAACTTAAAAAGACGAATTCCTCATGATAAATTTAAGGAAGTAATGTTGGTGGCAATCCTATTAATAGGATAGTTTAGGTAAAAAGTTCTAACTTCATCTACCAAATAGAGCCAGAATTTAGCCTCAGCGTTTAGTCCTTAACTGACTCTTTGAATTCAGTCAAAAGTTTTTTGATTTTAGGATCAATTACTACTTGGCAGTAAGCGGAGCTGGGGTTTTTGGCGTAGTAATCTTGATGAATTTCTTCGGCTGGGTAAAAGTGAGTGAGCGGAACAATCTCGGTTGCAACTCTATTTTTATATAGAGGCTGCATTTGGTTTTTTACTTTTTCAGCAACCTCTTTTTGTTTCTTGTCGTGGTAAAAAATTGCCGAGCGGTACTGGGTGCCGACGTCAGCATCTTGTTGGTTGAGAGTAGTTGGGTCGTGGAGTTTAAAGAAAACCTCTAGCAGTTTTTCGTAAGTAATAATTTTTGGGTTAAACTCCACTTGGATTGCTTCCGCATGGCCGGTCGAACCTTGAGAGACTTTATCGTAAGAAGGGTTTTCCATCTTACCACCAGCGTAGCCTGAGGTGACTTTTTCCACACCCATAAGATGCTTGAAAATTGCCTCGGTACACCAAAAACAACCTCCAGCTAAAGTCGCAGTTTCTTTTGCCATCGACACCTATTTTATCAGAACTTAAGGTTGATTTGACAAAGTCTTAAGGTTGTTGTTATATTTGACTTAAGTCCAAATGGAACCACAGTCTGCTCCTGAAACTGCTGGCGCCAAGCCGCTCTACCGCCACCCAGTGTTTTATCTGGTGGTGCTGGCTATACTTTTTGTTAGCCTGGTTGTTGTTTTAATCTTCCCCAATCAAAAAACTGATCTCCAAAGCGCCGAATACGAGACCGGTTTGCCTAAAGATCAGGTAGTGGTACAACTAGAAAGTGCTCCGACGGGACGCTATCCGCTTGTTACCTTTGACACCTCTAATATCAATATTTACCTTGACGTGTTCGAAGGTCTAACTGTCTTTCGTAATAACACCCTGCAGCCAGGCCTAGCTACCAGCTGGACTAACCCGGACGAATTGACTTGGCAAATTAATTTACGCAAGGAAGTGAAGTTTCAATCGGGAGATACCTTTACCGCCAAAGATGTTAAATACACCATCGAGCAAGCTAAAGCTAGCTCTGGCGATACCGAGTGGGTGAGTAAACCCATGGCCTCTCGGGTTGACTCTGTCAAAGTTATTGACGATTACACCGTGGAACTAAAAACCAAAGAGCCAGACGCAACCCTTCTGAGCTGGATAGTTTATGTAGGGATAGTCTCCGAAACTCAAGTCACCAAAGATGGTCTCGCCAAGGCAGTTGGCACTGGACCTTACAAACTAGTTTCGGTTGGTGGAGATCCGTCTGAGGCTGTTCTTGAAGCTTATTCTAGCTATTGGGGGGGAACTCCTCAAGTTAAAAAGTTAGTTTACAGGCATGTGTCAGACGAAGACCAGATTAAAACTGAACTTGAACAAGGGAAGTTAGATTTGGCCTTTTCGAGGATAACCGGTAACGAGAGCTTGGTTAGTAAGGGTTTCCAGGTGAGCAATTTTAGGGGTGGTATCCACTTCCTTCTGCTGGATACCGAATCTGACCAGAGTAAGTATGTAGAAGCGGGTAAAAACCCCTTTAAGGACCCTAAAGTACGAAAAGCGGTGTTACTTGCTCTCAGTGTTGCCGACATTATTTCAGCTGGGAAATTATCCGCTGAGCCGGTTTCTCAATTTGCGACCCAGGAGTTAGTTGGTTTTAACACCAGTTTGGTAAGATCAGATAAAAATGTTGGTGAAGCTAAAAAACTTCTCACCGAGGCTGGTTTTCCTGACGGTTTCACTGTGACTTTAGATGTGAGTGAAGGTTCGACAGAAGGAGTTCGCAACGAGCTTCAAAAACAACTGGCTGAAATTGGTGTTACTGTTAAAATTAATCCTTTAGGTACGAAACCCCCATCCGAGGGGGGCCCACCCCCGTTCTTTGCCAAGTTACTAAGTGGCGATTTTGCCCTGATGTTGGCTTCCTACAGCCCAGACACCATTGATTCTCTTGATTTCATTGACACTCTCTTCCACACACCCAGTGGTGGGCATGGTGGGGCTAATCCAACCGGCTATTCCAACTCAGGTTTGGACAAAATTCTTGATGAAGCTACCTCTACCTTCAACGTTCAAAAGAGAATTGAGCTCACCCGAGAAGCCCACGCTTTGATTGTGCAAGATTTACCGTCAATTCCTCTCTACACCACAACCCTTCAAGTTGTTGGCCGGGGCGACATTGCTTTCAAAGCAACAATCGGAAACCTTCTTCTCGGAGCTGATATTTCCGGCCGCCAAAAAATTGACACCAGTAAATAAATGGTGCGGGGATTTCTCCACCTCTTTAGCCTCCGTAGTTTGCAGTTTAAATTTTCCTTAATTTCCGCGGTTGTTTTCTTGGTTATTTTCTCAATCGCTTCCTACGTTCTCATTCGTCAAAGCAGTGAATTCGAAAAAAGCTCGCTTGTAGCCCGCACCCGCACCTTTTCCTCACTAGCAACTAAACCCTTGGGGGATGCCTACACTCTTTATTTTCACGCTGGTAGTTTGAAGTTTCGCGAGATTTTACGCGAGACCTTGAGTCTAAATGACACTGTACCGAGGGTGCAGATAATTTCAGTTGATGGCAACCTCTTATTTGATTCTAACAATATAGATAATACCGCTAGTCAAGGGCCAAACTTCAAAATTAGTGACCCCAAAACCCTGCAAGCTGTTAGTGGCGACCAAGAGACTCAGGTTAAAGACGAAAACGGAGATATTAACGAAGTAATCGTTCCTTATTCCGATGATTTTGGTATTCGCCCTTTCTCCCTGCGTTACTTTATTTCTTACGAGTCGATTTACGCTAACATTGATCGGGCTATTCTAACAACTGCAGTTTTAGTGGTACTACTCTTCTTAACTACTTTGGCGGCAGTCACTTTCCTAGTTAACCGATCTATTCTTTCCCCCTTGGCTAAGATCATTACTACGGCTCGGCAGATCCGTGAGGGCAACTTAGACCGAAGAATTGAGATTGAAGCTAAAGATGAGCTTGGTGACTTAGCTTCCTCACTAAACCAAATGACCGATGTTCTAAGAAAGAACATTGAAAGTTTGCAACAAGTTGACAAGCTAAAAGATGAATTTATCCTAATTGCTTCGCACAACCTTAGAACTCCGTTAACGATTATTAAGGATTACATACCCTTTCTAAAAGAGAAGGATTTGGACAAAGAGTCTTTGGAGATGATCAGCGCTATTGCCACTTCCGCAGAAAAACTCGAGGGGATAACTGAGTCCCTGTTGAGTCTGGTCTCTTTAGAAAGAGATAAAGAGCCGTTGAGGAAAACTCCAGAAGACCTAGTCACTATTGTTAAAGAGTTGGCAGAAGAAGCTAAGCTGCAAGCCGACAAGAAAAAAATTAGTTTTACTTTAGCCTTACCCCTAACACCAGTACAAATCAGTATTGATAAGGCGCGGATAAAACAAGCTTTGGCAAACGTTGTCGATAACGCTATTAAGTTTAACCGGGAAGGTGGCAAAGTGGAGATCAAAATTGAAGTAAAGGAAAGCGAATTAGTGATTTCTGTAGCCGATACTGGGATTGGTATTTCCAAAGAGGAGCTAGATAAAATCTTCCAGAAATTCCACCGAGGGACCGATGTTCTCACCTATAATTACGAAGGTATTGGTTTGGGGCTTTACCTTACTAAAATCGTCGTGGAGAGCCACGAAGGCAAAATTTGGGTTGAGTCCAATCTTGGTCAGGGTACTACAGTTTATATCAAATTACCCTTGAACTCCCAAGCATAGTTTGGTTGACACCCAAGGTACCCCTTCCCTATAATTTAGATAAACACTTAAAACTGCTCCTGTGATAAATCTTTTTAAGAAAGTTACAGCGCTTGTTACCTCCAACCCTACTCTTGCGTTAATTTTAGCTGGCTTGGTAGTTGGTGCCATTTCTATTCCCGTCATCACTTTAAACGTAACCAGTGTTCGAGAACAAAGAAGCCAGGCAGCTGCCTGCACGGTTTCCTACACCTTTAGTTGGCCATACTATGTTGACTGGAACGAGGTTAGCCACGGAATAAGTTGGGGGCCAACTAGTGTTAGCCCGAATGACTGGAGTTGGACCTTTCTTCCAATTGGAGCCACCTCTTATACCGCTAGCGGCCTGCAGCCTGATACTAATTATGGATGGAAGGCTTGGGTGGCCCTAAGTTACACTGCGGGAGATGACTATGCTATTATTTCAGGAACGGTCAGAACACCGGCCTGTCCATCAACAATCAATCCACCAAGCGTAACTGATGTTAACTTCTTGCGTTGTGAGAGCAACCGGCCAGTGATGCTTTTTAGGTGGAAGCCGGGAAGTACGTCAGACGGTCGGGGTCCAGATGCTCAGTTTTTGGATCTTTCTCTCTCAAACAACGGTTGGGTGGACGGTACTTATGTAACGGCTAGCGACCCGCCTTACGGAGGAACCGCTAACCCCCCGACCGCTAGTAGTTCTTATTCCTCGGCAACTGGAAATGATATTGGCCCGTTGGACCCAGGTAAAAGGCATTATTGGCGTATCACTAACTACTTTAATGGTTTAGCTAATCCTTGGGGAGTTTCTGGTACAGGTGTTTTTGACACACCACCAACTTCAACCTGCGCCGCCACCCCACCATCAGTAGACATTGTTGGTCCACAGAGCAATCAAGGCCCTTTGCAAATTGCTTACAATACCTCGGTTGATTTAAATTGGGTTTCTTTCGATGCCGACAGTTGTACTGTTAGCCCTGACGGTTGGACCGGTACCAGCGGTAACCGCAATACTGGTAACCTAACCTCCTCTAAAACCTACACAGCAACTTGCAACGGGCCAGGTGGTACCAAATCTGATTCCATTACCGTTAACGTGAACCAACCTTCGTGTAATAAACCGACCGCACCAACCAACTTGTCAGTTGGTACCAGTCCAGTCAGTAAGCCGTTTACCTTTACTTGGTCACCAGGCCAATCACAAGGTTCGGCCGTCAAGTGGCACTGGGTGGATGTTGACGATAATAACAATTTTGATGATGGTTACTGGAACCACGCTGTTCCGGCTGGAACTAACAGCCTGACCTCAACTAGTTTTGAAAACAATACAGCGCCGCAACCATTTAAATTCCAGGACGGAAAAACCTATTATTGGCGGGTCTACGCTCAAGTGTGTACTGATCTCCAGGATGGCCAGAACATTGGTACCTGGAGTTCAACTAAAAGCTTTACAATAGAAGCGCCACCAACTCCCCAGGCTCCACCCAAGACCACGGGCCTGACCGCTACCACCAGCTGTAACCTTCTTAACGCTCCGGTCATTAACTTTAAGTGGTCGGGTAACACTGCCGCTGACGGCTTCTGGATCAA
>Ga0209323_10002359_pt1 | contig 12550 bp, 13 predicted proteins | sample Rifsed19ft2_FD_184014 | JGI IMG/M metagenome (GOLD analysis project Ga0209323, IMG submission 184014) | Soil microbial communities from Rifle, Colorado, USA - sediment 19ft 2 (version 2) | ecosystem: Environmental > Terrestrial > Deep subsurface > Rock core/Sediment | place: Rifle, Colorado...
GAATTTCGCTAGCGGTTCGCGTATATTCAACCTCGAATCTACGGTGATTTTCCCGCAGGGACTTTCACCCATTAGTTAATACCCATGCTGGGCGTACACAAAAAAATGTCTAAAGGTTAAATACTCATAGAGATCGTCAGACAATTTCTCTGGTATAATTCCAAGAGAGACAGAAAGGTTTAGTAAATCCTTATGCCATGTATCTGATTTTGGAATCTCAGTGCCTTTTGCTTTTAAAACTTGTTTCAAAATATTTTCTATCCCGTTGTAAATGTTATGGATAAATGTAGCAATAGCAGCCAATTCGACAACGGACTTTTCTCTTCTTCCCATTGCATCTCTAAGGTTAACCAATGCCTTTTCAACATTTTCTTTTTCTGCAGCGACTTGCCTGGTTATATCAACCATAAATTTTTACCCCGGTTTCTTCAATGAGGTCGTTGAATAGAGATTTTTGAGATAAATCAACAAGGTCGACGGGTTTTGACAACTGCTTGACTAACTCGGCGTAAAATTTGAAAAACAACTTTGGTTCAATTCCTCTTACTCCGAGGTCTATATCGTTAGCGCCATCATCTTTCTCAATTGATGAGCCAAATAAAAGAATATAAGAAACATTATATTTTTTGGCACATTGCAGGATTATTTCTTTCTCACGTTCTGCTATCATCGTTTATCCTTTCCATGAAGGTAAAAAGGGCCAGGCAAGGTCAAGGATACAAGGATCAAATACTCTTTGTTCTCTAAAGCCTGTTAATTGAAATATGAAGGTTCGACCCTGCCATATTTGTTTATAGGGATTTCTAACCAATTATTTAAGATTTAAGATGTGCCCTTTTCTCCCCCCGAGAATAAAGACCCGACCCCTTTTGGTTTGTCGATAATAAACCACGGAGACACAGAGGTACAAAGATTATGAAACAAGGCGATTATTCCTATTAAAAATATTACAATAAAATAAAATTACATGCTATTTACTTTAGACAGGAATTACAGGATTAACAAGATAAAAGCTACCTTAATTCATCCTGATCATCCCGTTAATCCTGTCTAACTAATACATCCCAATAATCGTTCGACTGATCCTTCGACAAGCTCAGGATGCAGTGCCGTTCATGGTGAGACTGTCGAACCATCACGACGAAGTCTGCGTTCATCCGCGTCCAATATGATGGGCCGAACTGTTACAAATTTTTCAAGTAATTAAAAAGATTCGCTTTAAATCTTATCCACACATTTTCAATATTTATTATGCCCTCTTTCATACGCCCCCATTCCAATTGGAAACCGTAACTATGATAAACAACATGTCTGAATCTGCGAAAAGGCGCTAATGCAGACGATAGCGATTCATCAAACAATTCTGGTAAAGGATCGCACGATGGGGCACAAAACCGTTTGAATAAGTCCATGTGCCATGTATCGCCAAGGGGAAGAGGGATAGAATGGAATTTGTTTATTCGTTTTAGGATGTTTTCAATCCCACCATAAAATTGGGCAAGAAAAGCAGCGGCGGCAGTCTTTTCCCGTATGGTTGGTTCACGATCTGCTACGTCTTTTCGCAACAAAGAAATCTCTTGCAAAACACCTTCGATGAGCTCTATTTCAATATTAATCTCCTCTTGCAGTTCATCGGATGTCATAGTATTATTCTCCCTTTACTTTCGATGCGCCTGGTAAAGCGAGATGGGGGACTCAAAGGCACAAGATCAAGCGATGTATGCAGTTCTTCCTCTATCCTTGCTGCCAGCTCATAAAGCTTCCACCCAACAACTCCGTCACAAGCAATATCAACATCTCTTGCCTCTGTCGGTTTCTCAATAATACTTCCGAAGAGGATCATACGGGTAGCTCCATAACTTCTTGCCAGAGAAACTATTTTTTCTATTTGCGCCTGGGTAATTGGCATTTTAAATCTCCCAAATATTTATGAACAATAATCGAAAACACTTTAAATTCTTTTTCATTGATTTTCATAGTTTTATTTAGGTCATGGTTGTTTTATAAACGGCGAATAAAGTCTCTCCGTTTACACGGCGTCCATCGGCTCACGGGTTGGCTCCATATTCAAATCTATACCTCTAATCACTGGTAAAGTATGCCAAATTTCAACCCAACCAAAATCCAATCTTCAAGCTTATCGTAGAAGGTGACCCCGTTACTGACGATACACCTCACAAACCACGTGATATTTATTTTTTGTTTGCTGAAGGTGATTTGGATAAAAGGAGGTCTTTATAAACAGCTCTAAGCATTTCCTTCCCTTGAGGTTTTGGTATCTTTCTGCATTCCTTCCTCGCTGTTTTCAGCCAGAGATTCATGGCTGTTTTAACTTCTTCCAGGGCGTTTTCCTCTGTTTCCCCAAAAGCCGAACATTCGGGTAATTCTGGCACTACCGCTATATATCCCTCATCCTCTTCACTATAGAATATTTCAATTGCATACTTATACATTCAATCGCTCTCCTCTAAAAGATTATATTTCCCAACAATTTTTATAAATTGTTTCACCTGATAAGGTTTTGCCTTACCATTTACATTCTGAAAGTTCAACAATTCTGTAATGTCTTCCCTCACATAAATCCTATGACTGCCTTTTCCGCCTCTGAACCTGAAACCAAAAGCCTCTGCAATACTGCACATATTATTAAAACGAACATTTTTCGGGTTGTCTTTTATCGCTGTAAATGAACGTCGCTTATTCATAATTCAACCTGCACCTATTAATCCTATATTTTCTATAAACGCGATTTGCTATTTAATATTCGAATTTTGTCACACCTTTTTTAATCGCCTTTTTCATTCTTGTATTTTCCGTGTAAGGTTCTCTGTGAAATGAAACGAAAATTTAATTCCTAAGCGAAACCACCCGCTAGGCGGGTGTGAATAGTGCAGGAATTATCCAACGCATTTAACTGTCTATTGAAGTATGGTTTCTCTAGTTTTCTTTCTCGTCTTTTTCATCACGATCTCAATGTCTTTTTCTTCCCCCGCTTCAAGCGTTAGCGTCTGCTTGACCGTCTTATAACCCTTCTTTAATGCGGTAATAGTATAGGTATCAGCATCCAAATCTGCAAACTCGAATAATCCATCTTCGTCAGAGGTTGTTTTTTTGAGAACCTTTGAATTTACCCCTTTAAGTTTTAATTTTACAGATTTAACATGATTACCTTTGATATTTAACACGTAACCCAATATTTTACCTGCTTTGACTTCTGGAGTAGGTGATGGCGAAGGCATTGTTGGTCCTGGTGCTGGATACGATGGTTTTGGTGAAGGTGTTGGAGCGGGAACAATATTTCCGCCAGCAGAGAGATTACTGTCAAGCTTTGACACAAAGGCATCGTAATGAGAATTTTCATCCCCATTATAAGAAGTATCATAAGTGCCCGTGGTTGCTGGAAAGTCTATTGAATAAGTATAACCAGCCACATATATATTTCCACTTGAGTCTATAGCGATAGAACTGCCCAAATCATCTCCGCCAGACCCTCCCAAAAATGTAGATGCAAGCAGATTTGATAATGTGCCATCTAGCTTTGATATAAAAGCATCGCCACCATCAGAATCGCTATGAGAATAAGTATCATAAGCGCCTGAGGTTGTTGGAAAGCCAGAAGAATAAGTCCCACCTGTCACATATATATTTCCTTCTGAATTTATGACTATAGAATGGATTTCGTCATAGGAATTTCCTCCCAAATATGTGGATGCAAGCAGGCTTGTTAAATCCCCGTTTAACTTTGATACATAGGCTTCTGTCTGACCATTATAAGCATAAGAAGTATCATAAGCACCAGAGGTTGTTGGAAAATTTGATGACCATGTCCTACCAGCCACATAAATATCTCCACCTGAATCTATGGCAATGGAATTGACATAATCCTGTTCATATCCTCCCAAATATGTGGATGCCAGGAGATTTGTTAAATCACTGTTGAGCTTTGACACAAAGATATCATGACCATAATAATTACCATCACCAAGGGTATAATCATTACCATTATAGGAAGTATCATAAGCGTCTGTTGTTGTTGGAAAATTTGATGAACTGGTCCAACCAGTCACGTATATATTTCCGTCCGTGTCTATGGTTATAGAATTACCGCCTTCACCGTTAGTTCCCCCCAAAAAAGTAGATGCAAGAAGTGTTGTTAAATCACTATTTAACCTCGACACAAAGGCGTCATTGTAACCACTAGGGTCAGAAGAAGTATCATAAGTGCCCGTGGTTATCGGAAAGTCTGACGAATCAGTCTGGCCAGTCATACAGATATTTCCATTTGAATCTATCGCTATAGAATAACTATAGTCAGAATTAGATCCCCCCAGATATGTGGATGCAAGCAAGCTTGTTAAATTACCATTTAACTTCGACACAAATACATCACCTCCATAACCACCACCGTTATAAGAAGTGTCATAACAACTACTGACTGTCGGAAAATCCTCGGATAAAGTATAACCTGCCACATATATATTTCCATCCTTATCCACAGAGATGGAATTATTGTAATCAGATCTAGAACCTCCCAGATATGTGGATGCTATCAGGCTTGTTAAATCTCCATTTAGTTTTGATACGAAGGTATCGCCACCATAAGAATCGCTACCATTATAGGTAGTATCGTAAGCACCCGTGGTTGTCGGAAAGTCTGATGATGAAGTATTGCCAGCCACATATATATCTCCGCTTGAGTCTACAGCAATAACATTAGCATAATTATAGGAAGAACCTCCTAAAAATGTAGATGCAAGGAGTGGATCGATGACGAGTTCCTTTGTTTTATCATAGGAGGCGACTTTGAAACCGTATTCAATGTGTGACGTGTGGCGAGTGTCGGGTAACGTGCTGACGGTTGTGTGTTTTGAATTTTGAGTTTTGAGTTGTGAGTCAATTAGAGGGACATGGGGTAAAAGGCACGGGTCAAGAGATGAGACGGAAATGACACTTGACCCCTGATCCCTGACCCCGGCCCCCTGAATGTCATATTCAACATCTACTTCTATCTTTTTTCCATTTATTATTTGATATGCTACAGGCTTTGTAAATTTTACTGGGCCAAGTTCTGTTTCTACCTCAAGCTCGCCGTATTTATTTACTAACAACCCCCTTGCCCCCTTTTCTAAGGGGGATTTTGCAGCAGCCCCTCCTTTGTAAGAGGAATTGTTGATACCGTCCCCCTTAATAAAGGGGGATTCAGGGGGTTGTATGCCACCCAGACTGATCTTAATATGCTCTGGGTCTGCGCCTGGTTTTACGTAAAAGAGTTTTTCTACATTGCTTCCATAAGCCTTCAGTTTCAATTCAATCCCGTGATACACCTCACCAAGGTTTATCACGTCATACGTCGAGATATTCGTCTTCCATTTTGACGGGTCGTTTCCTTTGAAGTAGTTGACCTTTGTTACAGAGGGTTGTTCGCCCTGTATTGTCTTTACCTTTGTGCCAACAAATTCCTCCCGGAGGACGACTCCCGATTTTGGCTCCCCGATCGAAGTCGGGGACAAGTTTTGGATTGCGGATTTTGGGTCTCCGATCGAAGTCGGGGACTTGTAAGCGGGTTCAAATTTGCAATTCGAACCCCACGTTTCCCCGATCTGAGTCGAGGACAGGTTATAGGGTTGATTTCGCCATTGATTGAATCGAGCGCCATTATCCAAATAAACTCCAGGGTTCAGGTTGCAAACCTGAACCCGCCAGGAAGTCATTTCCCCCGTGTTCTTTGTGTCTTGGTGTGAGATATGTTTTTCGCTTCTTTCCTTCGCGCACTTTGCGGCTTTGCGGTGAGTTTCCCCGTCCACCACATCGCCGGATTTGGGCAATGCGTACACAATCTCACCATCCTTCGTCACGAATACACTTCCTCCAAAGGTATTGGCATAGAACTTTACCTTTTTATCCATCTGCCCATTATTGGCAATGAAAGGCATCTGGAGTTTCGCGGTTTTCTGGATAACCTCAGCTTTAGATTGCGGATTCTGGATTGCTGATTGCGGATTTGAAGGATTGGAACTTACCGATGGTGGATTGCTGATTGCTGATTGCAGACTTAAGCTTTTGAATGATGGTTTGCCTGCACCTAGTTGATTAGACATATCTAATCGGTTGGTTTCGCCTTGCCCGCGCTGGTTCATGCTTGCAGCCTGAACCAAACCATTTTGATTCAATCTACAAGATTGAACCAGCAATGAAAGGACTAGAAATGAAAGCAATATAACCCAAAACGTACCAGAACTACTTCTGTCCAGGCTACAAGACATACTTTTCATGATCTTACCGCCTCCTTTTAGACAGGATTTACGGGATATTTTCTTTTTGATTTTTTTTTATCCTGTCTATCCTGTTAATCCCGTCTCACTAAAATAACCCGATAATCGTTCGACTGATCCTTCGACAAGCGTTCGACTGAGCTCACGCCGAAGGCTCAGGATGCAGTGCCGTTCATGGTGAGACTGGCGCCGTTCATGGTGAGACTGTCGAACCATCACGACGAAGTCTGCGTTCATCCGCGTCCAATATGCTCATCATTTTGGCTGGTATTTTGAGATTGTCTTTAGTTTGTTAAGAAACGATTCTGCTACGCTGCGGGATTTTATCAGGACAGACGCCTCGTGATTCTTTTTTAATGCGCTGTACGTCCAGTTCGTGCTGCCTACAATGGTAATATAGTTGTCTATGACCAATATCTTATTATGGGTAATACGGTCTTTGCTATCGTAATATACAGGAACGCCATTTTTTTTGAGCAGTTCGTACGCCTCCTGACTCCTTCGCTCTATTTTTTTCCCCTTTTTACCTTTTTCCCAAAATGCGATGTTTTGATCAAAAATAACCGTTACAGCCACACCACGCCGATGGGCGCCGACAAGGTCATTGACCAGATTATATTCCCAACCCTTATTATATTTTGGATTAATGTCGGCCATGTACATGACGCACGATATGGATTTCTTTGCAGTAATCAATGCCAGATGGACCTGGGGATAATAGTCTCCGTCCACCAGCGGTACGACATCGTCTGCAGGCAAACCAAAGGAAGAGGTGGTGTGAAAGGCACAGAAAACGATAAGAACTATGATAAAGATTTTGGTTTTTATGGAAATGATTTGTTTCATAAAACACTTCGTACGGAGTTGTTTTAACTTGACAAAAATAACGGTCAATGTACACTACGGAAGAACGCAGACGATTCTATCAGACGATACAACCTTTTTGAAGAGAAAACTCACATGATTATTGGTATACCCAAAGAAATCAAATCCGACGAATACCGCGTAGCCCTCATCCCTGTGGGTGTGGAGGAGATGATTAAACACGGGCATACGGTGCTTGTAGAAAATGGCGCCGGATTGGGAAGCGGCATTCCTGATCTGGAATATAAGAGAACTGGAGCAAGAATAGTCGATAATCCCAAGGAAATATATGACCAGGCACAGTTCATAATGAAGGTAAAAGAACCGCTGCCCATTGAATATCCTTTATTGAGGGAAGATCAAATTATTTTTACCTTTTTCCACTTCGCCGCCTCAAAAACATTGACAGATGCCGTACTGAAGGCGAAAGTCGTGGCCATTGCCTACGAAACAATTCGTGATGAACATGGTCAACACCCGATCCTGACGCCCATGAGTGAGGTTGCAGGAAGGATGTCCATACAAGAGGGCGCAAAATATCTGGAGAAACCCATGCTTGGACGCGGGATACTTTTGGGCGGAGTACCAGGAGTAGCCCCTGCAGAAGTGGTCATCGTCGGTGGCGGTGTCGTAGGCGCCAATGCCGCCAAAGTGGCCGCTGGACTTGGGGCACGGGTTACAGTTCTCGATATCAATATGGAGCGACTCAGGTATCTGGATGACATCATGCCGAAAAATGTCGTAACGCTCATGTCTAATGCCCACAATATACGGGAGAAGGTTAAAGATGCCGACCTGTTAATTGGCGCCGTGCTTATCGAGGGGGCACGAGCGCCGTATGTGGTGACGAAGGATATGGTACAAACCATGAAGACCGGCGCAGTGATTATCGACGTAGCCATCGACCAGGGAGGATGCGTTGAGACCAGCAAACCCACCACCCATAGCAATCCTATTTACAAGGAATACGACGTTATCCATTACTGTGTGACTAATATTCCCGGCGCCGTGGCATGCACGTCAACCCATGCACTGACAAATGTGACGTTACCCTATGCCCTGGAAATTGCCGACAAGGGATATGAACGCGCAGCCCACGAAAATCCAGCCATATTGAGAGGAATCAATATGATAAAGGGAAGGGTTACCAACAAGGCTGTGGCCAATGCCTTTGGAATGGAATATTGTGTGTTTGAATGATTAAAAGAAACCACAGATTTCGCAGATTGCACAGATAAATAGAAATTAAATCGGAGCAGGAACTGAAAAATTTATTCAACAGCTTAATGCAGCGGGCATTTCGCGGGTGGTTGTAATCGTAGCGCGAGATTTATCTCGCCTGTAACACCAAGCAACGTAAGTAAGCAACAGAAACAAGCGACTTAAAAGTCGCGCTACCCGTACAGCGTTGTAGCGCGAGCTTCAGCTCGCAGTAATAGCATACAAACCGACTTAAAAACGAGTTACAGGAAGTTGTAACACAGATCCCGCTTGCCTTTGAAGATTCGTTTTTGACAATGCAAAAGTTATGGAAAACGACACGATCTATTACCGGCGGAATATGCCTCATATACTGCCAAGCGGTGCAGCATTTTTTGTAACATTTCGCTTGGCAGGTTCTCTCCCTAAAGAAGTGGTGCTTCGATTAAAAGAAAAACAATCGAAGAACGAAAGACTCCTCTATAAAGTAAAAGATGAAACGGAACGAAAAAAGAAAATCAACGACCAGCGTAAATTGTATTTTGGCAAATTTGACGAAATACTAGACAACGCTACGAGCGGTCCGTCCTGGTTGAAGGATGAACGAATAGTAAAGGTGGTTGCAGATGCAATACGCCTTCATGACAAAAAAGAATATGATTTGCTTGCATACTGTATCATGCCTAACCATGTGCACTTGGTGTTTACTGTCAGGCATGATTATATCCCGTCTGTGCGAGCTGAAGCTCGCGCTACAAGTACAACATCCTCATCGCGCTATATTATGACTGATATTCTGCGTTTAATAAAAGGATCGACTGCGCGGGAGGCAAATAAAATTCTCAACCGCACGGGTGCATTCTGGCAGCATGAAAGCTATGATCGTGTGGTTCGTGATGAAAAGGAACTGAATCGTATTATTTTGTATACCATAAATAATCCCGTTAAGGCAGGGTTGGTCAAAAATGCAGAAGATTGGAAATGGAGCTATTACGCAAACTTGGAATAGTGTCAAATATTTCAAGAAGAGTTGTAGATCGAGATTCATCTCGCCTGAAGCAGCAAGAATGGTGAGAAACAAGCGACTTGAAAGTCGCGCTACATAAACAGCAAATATTTGCTGCAGCAGAAGGCATTCTATAGGGATAGATGCACTTTCAGACTCCGAGTTGCTTGTTATTTTGCTGGGAAGCGGTACGAAGGGTAGCGATGTTATGACTGTGGCAGAGAGGAAATTAAACGCCCTTTTCCAGCTTCTTCGCAAATTCGCTGATTTCTCTGCTTATCCTTTTAGCCTCGTCCTTGCCCAAAATGCGTTCAGCAAAGTCCATGGCAAGTTCTGCTGCCTGATCCGAGGAAATACCCTTAACCTCTGAAATCTTCCAGGTATCATCTTCTACCACCAACGTGCACTCCCCGAACCGTTCTTTCATCGGTAATTCACCGCGATCTAAAAGGGATTTTATATCTTCAGGATTTTGGGTAACCTTCAGGGTTTCTTCCATATCAGGGATTCTGGAGTGGATTTTTACTATAGCGGTGTTACCGCCTACTGATGTGCTTACGATCTCCTGCCGGACTGCCCTATGGGCAAGATCAATAACCTTGGTTAGCTTTGGCGGAGTGATCTTTTTTATATACTTGATAAGTTCCAGCCAATCGATAATAGTAGTATCGGTTTTAGAGATGAAGGAATATGCCCTATCGTAGTTGTTGCTCCTTACAGCATCAAGGTATTTCTCTATTACGACCTTTGGGGAGTCCTTGGCATAACAAGCCCCTGTTAAGACAATCATGGTAATAAAAAGAATTGGAATTATTTTTCGTCGAGTAGACATCATAAATCTCCTTCTTTAGATATAGTTTGTTTTCTCCGTTTCTCCACTCTTTCGATATGAGGAGTGCCACAGTATTCAATCATAGAAGTAGATTCGACATCCCTCACAGAACCGTGCTTGAAGTTTTCCCTCACACGGCTCTTCAGTAACACTTCCTCTTTGAGGACAAAGTATACGTCAGATGGTATATCTTTGGTTGTGGCAGCGGATTCCATTCGGAGATGAGACGGCGGTATTTCTCCCAGTTGAAACTCTTCTTTTGACTCCGCCTGTTTACCCACTTGTATGCAAGTTTTACACTCTGGCTATAGTATATTCGTATTCCCCTCATGTTACCGCTTATTCCATAGTAGCGGTAGTGACCTACCAATTTCTGCTTCAGTATCGGCCACCACTCCTTGAATTCTACGGCATTTCGAATACTCTTGAGCCATTGGTTCATTGCCTTCAGCTTCGCCCTCATCTTCTTTGGGTTGGTCTTACGGCCTACCTTGAACGCCCCTCTCCGTGTCTTGTCACAGTAATAGGTAAATCCCAGAAAGTTAAAGGTAGATACCTTTGCTCCTCCTTCTTGTGTCCTTTGCCACGCCTTTCGTCCAAACTCGATTATCCTGCTCTTCTCCTCCGATACCTTTAACCCAAATTTCCCCAACCTCCGCCGAAGTCTCTCCCCAAATCCCTTCGCATCCTCTTCACATTCAAAGCATACTATGAAGTCGTCTGCATATCGGGTTAGCTGGGCATATCCTTTCGCTTGCCTCTTTACTTCCTTTTCAAACCACAGGTCGAGTATGTAATGAAGGTATATATTGGCTAACACCGGGCTTATTATCCCTCCCTGTGGCGTGCCTCTGTCCGTCTCTTGATATTTCCCTTCTTCCATTACTCCGGCCTTTAAGAATCGCCCTATGAGCCTCAATAAGCTTGGGTCGGCTATCCTCTGCTCTAAACACTTCATCATCCATTTGTGGTCTACCGTATCAAAGAACTTCTCTATGTCCATATCCACTACATAGTTCACTGCCTTTGTCATTATGGTCTTATCTACTACTTCCAACGCATCATGACATCCTCGTTTTGGCCGAAATCCATACGATACCTCTACAAAGTCTTGCTCATAGATTGCCTCCAGTATCTTCTTTATCCCCATCTGCACTATCTTGTCCTCTACCGTAGGTATCCCCAGCGGTCTTAGACTCTTCTCGTCTTTCGGTATATATACCCGTCTGACTGGTTGGGGTCTGTATTTCTTCCCCTTGAGTCTTCCTACCAGTTCCCTGAGGTTCTCTTCAAGCCTTTCTTCGTATGCTCTGACTGTTACTCCATCAATGCCAGGCGCTTTGTCTTGCTTCAGCTCCTGAAAACATTCCAGCAGAAATCCTTCGTTGAGATGATGTGCCAATGACGTAAATCTCATCTTCGGATTCTCTCTGGCTCTCCGTGTTATAAGTTCTAATTTCGTTTGCATCCGTTCTCCACCTTCGTATGTGGTAGATGTCTCCTTATAACTCATTGCGTTACCGCTACCCCCTTCTCTCCACAGGCATTACCCTGCTTCTTCGATACTACGAGGTAGTCCGACTGCCAAGATACTTTCGCAACTCCTTACCTCTTATAGCTTGTTGTTGCTTACTTTCCCCCCTACACTAAAAAGAAATTTGGGGGGAAAAAAGAGTATCCTGGCTCTCCCGAGTTCATATTCGCTCCCTGTAGTATCATGCAACGGCCTTAGACCCCGTCGGGTTCTCTCCATCTTGCCTTAGCGGTGCAGAGAATTCTGTCTTCCCTCTAAATGGACAGTGTCGACCTCCGACACGATGATTATTTCGAGGCTCTATACCTTCACTTGCGTTGTTGCCTGATACCTCCCTCCTCCCAGCTTCACATGGCTCGTTACCTCCCCATGCGTGAGATTCGGTGCTGGACTGGTGGCTAGCCTTTGCCCAGACCAGACTTGCACTGGTAAGAACTAATACGCTTCCTCGGCACACTCATAATAACCTCCTCTAAATCGCGCAACTATACCAGCTTTTCTCTGAGTTTTAAAGGTATTTTCTTTTAATAATCTAACAAATTCAAAAAAGGATAAACAATGTCTAACTACGTCAATTATTTGGCTGAACTACAAGCAAATATCGATCGGGGAAACGCCACTGAACACACCCACCGGCCAGCCCTAAAAACGCTGTTAGAGACTTTTAGCGGAATTTCAGCGACAAATGAACCCTCGCATGTCGAATGCGGCGCCCCAGATTTTGATATTGCTCGCGGCGCTGCCACAATTGGTTATCTTGAAGCTAAGGAAATCGGGACACCACTCAATGATGTAGAGCGATCTGAACAACTCAAACGTTATCGAAAAGCAATTGAGAATTT
>Ga0209323_10002363_pt1 | contig 12537 bp, 9 predicted proteins | sample Rifsed19ft2_FD_184014 | JGI IMG/M metagenome (GOLD analysis project Ga0209323, IMG submission 184014) | Soil microbial communities from Rifle, Colorado, USA - sediment 19ft 2 (version 2) | ecosystem: Environmental > Terrestrial > Deep subsurface > Rock core/Sediment | place: Rifle, Colorado...
TCAAGATCATGAAATTGTGAACGTTGAACTAATGACACACAAGCACGAATTCCTTCTAATCTCTCGCTTCCGGTTATTGATAAGGAGATTGCACTAATACCATAGTATAGTAGTTCTTTTAATAATTCCTCGCCTGTGTAGCCTGGATATGAAAATGTGAAATAAAATCCATCTGCAATTGGTTCATCTTCATCTTTATCGTAAACAATCTTGAAACCATTATCGATAAAAAGTTTTTTCATGATTTTAGCTTTTTCACCGTACTCTTTTACTTCTTCAACAAAATTCAGTTTACCGTCATTTGCAGCTTTGAATATTGCTGCAAGTGCATATTGAGCGGAATGGGAAACTCCTGCACAAATAGCATAAATAGTTCCAAAGATAACTGAATGACCGAAAATATCCGTGGAATAAAAATTTTTCAGACTGGGATATCTTCTATTGAAAAGCTTATCGGATATTATCATCATGCTGGTTCTTTGACCCGCATAACTGAAAGCTTTGGAGCTGGAAATGGTAAGGATGTATGTGTCGGTATATTTTGCAACCGTCGGTTGATAGGGAGGAACTCCGGGTTTAGACATATCACGCCTAAAATCCATAGCAAAGTACGCAAGATCTTCAATTGGTATGACGTCGAATTTGCTGCATAATTCGCCTATGATTTTTAATTCTCTTTCTGTAAAACAAATCCAGGATGGATTATTTGGATTTGAATAAAGTAAACAAGATATATTTCCTTTGCTCAATATTGAATCAAGCTTATCCTTAAGTTTTTCACCACGATAATTGTAAACATCAAATGACTCAAATCTCTGTCCAAGAACCATTAACTGTTGGTGGTGCAAAGGAAAACCCGGATCGATTAGCAGCGATACATATTTTAGAGGGTTACATTTGTGTATCGTTATGAAAGAGGCAAAACTACCCATTGTGGAACCGCCCGTTGGAATACATCCTTCTGGACTTACATCAATATCCAGAAATAATTTTACGAACCTTGATGTTTCAATCTTTAGCGGCTGAATACCAAAAATATCAGGGTATACCGAAGCCACACCTTTTTTCAATGCTTCAATTTCTGCATCAACACCGACTTTGGTTGGTGGGAGTCCAGGGATTCCCATTTCCATGCGAACGAATTTTTCTCCGCTTGCTTTTTCAATATCATCAATTAATTTTTTTATCTCACGTATTGATGCTTTACCGAGATTTTCCATTTTATTTTCTAATATCTGTTGGGTAACAATCTGATAATCAATTGGGGTACTTTTGGTTTGCAAGCTCATGTTATTACCGGAAATAATTGTAAAAAATCTATACTCAAAATTAAGAACCTAATAACGGCTAAACAAATTTTGGAAACTAAGAATTGTGTACCTTAGATTAGGCGACTAGAGTAAAAATCTGCAGTCTCCAGTTAGCGGTTAGCAATATACTCTAAAATAATTCTCAACTTTTGCAGCCTGTTGACTGAAGACTGGAGACCAAACGCAACGGTTGGCGAGCGTATCAAATTGTAAATAAAACGGATTACCAGTATATTTTGCACAGAAAAAAATAAATTTTAATGCGTCCAACTTACGCTCTTATAAATCTTACAAATCTTAAAAAGAATTTCCTTAATATTAGAAAGAAGGTTAAACCTGCCAAAGTAATGGCTGTTGTAAAAGCCGATGCTTATGGACATGGCGTAAAAGAAACTGTTTCTGCTCTTAACTCACTTGATGATAAAAAACCGGATTATTATGCGGTTGCTTTTATTGATGAGGCAATTGAGTTAAGGTCTTTAGGAATTACAGAATCCATTTTAATTTTTGAACCGGTGTTCGAGCAAGATGCAGAATCGATTTACCGTTTTGATTTGATCCCGACTGTTTTTACTAAAAGGCATTTGGACATTCTAAGTAAGTATAAACCTGCTGGCTTGGAGCGTAAATTACAAGTTCATATTAAAGTAGATACGGGGATGAATCGGCTTGGAACTAACTTTAATGATGCGGTTGAATTTGTGAGTAAGCTTAACAAAGATGAGAATTTTATAATTGATGGAATCTATACACACTTTGCAACATCGGATGAAGAGGATAAGTCTTTTGCCAAACTTCAGTTGAATAGATTCAAGGAAATACTTGAAGGATTGAAAAGGAATAACATAAATTATGGATTAGCTCATGCTGCAAACAGTGGAGCTATACTTGATATGCCTGATGCCTATTTTGATATGGTGAGGCCTGGAGTTTCTTTGTATGGTAATTACCCTTCATTACAAACAACTGAATCGATCAGGTTATTTCCTGTGATGTCATTAATTTCTCATGTGGCTTCCGTAAAAAATATTACCAAAGGCGAAAGTGTTAGCTACGGAAGAAAATTTATTGCAAAGAAAAAAACAAAAATAATTTCAATTCCAATTGGTTATGCCGATGGCTTTAGCCGTTCATTCACAAATAGATTCAAAGCAATCATCAAAGGAAAGTATTATTTTCAAGTTGGAACAGTTACAATGGATAGAATAATGTTCGATGTTCAAAACGATAATATAAACATCGGTGATGAAGTTATATTGCTCGGTAAAAAAAATAAATTAGAAATTACTGCCTGGGATTGGTGTAAAATGCTAAACACAATTCCTTATGAAATTACTTGCGGCATTAGTAAAAGGGTGCGGAGAGTTTATACTTTTTAATTTATGAAGCGATTTTATTCTTATCGGATTAGCTATAACTTAAAAAACTAAAGTTGACCACCCATAAAAGGAGTTTAGAATATGACACGATCCGTCAGCAAACGGAGACGAATAAACACTAATATGAGTTTAATATTTTCGATCATGATTCGTGAAAATTAGTGTAATTTTGTGGCGAAATAATTTTTAGCGGTCAACTTACGTTAAAAATTAAAACTACTTTAAGTAATTTCTGTATTGAAGAAGACTAATGGATTTGATTAAACAATATATCGTTCAAAGCATAACTACTGCATCTGGTAATTTGCGTTTGAATAATCAACGGATAGAAGTTTTAGCAATGCTTAAAGAAGTGATTTTGAAATCTAAAAATATCCAGCAAGATCTCAACCAGATGAAAAAGATTACAGAACTTTCCAAAATTGCCATCAAGTTAAGTGAAATACATCATTACTTGAGCGAAGGATCGATAGATTTTCTTAAAGCAACAGATAATTTTAAAGCGCACAGCTACAATCTTATTAAAGAAATTAATCACATGCTCGATATGGTTAATCCATATACTTTCAGGCATACAATTGACCGGTTAATCGAACCTGAAAAGAAAATTGTTGAGATTATTATTGAACCGGAAAGTAAATTAGAAAACGAATTGGAGACTGAATTTCTATCAAGGAAATTAGACAATTTAGGTAATTCCATTTCTGCAGTTGAAAAAGCCAAAGAAATGATTTTGCTTGAAGAGGAAAAAGATAAAGATGATTTGCATCCCTTTAACAGCTTCGAAAGCACAATCCTTAAGCCGATAAAATCAATTGATTCTATTCTGAATGAAATTAATATTGATTCTGAAATTCCGGCAGAGGTTGAAGAATATTCAAAAGTAATGGCTGCCAATGCCGATCTATCTTTACAAAATGGCTTCGATATTTTATCTCAAATGCACACAATAATTTCCGAAGGGCTGATTCACCTTAAGAACAAATCGCTTGTGCCATCAAAAGAAGTAACGGAATCAATCCGGGCATGCTTGATTGTGATAGTTGCCGTAGTAAAATCAAAAGAAATAGACATTAAAAATTATTTAAATCGTGCCGAAGTATTTGGTAAGTTTTTACAAAAAATTAAAACAGAGGAACACAAATGAATTTATTTGCTCTAGTAATGGCAGGAGGAATTGGTTCAAGATTTTGGCCTCGAAGTAAAGAAAAAACTCCAAAGCAGCTTCTGAAAATTTTCGGTGATAATACAATGATTCAAGATACGTCTGCAAGACTGAATGGAGTTATTCCAAACGAAAATATTTTTGTTATTACCAATAAAGTTCAGCGAGACGAAATTATTAAGCAGCTTCCCGGAATTCCCCCGAATAATATTCTCGAAGAACCATTCGGAAGAAATACTGCAGCATGTATCGGATTAGCATCAATTATGATAGAGGAAAAATCAAAGGATGCCCTTACGATTGTTTTACCTGCCGATCACATTATTAGAGACAAAGTTTCCTTCCACAACACTCTTATATCTGCTGCAAGATTTGCAAACGAATCAAAAGGATTAGTAACAATTGGAATTATTCCCACTAGGCCCGAAACCGGTTACGGCTACATACAAATTGACGATAGCATTGTAACCGATAACATTCATAAAGTTTTAACATTTGCTGAAAAACCAAATTATGCTACTGCAGTCCGGTTTCTGGAAAGCGGAGATTTCCTTTGGAACAGCGGTATGTTCATTTGGAGAATTGATTCTATCCTAGAGGAAATCAGAAAATACATGCCCGAGCTTTATGAAGGATTGGAAACCATTAAAAAAAGTATGCACGCGCCAAATTTTGATGAAGTAGTTAACAAGGTTTATGGTCAACTGAAAAATATTTCAATTGATTACGGAGTCATGGAGAAATCTCAAAAAGTATTTTTAACAAAAGGCGATTTCTCATGGAGTGATGTTGGAAGCTGGGAAGAAGTATATCAGCTGTCTGAAAAAAATGAAGATGGAAATGCTATTGTTGGAAAAGTTTTTACGGATATGACATCGGAATCTTATATTTATTCTCCAGATAAATTTACGGCGGTAATTGGTGCGGAGAATTTTATTGTAATTAACACAGATGATGCATTGCTGATTTGCAGAAGAGATAAAGCCCAGGATGTTAAAAAGATTATTGAACATCTAAAGTACAGCAAAATGAATAAGCATTTGTGATTTCACCTCAACTGTAAAGAATAAAACAACCATGAAAAAAATGCTTTTCATCTTCATAATTTTCACTGCGCTAATCGCATCAGCTCAAAATTTGAACGGAATAAAAATTTGTTTAGATCCTGGACACGGATTTATTCCCGGCCAAGCAGCAAATTGCAATGATGCTGAAACTAAGAGATTTGAAAGCTGGATAAACCACTATGTTGTGCCTCAGTTAAGGATTTTTCTCCAAAATGCCGGTGCTTCAGTAATTACCACACGCGCAGATTATGATTCAACCGGATCATGCATAACATTAACTCAACGAAAGGCAATTGCAAACAATGCGAACGTAAATTTCTTTCACTCAGTTCATCACAATGCATTTCTTGGAACTTCAAATTACACTCTGGCTTTATTCAAACAACTAAACGCTAATGATTGTCCAAGTGGAAATCCAGCTTGGCCAGGACAAGCAGATTTGATGGCAAACATTTTGGCAGCTAAAATTTTTCAAGGTCTGCAGACACCCTCAAGCCTAAGTCGTGGAGATTTATGTTTTTTGGGCTTTAATCTTGGCGTATTAAGCACGTTGAATATGCCTGGCACCCTTAGTGAAGCATCTTTCTTTGATTATCCTGCGGAAATATTGCGATTAAAAAATCTTGCATATCTTAAAACTGAAGCTGAAGCTCTTTATCATGCTTTCCTTCAATATTACAATGCTGGGTTTCCTGCGCATGGTAGTCTAGTAGGTTTTATTCAAAACACAACTACAAATTCCCCGGCAAAAAAAGTTTTAGTTTCTATCGAAGGAGCAAACCAGGGTTATTTGGTTGACTCATTAGGAAACGGATTTTACAGGATAGATTCGCTTGTGCCAGGTGATTATACAATTCGTGTTACTGGTCCGCTAGATAGTACATTTGCAACTGTGACTATTCAGGGCGGAAAAATTAATGTAAAGAATTTATCCATCCAGCAAACTGAAATTGTGGGCGATGTTAAATTAACCGGAGTACTGTCATCGTCATCTACATCAATTCAAGCATTATGGCAAAAACCATCAGGTACACCGGACAGTTTTTATATTTATCTATCTGAAAATGGAATTTCATGGGACACAATTCCATATCGTAAAATTAGTGGTGCTGCAACAGGCACGGTGATTAACGGACTAATAGAGGGGAAAAGTTACTATGTAAAACTCAAAGCAAAAAATGCAATCAGCGAAAGTCCGAACTTTTCAAAAACTTATGGCGGATACACATCAGTAAATACATCAAAGGTTTTAATTGTCGATGGATTTAACAGGTATGGCGGATCGGGAAGTAATCCTAATCCTGCTCATAACTTTACTAGATATTATGGAAATCCTTTAGGAGAGTTGGGAATTAGATTTGAAACTGTATCTAATTCATTAGTCACAACTACAAGCCAATTGACTAATTATAAATACGTTATTTGGTTCCTTGGCGATGAATCAACTGCAGATGAAACTTTCAATGAAGATGAGCAAAATATTCTAAAAACATTTTTAGATGGAGGAGGAAATTTATTTGTAACAGGTTCCGAAATTGCGTGGGATCTTGATTTTAAAGAAACTGCAAACGATAAAAATTTTTTCATTAATTATTTGAAATCTGTTTACAGTGCAGATAATCCAACGCCGAATACTCCGTTTGCTTCAGGTGTGCCAGGTTCAATATTTGATGGACTGAATATTAATTTTGGACAAACCTATCCCGAAGATTGGCCTGATGTGATAACTCCATTTGGCGGCAGTACAGCAGTCATGCGATATAATTCAACACAAAATGCAGCAATATTATTCAGCGGTACTTTTCCGGCTGGTGCGAATGAAGGTAAACTAATTTATGTTGGATTTGCATTTGAAACTATCGCTTCCGATTCAATTCGGAAAGAAATTCTTTCAAGAGCACATACATTTTTTACAACACTAGTCTCAGTCGATAATGAATCAGAAATAATTCCAAAAGATTATTCACTTTCAGTTTACCCAAATCCATTTAATCCATCTGCGAAAGTTAATTTTACAAATGATCTAGCAGGGAAGTATGAGATAAGAGTTTACAATCTGCTTGGTGAGGAAGTTATGAATTTGTTTGACGATTATCTCGAAGTTGGCAGCCACACATTTGAATTACGAATGAATGATTTTCCTTCCGGGATTTACCTGGTAAATGTTCGATCGGACCTAGTGAACTTATCTGAAAAAGTAATGCTATTGAAATGAAACTATGCATACAATTCCTAACGAGCAATTCGTAGGGAACGACCTCCCGGTCGCTCCGAAAATTTCTTAGATATGCCAGATTTGAACCGCATAGTCTGTTCGTGAAAATCTGGAATATCTCATATCTGCAAATTGCGGTTTTTAGGAATTGTGTTTTGCGAAGGTTAATTCTTACCAAAAAAGTAAACTAAAGGCTGCCATATTCTTTGTGCCCACGCAGATTCAGAGTGAATAGCATTCGGATCGACGCTCCAAAATAAATCTTTACCTAATACATAACCATTGTTTTGCAGAGCAACTATCATTTCATCGATTCCGGGTTGCAATTCAGATTCCAAGCCTATACCGCCATTATCAATATAGAGTTTTAACGCCTTCTTCGTTCCGGAATAACAAGCTATCGAATCAACATAATTTAATTCTTGTATTTTAAAAGCTGGAGATAAACATGCAGCTTTGGAAAATACTTGAGGGTAATTCCAAACTAACATAAATGAAATTAAACCGCCCAATGACGAACCGGCAATTGCTGTATTCTCACAATCTGTTAGTGTTCGGTATTCAGCATCGATGAATGGCTTAAGTTTCGAAACAATGAAATCCATGTACTTGTAACCTAAAGCTGAATGAGTGTACTCCAATCCTCTATCTGAAGTATTATAAATAGCGACAATAATAATATCGTTGATGACTTCGACTTTACTAAGAGAATCGGCTACTTCATCAATTCTCCAATCATAACCAAATGAAGAGGTTGCCGGATCAAAAACATTTTGACCGTCGTGCATATAAAAAACCGGATAACGTTTATTATTATCTTGTTCATAATTTGATGGAAGCCAAACGACAATATCACGTGGCTTTAAACCCTCTCCTTCAAATTGTAAATGGTACTTAACTGTACCGCTAATTTGTCCGTGATTAATTCGTCTTTCTAAATTTCTCCATTTCTTGATTTCTAATGTGATTACAGTATCACGAATTACTTTATGAATAGAATTATTAGGAATAAAACCATCTGCGTCTAATGCTTCTTTCTCCCACGAACCCTTTGTGAATTTGTATTCAAAATTTTTTCCAACTTCGAACTTAATAGATTTTGTCCAGGTCGAATCGTTAACTTTAACGAGTTTAACAGCGCTAGGATTCCAATTGCCTAACAGTGAATCACTTCCAACAATAAATACGGATTCGCTATCCTTTACTTCAGTTGAGGTGATGACAAAAGCAATTTCACATGTATTGGATTGTGGAGTGATGCTTTGAAATAAAATCGTAATGAACAATAGAACAAATAAATTTTTCATAATTGATGGTACTAATTTAGTTTTTCAAAATGCTGATAATCTTTATTCCTTCTCCATAATCCGCCCCATTTCCAACCGCGCTTGGTGAATTCTCTAACCAAAAATGAATTTCTCGCGATGGTTCCTGTAATATTGATATCATAGCTTGTATTTGCTGGAAAATATTTTCCATCCTTAAACTGCGGATTAAGCCTTGGATTAATATCTATGGCACGTCCATGAGCATGAGAAGATAATTTACTTGTTCCCTCTATATATCTGAAATTAAAGGCGGATGTGTTGTTATCGTTCATTGAGCGCTCATCTGACCAATTGTACTTATTGATAGGAATTACTTTGCTAACGGGAAATTTCTTTTCTTTAATGACTTTAAATATTTCAATAATATCATTTGCCAAATTCTTATGAATTAGTATCTGTCCACGATGAAGCTTATCATCAAAAGAAAAATATTCAACTGAAACAAGCTTGAGATTCTTCCTAATCTTTTCAGGAAATTGACTTTCTGAAAAAATTTCCTCAAAGGTGTAGTTGCTATCAATTATTATTTCATCTTTTTGCAAAAGATTCTGATTTTCTTTTGCGGTAAGTAAAGACAACAGAAATAATATCGGAATGAAAGAGACAAGTTTGTCAGCCACACTAAAATGTGAAATTATGCTCGCAAACAAATGATTTTTTCGTTTTAGTTTGATTAAAAATTTAGAGTTCTGTTACAAATTAAATATATTTGCGCAATCAAAAAATAAAGGAAAATCATGAAGTACATAGTATTTGTGTTATTGGTTCTAGGTCTTATCGGATGCAGTAAAGATGCTGATGTAGTTGAGTTAGCTTCGGGAGTAAATTATGCTAATGATTCGTTGGGAACAGGAAAAGAAGCAAAACTTGGCAATTTGGTTTCTGTCCATTTCCGAGCATGGGTCATCAAAGATTCTACTAATATTTATAAGGATTGGTCGCAAGATTCAATCAGGCAAGCTTCAACAATCGGCAGTTCGATTGAATTCGGTCAGCCTGTAAAATTCAAGCTCGGAGATTCTGCATTCATCAAAGGTGTGGATGAAGCTATCGTTGGAATGAAAGTGGGCGGTACAAGAACAATCATTATACCTTCAAACAAAGCTTACGGTGAATTGGGATTTGGGCCTGTTCCGCCTAATTCAAGTTTAAAAGTTGTTATTAATTTACTTGAGGCTAGTGATCCTATTGTTTCAAAATCATGGGATGTTGATTCTACAAAAATTGTTACTTCAAAAAGCGGATTGAAATATGTAATTCTTCAGCCAGGTACAGGTGAAAAAGCGGATTCAGCAGATTTGGTAACTGTTCACTATACAGGATTTCTTACCAGCGGAAAAATATTTGACAGTTCTGTTGAAAGAGATGAACCGTTTAAGTTCAGATTAAAGCTTCAGCCTGTAATACCCGGATGGGAGGAGGGAATTAAGCTTGTTGGAAAGGGAGGAAAAGCAAAATTAATTATTCCGCCGGTACTAGGTTATGGAGCCGTTCCCGTTGGAAGCATTCCTCCGAATTCAACATTAATTTTTGATGTTGAAGTGCTCGACATTGAAAAAATGTAAAGTGTTTAGTTAGTTCTGTTATAAATAAAATTTAATTAAAGATAGGGCTTGTTGGTAATATCCTCCTCCGAAAAGGTTTAGATGGTTAAACACATGGTAGAGTTTGTAAATATTCTCTCTATACTCGTAACCCTCGTTTAGCTGATAAAATTCGTTGTAGCTATTGTAAAATACTTGTGTGAAGCCGCCAAAAAGTTTGGTCATTGCAAGATCAGCTTCACGGTTTCCATAATATACGGCTGGATCTATTAAGCAAGCCCTTCCATTTTCATCGACAATATAATTTCCTGCCCATAAATCCCCATGTAAAAGGGAGGGCTTATCTGCTTCACTATCAAGAATATTCTCGATCTTATTTTCTATTCGATTAAAACATTTTCTGAATTCTGAATCAATGTAGCCATTACTTTCTGCGAGCTTAAACTGAAACAGTAATCGCTTGTTGAAGTAGAACTTTATCCAGTTATTTCTCTCTTCTTCATCCGATATATTTTTTTGAACGGTTGAACCGATGTAATTGTCTTCATGAAATCCATAATATGAACATTCATATTTATGCATCTTGGCAAATTGAATTCCAAAATCCTTAAAGAAATTTTTTGATTTTGTTTTTCCTTCAATACATTCCATCAAAATGAAGTTATCGCCGGCTAATTCTACGGATGGAACCCGGATTGATTTACTGTATTCAATTTCTTTTAGTCCGTTTGCTTCTTTTGTGAACATATCACTCGGAACGTTATGATTAACTTTTAAAAAATATTTATTCCCGGAACTTGTCTGAATAATTGAAGAATCACTTATACAACCGCCTGAAAGTGGTTGTTGAGATATGATCTTCTTATTGAGATGATACTCAATAGTTTTTAATATTTCATTTTCAGCCGTCATTTTTCAGTTTCTCAAATAATCCTTTACAGGCATCTTCAACAATATCCAGTACAAGCTCAAAGCCATCTGCTTCAAGATAATAAGGATCAGGAACCTCATCATAATCTTTTTGAGAGGAAAAATCGGTCAACTTAAATATTTTTTTATGGTATATCTTGTTTTTGTCTAATGATTTTAGAGAATCGTTAATCTCATTATCCATTGCGACGATCAAATCGAACTTCTTAAAATCTTCGGATAAGAAAGGTCTTGAGGTTCCTTTCAAATTGAATCCTCTTTTCGCTGCATGCTTAATCATTCTTAGATCATAGTTCTCTCCTTCATGGTAATCGAGCAATCCGGCTGAATCGACTTGAAATTTCACAATTAGATTTTGATGCTCAATATATTTTTTTAGTATTCCTTCAGCAGCAGGTGACCGACAGATATTTCCAAGACACACAAATAATATTTTTTTCATAATAATTTTTTAACTGATTTTCAGCCTGATATTCAATAGTTTTATTTGTAAGATATTTCAAATTAGCGGAAATTGAACATGATAAAAATAGTTATTCAAATTTTATTTACGGTACTGTTGTTCATTGAAATTTTAGCGCAAGTAAACCATCCAAAAAGAGAATTTCGTGGAGTTTGGGTAGCAACAGTTGCAAACATTGATTGGCCATCATCAAAATTATCCTCGAGCGAAAATCAGATTACAGAATTAAAAGTAACTTTTGACAAATTAAAAGAAGCTGGAATAAATGCAGTAATTTTCCAGGTAAGAACGGAGTGCGATGCGCTCTATAGTTCATCTTTTGAACCTTGGTCTTATTGGTTGACCGGTGAACAAGGTAAAGCTCCTGAACCTTTTTTCGATCCTCTTCAAATTGCAATTGCTGAAGCTCATAAACGGGGGATGGAACTGCACGCATGGTTTAATCCCTATCGAGCAGTAAAAAGTGTAGATGACTACATAGTTTCAGATTTTCACGTTTCAAAAGTTCATCCTGAATGGATTCTTACTTTCGGAAATTATAAAATGTTAGATCCAGGTATTCCTGAAGTGAAAGAATACATTGTATCAATAGTTGAAGAAGTAATAAGAAATTATGATGTTGATGGAATTCACTTTGACGATTACTTCTACCCTTATTCACCCAAAGTATCGAACGAAGATTCGCTTACTTTTATTAATTATGGAAATAACTTTATTAATTTTGACGATTGGCGGCGGCACAACATTAACTCCATGGTTGCACTCGTTAACGAGAAGATAAATTCAATCAAACCTCACATTAAATTTGGTATAAGTCCTTTTGGTATAGTCGAAAATAAGTATGCGGGAACAAATGGATTTAATTCGTATTCGATTCTATTTTGCGATCCCTTAACATGGATAAAAGATAAAACTGTGGATTATGTTACGCCGCAAATCTATTGGGAGATCGGTCATAATTTAGCTGATTACTCTTTACTTCTTCCCTGGTGGGTTTCGATTATTGGAGACAGGCATCTTTATATTGGGCATTTCTCAAGCCGATTTACAGCTAAAAGATATGAGGGGAAAAAATCTGAAATGGGGGATCAGCTAAGAATGAACCGTGAGTATTCCAATGCTGGCGGATCAGTTTT
>Ga0209323_10002364_pt1 | contig 12537 bp, 14 predicted proteins | sample Rifsed19ft2_FD_184014 | JGI IMG/M metagenome (GOLD analysis project Ga0209323, IMG submission 184014) | Soil microbial communities from Rifle, Colorado, USA - sediment 19ft 2 (version 2) | ecosystem: Environmental > Terrestrial > Deep subsurface > Rock core/Sediment | place: Rifle, Colorado...
TTACCCTGTAAGAATAGTGCCTTTGTGTTATAAAATGACTCGCCCCATCAGTGTATAAGGCTACTGGTATTCCCTTTTTCTCTATAAGTCTCTTTATAACCCTCATATTGTTCTCCGTGGAATCACTATCTACAAAAAGGGCATAGGGAACCTCTCCCGTAGCATCATCTATAGTGGCTATAAACCAGATGCTACCTACTCCCAACCACTTGTGCTCTGAGGAGTCCATCTGAACTAAAAGTCCACTCTTTGTCATCCTAGCCCTCCTTGTTCTGTGCCTTTTAGGAGATTTGCTCTTTGTCCTAAGCCCTGAGATGAGTAGAAGCTTCCTTATAGTCTCTCTAGATACCTGAATCCCATGTACCTCTTCTAGGAATTCCCCAAAGTGTGAGACATTAAAGCCATTGTATGTATTTAGGTATAGGTTTAGGATGGTTTCTTTTGTTTCCTTTCCTATAGTGGTCTTTGGGGGTTTTCCTCTATTGCCGTGTACGATACCACTAAGATCAGCTTCTCTAACCTTGTTCTTAAGCCGTATTATCTGTCTTGTGGATAAATCAAGTAAAGTTGCTGCTTGATTATTGGAAATCTTTCTATCCAATGAGTCCTTTATCACCTGGTATCTTGTAATGTCCTTCTGGCTCAAAGTTATCACCTCCATAGGTATTTCTACCTCCTTGAGAATAGTTTCTACTCAAAGCAGAAATTATCCCAAAAACCCATAGGGGTGACATTTTCATTTTGCGCTTAAATAGTGACATTATCATTTTGCAACAACATTCTTATAAAAGTACTTGACACCGATATATATATAGTACAAGTAGAATCGGAGCAATTGTTGGAGAATCAAGGATGGAGGTACAAGTTTCCTTCTCGTATAATTCCAATTACATCTCAAACATTAAAACATCTTTACATACTCTAAGACATATCATTGCAACCGCTCTCCTTGAGAACCGATCAGACCTCCAGTATATCCAGAAACGTTCGGCGATATTTTGCCTGGTGGGTTGAAAGGAGGTGATGTCATTTCATTGTATCAAAGATACTTTAAGAATCTAGAAGCCAACTTACCAAAACTTGAAAGGTAAAAGGAGGGTGTCATGAAAAACACAAGCAAAACTTTTAAAGCGTTACTGGGTGGGGTGTTAATCATTTCCTTCGTTTTCATACTCGTCGACAACGCTTACGCCCAGAGCTGCGTTCTGGCTCCTGATGGTCTAGTAAGCTGGTGGCCGGGGGAGGGGAATGCGAATGACATTGCTGATGCCAACAACGGCACATTGCAGGGCGGTGCCACGTTTGCAACAGGTCGGGTGGGGCAGGCGTTTAGTTTTGACGGGAATGGTGATTTTGTTCAAGTGCCAGATTCTGCCAATTTAGACATTACTGATAAGATTACACTTGATGCTTGGATTAAAACATCTGGTACAAATGATTTTTCGGGTATTGTAGGGAAAATAGGTTCTATAGACCCAGATACAAGGAAGGGTTACCTACTCGGCGTGAACGCCCTATCCAAGCTCAGATGTGATATGGTGCTGGACCGGTCAGCGCCATGCTGTATACAGGGTACAGCCGTCTCAACAACGTCAGTAGAGGATGGCAATTGGCATCATGTTGCATGTACTTATGATGGAGCAGAGGTAAAGGTATACGTTGATGGAGTCTTAGAGGACACAGTTGCTTATACTAATGGAATTGGCTTAAATAACGAACCGCTACGAATTGGGCGGGATCCGTTCTCTGCACCAAACAGAGATTTCAACGGCCTCATTGATGAAGTTGAAGTTTTCAACCGCGCCCTGACAGATGATGAAATCGAGGCCATCTTCGAGGCCGACAGCGCGGGCAAGTGTGTGGTCAAGGTAGGCAAGGATTACCGGTTCACGGACGTCTGCTTTGAAAAAGACAATGACGGTGATGGGGAGTTTAGTGAGGACCCTGTTGACACCATCGACAACGATGGAGATGGGTTGATAGATGAAGACCCAGTTGATTGCCCTGCTGGAACAGACCTTGGAACACAGCTTCCAACGGATGTAGATGATAATTTCGTCGTCCAAGCCGTAAAAAAGAAAAATGGCACAGTTAGCAGCTACAACCCTGGTCAATACTATGCTGTGTCAACTGAGGTTCTGCAAGACCTTGACATGCTAACGATATGGGAGTCCTATGGCGACTGTACAGACCCAGCGGTGCCTCCTCCGCTCAGCGCACTCAATCCACCAACTGGTGGAGGCTCAGTCGTGATCGTTGAAGTGGGTCCGGATGGTGTTGCGAAGCAGATTGCCGATGCGAATTCGCCCAATGTGGAAGTTTCTGATGATAATGGCAATGGGATTCCTGATGACGCCCATGCAGAATTGGAGAACGTGGCGAAAGACACGACGATCCTCATGTATGTGAAGTTCGGTCCAGGCCTTAAAGGCCAGATGGTGCCTGCGGACAACATCTGCGGAAACACAAATGAGGCAGATGCGGATATTGACGGTAATATAACTAGTGACTCTGCAAGCGCAACTCTTAAGGTTAACCCATAGTAACCGAAAAAAGTTCTATGATAGGCGGGGTTTTCTAACCCCGCCCGCCGTTCGGCTGAGCCTGCGACGAGCTCAGTCGAGCGCTCACGACGAATCTAATCCGGGACTAGAAAGTCCCGCCTATCCTCGCTAAATTTACATCCCGATACGATTGTAATTGCTTCCCATCCCTTAAGTTGCAACTAATGGAGATTGTTAGCACTAATGAAGCGGTCGAGAGTAAGATAGAGCAAGAACGCCGCCCAGCAAGTGTTGTGCCCGCCTTTGGCGGCCTTATCTAACGGCCGCGTACACGAGGTTGCCGCCTTAGCTACGCTTCATGCAAATCGCCTTTGGCGACTTCGGCAACCCCGGAGACGTTATCGTAAATCGCCGTTTCATATTATAATAACATTTAGGTAACAGAGAATGTTTGAGTTAGAATGGATACATGAAAAGATTAGGAGAGGTGAGTATTATTTTTCAAAACATGGAGATCAGGAAAGGCAAAATGATAACCTCACGGTAGCAGAAGTTGAAGAAGCCTTGCTTAAGGGTAGAATTATAGAACAGTATGAGAATACAGGGAGAGGAGAAAGTTGTTTAGTTGTGGGGTTTACGGAGACAGGAAAACCAATACATATTGTTTGCGGAATGAGAGGAGATTGGTTAGTGGTTATAACTGTTTACATTCCTCAACCACCAAAATTTAAAGCACCTTACGAGAGGGGTGAAAAATGAAAAAAATCTGCAACTTTTGTGGAAATAAAAATTTTAGGGAAAGGTATGTTCAGTATATTTACAAACACGATGATCAATTTCTTGTTGTAAACAATGTGCCATGTGAGGAATGTGAATATTGTGGAGAGCAGTATTTCAAAGCAGATGTATTAAAAAAGATTGAGAAAGATTTTGGAGATATTTATCTTTCTGGTAAGAGAGCTAAGAAGGAAATCAAAGTGCCTGTTGAGGAATTCGTAGAGATTTAAAAAACGGATACTAGTCTTAACTCTACACAAATGGATAATGCCCAAATTGCATGTCAACCTCATTTGTGCTGATATCGTTATCTGCCATGTCGCTTTAAGATGATATAGGACGAGGATCCCTGAATTTAATAAAGATGGCAATCTTCCCGAGGGCATGTATACAACTAATGTATATGAATCCCTGAATTTTTTTGGTGTTGCTCAGCAAGGCGTAAGTGGCTTGTGAGAAGAATTGTGGTAGTGAAATTATAATGATTGAAAATGACGAACAGTTGACAAGAGCTCAACAAGCTATTGTTAATTTGCAAAAGATCCTTCTAGAAGCACGTAAGATTCATTCTGCGGAGGAGTATCGAGCAATGTCTGAGCAGATTTTGTTAGAAATTCAACAGCGGGAACATGAAATCATAGCCTACTTAAGTAAAAAGAAAACAGAAATTACAGTTGTCTAATTAACAGCACAATACCCAGAAAAAATCCTTTTTGATACTCACAAGTAACATTCGATTTTATTGATATAGTTGTTATGCAGACCATCTTCATCTTATTAAACTAAAAGAAGAATAGCATGGATTGACATTTGCAAAAGCCAGGCAAAATTTGCACTTTAAGTCTAAAATAATATTGCTATCCATTTAAAACGAAGAGCCGGGTTGTTTTAAGAATTCGATTTCCTCAGGCGTAGATTTGCGTCCTAGTATTTCGTTTCTGTGAGGAAATCGCCCAAACCTCTCGATGATTACGTAGTGTTTCTCTGCATAATTTTTGAATTCCGATATGATCGAAACCAAAGAAGGTGTAGAGGTAAAGGTTTTCTCTAACACAGAAAAATATTCAACGGACTTCTTTTGTATTTCTAAGTCCTCTGAGTGTTCTAAAGGCATATAAAGGAAAAGCCGTTCAACTGGATGAAGCCTTTTGTCAAATCCCTTCTCAATTCCTCGCAAGCAAACATCGAGTGCTAGTGAGTCCTGAGAAAATGCCTTTGCTGTACCACGATAGATATTGCGGGAGAATTGATCGAGCAAGATTATAAGAGCCAGAGTTCCTCTAGGTGTATTCTCCCAGCTTTTTAATTTGCCTCCTACTGCAAGTTCCAGATCCTCTTCAAAGGTGGTCTTTATATATTGGTCAATTTCGATTCTCTTTGCAAACCATATTTTGTAGTAATCGCTAGAAGGTGCTTCGCTCTCTTTAAGCTCACCAAACCAGTAATTTAGAATATCTTCCTGACTCTCCTTTTTGTATTGCGAATTCATTATGTAATTCCCCACACATAAAATTTCAAACAAAGTTTATTGATAAAAATTTTTAAATAGCTAATTGAAGAAGGCTGTAAGAATTATATAATGCTAACTTAACTTGATAACTCCCAGTAGCTTGTTACAGGCTTTCCACCGTCATTGCGAACACATTCGCTTTGCTCAGCGTAAGCTCCGTGAAGCATTCTCTCTTTCTGTCATTCCGAGTGAAGCAAGGAATCCGACACTTAGTGTCGTCCTGAGCGTAAGCGAAGGATCTCAAGATAAATCAGGAGATACTTCAGTCGCCTTGCTCCTTCAGGATGACGCAATGCGCCAGATTGCTTCGTCGCTCCGCTTCTCGCAATGACCGAATGGACTGCCGGTTTATACGCTGATACTCTGCTGCTGCTGGGTTCTTCATTGTGGTTGTTTATGAAATTTTAAATAGGCTATGATTAGAAAAATGCCAAAAATCAAATTTGCTGGCGGGGATACAAATAAACCAATAGTACCTAACCACGTCATATTAGATGCAACGCCCAAATAAACCCAATCAGAAAAAATTTCAGTGAAGCGAACTCCAGCAACCACGGCTAGCCAGTAAGGCTCCTTTTGCCACCTGAGTAAAGCTATAAATTGAATCAGAACAAAGGCGGCCCAGACAGCTCCGGTTCGCCTTAGAAGCCCCTGTGGATCAACATAAGGCGCTCCGTGCATTGTGTTAAACCATGCTTCTGGGAAGAAAAAACACGTTATAGACAACACTACATCCAGGATTACAAGAAATAATAAGTAGATATTCATAAAGCTTTTTAGTTTGCAACCCATAGTAAAACACTCTTAGTAAATCTTTTTTATAAGAAATTACTTTTAGGTTTATAAGAAGTCAACACAAGCAAAATCTTATTTAAGTTGTTTTATTCATCGTGCTTAATTCTACTTTTTCAAGGGAGATGCCTTTATCTCTGAGTGTACTAATGATTTAATGCTGGACTCTTGACACCTATTTCTAAATATAGTACTAATGAACTTAAGTTGAGGTAGTGGAATGGTAGAGAGCTTATATCAGACTCAACATCACCGTGCATCCGACCCTCCTCTAAGAGGAAACTTGATGATCATTTTTTACAGCTTCCAAAAGTAGTTAATACTTTTATTTCTATCTACCATATCCATCACCCTAAAAAAGTTTTTTATATTCAATAAGGTAATAACCACAAAGGAGGATAAAAGTGAAATCCATGCATATTATACGGATCTTAGAAATAGGTCTTTACATAGGTGCATTGCTTATTTTGGGAGTCGCTGACGTCCCACAGTCTTCTGGGCAAGGCATGGAATTTGACACGGATCGCCGTGGATCAGATTTCAGAGACTTTGATCTACCCCTGGCTCTCCCAGAACTTTGTCAGACTATTTGTTCCACAGATATCAATTGTAAAGCATGGACCTACGTAAAGCCTGGTTATCAAGGTCAGAGAGCAAGATGCTGGCTGAAAAATAGCGCCCCCAATCCAAGTCACAACACATGCTGTATATCGGGGGTCAAAACTACTGGAACGGAAGGTAGCCAAACTCCTACCAATATCGAGCCTCAAGAAACGACTTCCCCACCGCAATCGAGTGGTATTTCCAAGCGTACGATTCTGCCTGACGGTACCGTTGAAATCCGCTATCCAGACGGTACTATTAAGCGCCTCTCAACAGGTGGTGTCACAGTAATCAGTCCGAATGGTCAGACGAAAAAATATTACTACTACCAAGTACAGCCAGATACCCCGCCTTCCCTTCCCAGTGATGCGAAGACTTTTACTTGGCTTGAAGCCCATAACGAAAATCTCTTGGGTATAATCCGATCTTTGGTTTCAAACGACCAAACGGCGATTGATAACTACCTTCAATATGAAGGCACGGGAAGTAACCTATATGAAAAGATTAACAAGAGGGCGCAAACTATAGATTATTTGCTGTCCCCATAAAAAGGAGACACCTAATAAGGCCATGAAACAGGAAAAAAAGATCAAGTTAGATGTAGCGTTAATCCTGATTCTCATTCTCGGGCTTTCCCCTTGCCTCTATGCTCAGGAAACCAATAAAGAAGAAGGTAAGGAAAATACCAATAAGATCCTTGAGCGCCTTGAAAAACTCATCGGAAGCAATCAACCACAAAAAGGTACTGAACTAGAAAAAACGGAGACGCCCAGCACATACCCTGCTGAGAAACCAGACCCAACGCTTCCTCTTGCCTCTCATCCTGAGCTATTTGACCCACCAACTAAGGAAAAATACTTGGCAGCACTGCGCGAGTATTATAATTATCGTATCACTGGATTACAGCACCGTCAGAGGGTTTTCGAATGGCAGCTCTTTTCCTCAAAGGTGATATTTATCGTTGTTCTGTTGCTTGTGTCTACAGGAATATATTTCGCCGCTGTGCAGTTTCATAGTGGTTTGGGTCGCAGAGCTAAGGCAACAGGAGCCTCTGAAGGGGAAGAAGTAACTGAATTTGCCGCATCACTCAAAGGTGTGAAGGTTAAATCACCAGTTCTCGGCGTCATAATATTGGTCATCTCTTTGGCGTTTTTCTATCTCTATCTGGCGTATGTTTACCCGATTGAAAATATATTCTGAAATTAAATGCCAATAAGGCTATTGAACCTTTATCTAGAAGGGGAGTTAAGTGAATTTTAAAAATGGAGGCGACGTCCTCTAATTGTAAAAGCTCAACGCGGATTAATTCCTAATATATCAGGGCTTATACCTAGTTACTCTTACGACAAACAAACTCGATGAATTAAAATACCAAGAATAGCTTTGTAAGGAAAAAATCCATGATTATTATAAGAACAAGTGAAACTACAACTGTAAGTGTTGTAGCTCGTCCGACGCCCTGTGTGCCGCCTTCGGCTTTCATTCCGATATAACACCCAACAATTGCAACAATTATCCCAAAAAAAACAGTCTTTGATATCCCACTAATAAAATCTGAGATACCAACTTGCTGTGTTATACTTGAAATAAAGAGCCTCGGGGTTACCCCTAATTCTGTATTAGCTATAATCATACCACCAAAAATCCCTACAAGGTCAGCAATTATAGAGAGAAAAGGAAAAGAGATTAACGCTGCGATGAACCTCGGAACTACTAGCTTCTTAATGGGATCTGCCCCTAGGGTTCTTATTGCATCAATCTGCTCTGTAACCTTCATAGAGCCGATTTCTGCCGTGATCCCCGAGCCTACCCTACCACCTACGAGTAAAGATGTAAGGACTGGACCCAATTCCCTCACAATGGCAAGAGAAACAACAGGACCAACTAATCCCTTTGCACCAAACCTTGCAAATCCATAAGCGAGTTGAAGCACCATCACCATCCCTATTGCCAAAGAAGAGAGAATTACAATAGGGATGGATTTAAAACCTATCTCATCCATCTGTTCTAAAATAAGCCGTAGGTTAAAGGGAGGGGTTAAGCTGTATCGTAGGGTTCTATAGAGAAGTAATCCAACGTCTCCTAGACTCTCAACCAAAGAAACGAAATATTTCCCGATTGCGGCAATAAATTCCTTCACTATTTTATAACCCTAAATTGCGATAGAAAGTCTTTAAATTCACTAAACCCAATATCAAACTTGTCCGGTGACGATGTATAGGTGAAATCATAAATACATGTATCATTTTTCATAACGACAGCGCATAGTTTCACTGAATCATTATCCATCTTCGCTAAGTAAATACTCTCTAGCGCTTTTTCGCCGCTAATAGTAATTTCTTTTTCTTCAACCATTTGTTTATCCCTTATACCTATAAGAAGCGAATTTGAAAGGGCTTTCAAACTATAGTTCGCCTTTATGTTACATGTTGAATTCACTGTTATTGTCGCTTGAATTGCTTCATCCCAGAAAGCAAGATCTCCCCCCTTGATATTAATTCTCTTCCATTTATCAGAAAGTTTTCCTATCTCATAAATCGTATCTTTGGACTCATATACCTGCCCACTGAGTTTGCCGCTTGAAGAATTATCAGCGGAAGCATAGTAACGAGCAAATTTAATAACGGAACAGGAACTAAAAAAAACAGAAAAGAAGACCAATATCGTCAGGAGGTTGTTCATTTTTTTTGACAGAGTTTAGTTTAATCAAAAGATATTTTAAAAACCAGTGGATTTCAGTTTAACACCTTAAGGATTTTGATGCGTAATGGTTCGGAGAAATAAGAATTAGTTGGTTTCTAATTAAAAAAATTCAATATATTATAAGCAAACCCTGCAATAAATGCTGCTGCTGGAATAGTGAATATCCACGCCCAAACAATCCTTAATGTTATCCCCCAACGAACTGTAGAAAGTCCTTTAGATGCTCCAACACCTGAAATCGCACCTGTGATCACATGTGTTGTACTTACAGGTATGCCAAGATAAGTAGCAAGAAAAATGCTCACCGCACTTGCTGTCTCAGCGCAGAGTCCATCAATCGGTCTTAATTTAGTAATCTTCTGACCCATGGTCTTGACAATCCTCCAGCCTCCTAGAAGGGTTCCTAAACCTATAGCTGCATGAGCACTAAGCACTACCCAAAGAGGAACGGTAAAGCTGCTAATCAAACCACCTGAAAATAATAATCCTGTTATGATTCCCATTGTTTTTTGGGCATCGTTACCACCATGACCCAAGCTATAAAGAGCCGCAGAAAGGAACTGGAATCGCCGTGACCATTTATTAACAAAAGCAGGAGTCTCCTTGTAGACTAGCCAGGTAGCGATAATTATAAAAATCATTCCCAGAAGTAGACCGATAGTCGGCGCCAGAATAATAAACACCAGCGTTTTGTACCAGCCGCTTGCAATGATCACCTGAGTACCCGATTTGGCTATAGCCGCTCCAGCATAACCTCCTATTAAGGCATGAGATGAGCTTGTAGGTAACCCTAAATACCATGTTGTTATATTCCAACTAATAGCGCCAATCAGTCCAGCAAAAACAACGGCAGGAGTTACCGTACTAATGTCAATTAAGCCCTTGCCGACTGTTTTTGCTACCGAGGTCCCAAAGATAAGAAATGCTATAAAGTTAAAAAAGGCTGCCCAGGCAACTGCTTGCCTTGGTGTTAGCACCCGTGTTGAGACAATCGTGGCAATAGAATTTGCTGCATCATGGGTGCCGTTAGTAAAATCAAAGAGCAGAGCAACAAAGATAACAAAGATGATAAAGATTAGCTGAGAATCAAGCATTCTCTAGAACAATTCCCTCTATTATGTTTGCCACGTCTTCACAGGTATCAATCGCTTCTTCAAGCGTTTCGTATATGTCCTTCCATTTTATTATCTCAATCGGATCAGAAGGTGAATTAAATAAGACCGAAAGTGCATTTCTATAGATTCTATCTCCTTCATTTTCCAGCCGATTTATCTCTATGCAAATGTCAAGAATAGAACGGGAATTCTTGAGATTCCTTAGTCCTCTTACCCCCTTTACGACTTCTTCGATGGCCCTCTCGAGAGTATTTATCATGGCCATTGCTTCTGGTGTAGATGTTTTTATTTTATAGAGAAAGATACGCTCGCAATTAGCATCAATGAGGTCAAGAACGTCATCCATCTTTGTAATAAGGGCATAAATGTATTCACGGTCAATTGGAGTTACAAACGTTTTATGTAACTTAGACACAGTTTCATGTGTAATATGGTCAGCTTCATGTTCAACGTCTTTTATCTGCCTAGATTTCTCTTCTGCATTTGATAAATCTTGCATCATATCCTTAAAAAGCCTTATCCCGCGGAGCATTTTATCTGATGCGTCATCAAAGTAGTCAAAAAACTTTTCTTCCTTTGGAAAAAAACTGACCATTAGATCACCTTTATAGAAATTCTAATATTTATACCATATTGAGCAGAGAAAACCACTCTGAAAAGATAATGAATCGTGATTAGTGACTCGTGATTCGTTGTTCGGATTTGTGATTCGGTATAAGTTCGATACTCGATACACGAGCCACGAATTACTAACTCTTCTTGAAACCAAAATAAAAACCAAGCATCATTAAGACTGTGATGCTGACTAAGGAGGCAAAAATAGAGTGAGTAATGTTACGATTTATACCACAAACTTCTGTCCTTACTGTAGAGCTGCGAAGAGACTTCTTGATAGTAAAGCCGTGAAATATGAGGAAATTGATCTCACAGAAAATGAAGAGATAAAAACAAAGGTTATGGAAGAACTAGGCTGGAAAACTGTGCCGGTAATTCTGATTAATGAAAAACTTATCGGTGGCTACGACCAGCTTCGAGAGCTAGAAAGAGAAGGAAAGCTAGATGAAATGTTTAAGTGATTTCGGATTTCAGAATCCGGATTGCGGGATAAAAACTTAAATCCGAAACCTGCAATCCGCAATCCGAAATTAAAAGGTTTGACTCCACACAACCTCTAATTTAACCTAAACCCTATGAGTGTAAGAGCAAGATTTGCGCCAAGCCCAACGGGAGCGCTTCATATCGGTGGAGTGCGAACTGCTATCTTCAACTGGCTTTTTACAAGGCATTACAAAGGAAAGTTTATTCTGAGAATTGAAGATACAGACCGAACCCGCTCTACCGAAGAGTCCATTGCTGAAATACTAGACGCTATGAAATGGCTTGGACTCGACTGGGACGAAGGTCCCTTTAGACAGTCTGACAGACTTTCAATATATCAAAGCAACGCTCAAAAGCTTCTAAAAGTTGGAAAAGCATATAGATGTTACTGCAGTCAAGAGGAACTTGAAAGAAGAAGAAAAGAAGCAGAAAAGCAAGGAAGGGTCTACAGATATGAAGGCACATGCAGAAATATAAAATCACATCCTTCTGGTAGGCCATTTGCTATTAGGCTTACGACACCCGAACTTGGAAGTATCGAAGTTGAGGATTTAATCAGAGGGACAATTGTATTCGATGCCAAGGAGATTGACGACTTTATTATCCAGAAGACAGATGGATTTCCAACATACAACTTCGCTGTGGTGATTGATGACGCCACAATGGATATAACACACGTTATACGTGGTGATGACCATATTGCAAACACCCCGAAACAGGTTTTGATTTACGAAGCCTTATCGCATGAAATTCCCAAATTCGCCCATGTTTCAACGATTCTTGGTTCTGATAAAGCAAAGCTTAGCAAAAGGCATGGTGCTACCTCAGTTGTTGCATATAGAGAAATGGGTTACCTTCCCGAAGCGCTTGTAAATTACCTCTGCCGTCTTGGCTGGTCTTATGGAGACCAGGAAATCTTCCCCAAAGAAGAGTTAATTGAAAAATTTACACTTGAAAATGTTGGGAAATCACCTGCTGTTTTTAACCCAGAAAAGCTACTCTGGCTAAACGGCTGGTATATAAGAAACAAACCCGCAGACGAAATTGCACAACTCGTTATTCCATTTCTCAAAAAGAAAGGTCTTAATGTCACATTGGATGAAAGGCTTATAAAAATCGTAAGTATACTTAGAGAAAGAGCAAAAACTCTTGTGGAGCTTGCCAACTCAGCGGATTATTTTTTCGTTGATGAAGTTAAATATGAAGATGCAGCAAAAAAGAAGTTTCTAAGCGCTGAGACCCTACCGATCTTTGAAACCCTTCTAGAAAAACTCTCCTCTCTTGTCGAATTTACAGTACTTGACCTACAAAATATATTCGGAGAAATTACGGAGAAAAGAGGAATAAAACTCGTTCAAGTCGCCCAGCCTGTGAGAGTCGCCCTCACCGGTGGCACAGTAAGCCCAGGGATTTTTGAGGTAATGGAAATTCTGGG
>Ga0209323_10002369_pt1 | contig 12527 bp, 8 predicted proteins | sample Rifsed19ft2_FD_184014 | JGI IMG/M metagenome (GOLD analysis project Ga0209323, IMG submission 184014) | Soil microbial communities from Rifle, Colorado, USA - sediment 19ft 2 (version 2) | ecosystem: Environmental > Terrestrial > Deep subsurface > Rock core/Sediment | place: Rifle, Colorado...
GCCACGCCTTCTGGAATTACTTTTTTGCCGAAAATTGGAGAACTTGGAGGATTATTTTTTTCAATAAATTTTCCTCTTGAATCCCTAACTTCAAGTATCGGATTTATATCTATTCTATAGCCTCCATTGGCAAAAACAGCAAAGCTTGTTGCCATATCGATCATTCTTACCTCTCCTCCTCCCAGAGTTAGAGACAAACCATAATTAGAAGGGTCTTTAAAAGTTGTTATTCCCATAGCAGATGCGGTTGCAATCATAGAAGGAATTGTGTTGGTTTTGAGCATTTTAACAGCCGGAATATTGTAAGAATTCGCCAAAGCCTGCCTCAAAGTTACCTTGCCATGATATTTGCCGTCATAGTTAACGGGTTCATAAGTTTCCCACTCGTTTTTAAAAATCACTTTTTCATCTTTCACTGTAGACGCGGGCGTATGACCGTTTTCAAAAGCTAAAGCATAAGTCACCGGTTTAATAGAAGAACCAGGTTGTCTGAAAGCGGTTAAAATATCGAACGATCCAAACTTTTCATAAAAATAGTCCCTGGATCCGGCGTATGCTAAAATTCCGCCGGTTTTCGGATCTAATACAACAGCCGCCCCGTTGGTAATATTCAAATATGCGTTTTTAGATACTTCATCAGATACAATTTGCTGAACCTTTTCGTGAAAATCCAAATCCAAAGAAGTTTTTACTGTTAAGCCTCCTGACTCAACTAGTCTTTTCCCGAATTTTTTTTCCAGTTCACTTCTCACATACATAACAAAATGCGGTGCTCTTATATATTCGGTTTGAGGAATAATCTTAATTTCCTTATGATAGGCAGATTCGGCTTCTTTAGGAGTTATGTAGCCCAACTCAACCATTCTATTCAATACTAATTTTTGACGGGTTTTTGTTAATTCAATATCGCCGTTTAAAGGCGAATAAACAGAAGGAGCCGTAGGCAAACCTGCTAATAGAGAAGCTTCCGACAAATCAAGCTCCCAAACATTCTTTCCAAAATACTTTTTAGAAGCTGATTGAATACCCCAGGTAGTGCCGCCATAAGATATATTATTTAAATACAATTCCAAGATCTGATCTTTTGTATACCTTTGCTCTACCATCAAAGCCAGCATCGCTTCTTTTATTTTTCTCATCAAGGTTTTTTCCGGCGTGAGCAAAAGGTTCTTTACCAGCTGCTGAGTAATCGTAGAAGCACCTTGCAAGGTATCGTCTAAAACGGTGGCCTTGGCGGCGCGCATTATACTAAGGGGCCTAATACCCTTATGTAAATAAAACTCCGAGTCTTCTATAGCTATAGTACTCTTAACAACGTGATCCGGTATTTTTTCCAAGGCTGCAGGTTCATATTTTTTATCTATATAAATCTCGTATAAAAGCTTATCGTTTCTGTCATAAATTTTTGTCGGAGCGTTCGGTATACGTTGAAAGAGTTGAGAAAGATCTGGCAGTTCTTCATATAAAGTAAAAAACGCTAGCGGAATGGCAAAAAATACTATGGAAAACACTGATCCTGAAACAAAGAGCATAAGTTTTTTAAATAATGAAAACGGTGATGTTTCTTTCTTTTTTTTCGCTTTAGTATTCCCCAAAGCTTGTGAACGCAAAACAGAAACTTTAGTAAAAATTTGTTTTTGTATTTTTTGAATTCTCGGGATACCAACCTCCGGAGATTTTTTCTTAAACATTAATAAAAGTTTTTTAGGGGTTTCTAAAACGCGTATAAGCCAGTCAATTTTGAAAAAATGATTTAAAAATTTAAAAAGTGTTTCAACAATCTCTATTAGTGCGTAACCAAAGCCCGTTAGTAAAAAGGAAGAAAACTTCAAGACCTTTAAAACGGTTTTCACTAAAGATCTTGATAAAATCTTTAACATTAACTTTTTCATCATATCAAATGCAACAATAACAATTAAGAGATTTAAAATGGAATATTTAAATTACTCAAGATCCCATTTTATACCGAAACTCTAATAAAATAATTGTATAATGTCAATTAAGATGTTTTATAAATGAGTTGCGCTACTCCGAATACTTTTTGACTTCCCGGATCTTGTCTCTCAATACAGCCGCTTTTTCAAAGTTGAGCATTTCGGCTTCATATTTCATCATTTCAGTTAATTTCTTAACTTCCTTTTTCAGCTCTTTCGGCGGCAAAATCCTGTAATCTACCTCTTCTATATCTTTATGTTTCTTCTTAGCCAAGGATTCCTCTATAATTTCGTCAATTAATTTTTCGCGAATAGGTTTGACTATTTGTTGAGGAGTTATTCCGTGCTCGCTGTTATATCTCTCTTGTATTTCACGTCTTCTTTCTACTTCATTTATCGCTCTTTGCATACTACCGGTAATTGTATCCGCATACATCACGACTTCGCCTAAAATATGCCGCGCTGCCCTGCCCATTGTTTGTATAAGAGAAGTTTCCGATCTCAAAAAACCTTCTTTATCGGCGTCCAGAATCGCTACTAATGAAACTTCGGGCAGATCCAATCCTTCCCGCAATAAATTAATTCCTACCAAAACATCATAATTACCCTTTCGCAAATCGTCCAAAATATTGGTCCTTTCCAGTGTGTCTATATCTGAGTGTAAATATGTCACTTTCACTTGTTTATCTATTAAATAGGAGCTGAGCTCTTCGGCCATTCTTTTTGTGAGAGTTGTAACTAATACTCTCTCTTTTCTGGCTGTTCTTTCAATAATTCGATTAAGTAGATCTTGAATTTGATTTTGAGTCGGCAACACGGTGATCTTTGGGTCTATGATACCTGTGGGTCTTATAAGAAGTTCTTTGACTTCGCCTTCTGCCATGCTCAACTCCCAATCGGCGGGTGTAGCACTAACAAAAATAGTTTTATTTATTTTTCTCAAAAATTCTTCAAAATTAAGAGGACGATTATCCAGTGCGGAAGGCAGGCGAAATCCGTAATTAACCAAAGTTTCTTTTCGTGACCTGTCCCCATTGTACATACCCCTTACCTGCGGAACGGTTATGTGAGATTCGTCTATAACAAGCAAATAATCCTTAGGAAAAAAGTCCAATAATGAATACGGCGGGTCGCCGATATTCCTGCCGTCAAAGTAGCGCGAATAGTTTTCGATACCTTTGCAGTAACCTATTTCCAGCATCATTTCCAAATCGTAATTTGTTCTTTGCTGTAATCTGTAAGCTTCTATCATTTTCCCTTGATTCCTAAGATCTTTGAGTCTAACCTCCAGATCTTCCTGTATTTGTTTTATTCCCGATTCTCTCCTTTCATCCGCCGCTATATAGTGCTTGGCCGGGTAAATAATAGCCGCACCGCCTTCAATCATTCTGTGAAGCATATACTCTTGTTCCTTTTCTACAATAGCTCTGGTGTGACTACCCCTGCGCTCTTCGGGCAGCCGAGTTCTGTCTATTTCATTTCCAGTCAACGGATCAAACAAAATAACTTCAGTCAAAACATCATTGAATACTTCCAAACGTAACGCATAGTCGGCGTAAGCCAAATAAATATCTACTACGTCACCTTTTACACGATATGTTCCACGTTTGAAGTCGAATTCCGACCTATCATAATAAATTTGATTTAAGCGTTTTAATAAATCAACCATTCTTATTTTCATTCCTTTTTTTAACTCAACAGCCATTTTGGAATATTCTGCGGGGGAGCCCAAGTTGTAAATACACGACACCGAAGAAACGACTATTACATCTTTTCTGGTCATAAGCGAAGTTGTGGCAGACAAACGCAATTTATCCAATTGCTCATTTATATCGGCGTCTTTTTCAATGTATGTATCCGTTGCCGGAAGATAGCTTTCGGGCTGGTAGTAATCATAATAACTGACAAAATACTCAACCGCGTTTTCCGGAAAAAAGTCGCGAAATTCCTGATACAGTTGAGCTGCCAAAGTTTTGTTGTGGGATATAACAAGTGTGGGCCTGTTTACATTTTTAATTACCTGCGCTGCCACATAGGTTTTTCCCGATCCAGTGACTCCAAGCAGTACCTGCTTTTTCTTTCCGTTCAAAACATTCTTTGTTAATTGATCAATAGCCCGGGGCTGATCTCCTGTCGGTTCAAAATCGGATTTTAAGTTAAACATAAATAAATTGTAACAGAAAGTTATTGCTTCTTCGATAAATCTTCGGTATATTTAAATTAACCGAACAAACCACAAAACTGGAAAAGTATTTGATTTTGCTTATTAAATAGCAAGAAAGGCAAATAAAATGAGCCCTGTTACTCTATATAGGAAACAAAAACAAATTCTGGATTATATTTCCCAATATATACAATTAAACGGCAGCTCTCCCACATTACAGGAAATAGCCAATGCAATGGGGCTTTCATCTTTAGCAACAGTACATGAACATTTACAGGCTTTAGTCAAAAAGGGCCTTATTAGAAGATTTGAAGGAGCTGTGCGCGGTATAGAAATATTAGATGAAAAAATAACTACCGCATTAAACGGAGTTGAATTGCCCTTAATCGGCTATATTGCCGCCGGAAAGCCAATAGAAGCTATAGAAAACCCGCTAGCAACAGTCACCGTATCTCCCGATCTGGTTTCAAAGTTTAAGAGGTGCTACGTATTACAGGTTAAAGGCGATTCAATGATAAAAGAGGGCATTTTTGACGGAGACTACGTTGTTATTCAACAGCAGGAAACTGCAAACAACGGTGATATTGTAGTAGCTTTGCTGGATAATGGCTTTGCAACCTTGAAATCGTTTTATAAGGAAAAAAACGGAAAAATAAGATTACAGCCAGCAAACGATTCGATGGACCCAATTATCGTTGATGCCGACTCAATAAAAGTGCAAGGAAGAGTGACAGGAGTTATTAGAAAATTTAATAATTGAAAGATTTATTTTTTACGCTCTAATTTTTGTTTCAACAAACCGATGCCGTCAACTTTATTCCTTTTGAAAAACATATAAGCAACTACACCGCCCACTAGCAAAGCGAGTAAAAGCTGAACTATCGACTCGGCATTATTAAAACCGTGGGAAATAGAACCATAGCCTACATAGCCTAAATATAAATAAATCATGTTTCTAAAATAAAGCCCGGAAAATGTTGCAATCAAATACTTTTTAAGATCAATTTTAATGATTCCGCATATAATTGAAATCGGCGCCGTAGGTATTAATGGCAAAAACCGCAGCAAAAATACAAAAATAAACTCTTTTCTTGTGCCGTCAAAATGCTTGCCGATTCGTTCAACCTCTTTATGTGTAACTCCCAAAAACTTCCCCATCCTGCCCACTATAAAATCTTCAGCTTTATCCGAAACCACATAAATAACGTATGCACCTATCGTTTTTCCTAAGGCCCCCAGTAAAGCCAGCCATAACAAAAACACAAAAGTTTTGTTTTGGGAACTTGCTATAGAACCGGCCAACGTCATTACTAAAGGCGATGGAATCGGTGCAATTATTTCTTCGCCCATCGCCCCAAAGAAAGTAAAAATTTCCAGCGGGACCTTTGTAGAAATGTTTTCTAAATAAACTAAAACTCCTTGCAGAAAATTCATAAACCGATTGATTATAGCAGAACATGATATTATTTATATATGGTCGATCCTGCTCTATATAAGAAATATCCAGAAGAAAAAATAGATAAAGCTATTGAAATACTTACATACAGGCACGTAACAAAAATGCCGAAAGAAGAATCTTCTACATCACCAACAATTTATATTTTTAGGCACGGCGAGTCAGAAGATAATGCGAATTTTCTTTTTAGCGGCTGGCGCGATTCTCCTCTGACGGAAAAAGGAAAAGAACAAGCCTTGGTAATTGCACCTAAAATTAAGGATAAAAAACTTGATATTTTAATTTCCTCCCCTCAAATAAGAGCTATAGAGACAATGAAACTGGCTATTTCACATAATAACTACGCAAAAGGGCGGGAAATCGCCACAGATCCAAGAATAAAAGAGCGCAGCTACGGAGAATTACAGGGAAAAAGTAAATTAGAACTGCAGCTTGAAAATCCAGAACAGCTGAAAATATATAGAAGATCTTACTATGAAAAAGTTAGCGAAGGAGAAAGCTTGGAGGATGTAGTTAATAGAGTTGAAGAGTTTTGTAGAGAAATCGTACCATTAATGAAGTTGCATAAACTTAACGTAGCCGTATCATGTCATGGTAATAGCATAAGGGGTTTTAGAAAGTACTTCGAGAATTTGTCTCCCGAAGAAGTGTGCAAAATAGAAACACCGCTGGGTCAGGATTATATTAGTTATGTGATCAAGTAGGTCACAGTTTTTTATATTCTTTTTGGCCGAAATAAATCGTTTCCTTTTCATATTCATATTGATAATACACATCTTTGTCCGGGTTTTTTCTGACAACAAACACACGCGGTTGAATAAAATCCTGGGACGATCTGTGGACAGACAAGTCCGGAGGTTTATAGCCATATCTCCAGAAAACACTTCCAATTTCTTCTCCACTCGGAAATACATTGCCTTCATCTCGGTTTATTTCTACCATAAGTTCATTTAAGTCTCCACTCTCATATAACTTAAGAGGATCCCTGTAATGTCTACCGTTTGCGGGAGACCCCGCAAAATACCACACTTTATCTTTACCAGCGTCGTCCGAACCCAGTTTACATTCTAAAATGAAATAAGTGTGAAATTCCCACGTGCTACCTGAAGGATAATAACCTTTAGTCAAGAAAACTTTGCTGAAAGAACCTGCGTGAAGTTTCTCTAAGTAAGCTATTGTACGTATAGAAGCAAGATAGCAGGCCTCGTCCGTGGCTGCATCAAATAAATCTTCTAATGTCACATCAGGTTTATCCCCCAATAAACCCCTGACCCTATTAGGAAAAGCAAGTTCGGGAAACTTTACTCCTGCATAAGATAAAGGCGAACTTTTTCTGTATTTCGTAATATCTTCTTTAGCCGAAGCCGGCAGTTCAGACATAAAACGACTGTATGACCAGATCATCGCGTCGGCAACGGTCGCGCGGGCCTCATCAATACAAGCTTTTTCAGCATCACCGAGTCCCTCAGGATATCGATACGACATATGTTCCACTATTTGTTCTTGAGATAAATTGGTTTCCGTCATTTATGGCTATGATAAATCTCTAGCAGTCGATTGTACTTTACAACTCTTTCTCCTCTGTCCGGGGCGCCGGCCTTTATAAAGTCGGCTCCCACGGCCACGCCTAAGTCGGCAATAAATGTGTCTTCACCCGTATCTCCGCTGCGGTGGCTCACTATAATAGCCATTTCATGAGATTTAGCCAGCTTAATAAAATCAAGGGTTTCGGTTAATGTACCAACTTGATTTGGCTTCACTATCACTCCGTTGGCCAGCTTTTTATCAATTGCTTTAGCTAGAATTTTAGGATTGGTAACCACAAGATCGTCTGCAACTACAAGCAACTTTTTTCCAAACTCCTTCGTGAATTCCACCCATCCGGGGAAATCTTTTTCATAAAACGGATCTTCTACCAAAATAAAAGGATATTTTGAAACTAAATCTTTATAGTAATCCAACAGCTGTTCACGGGTGAGCCTTTTGTTTTCCTCTTTTATTACGTAGCTACCTTCTGAGTAAAAGGATTCGGCGGCTACATCGGTGCCAAAAAAAACCTCCTCTCCGATTTTATAACTACTGCCTATTGCTTTTTTAATATAATCTAAAGCTTTATGAACAGTAAAATTTGAGGGGGCAAACCCGCCCTCATCACCCACTCCGGTATTATAACCGTCTTTATGCAGTAATTCCTTTAAAGAATCGTACACGTTCACTCCCAGCTCACACGCCTTTTCAATATTCATTTTCTTAGAGGGAATAACCATAAATTCCTGGAAAGATAAATTATTTTGGGCGTGTTTCCCACCGTTTAAAATGTTAAACAAAGGGGTAGGAAAAGTTATTCCGTCGGAAACTGCTTTGGTGGTCCCGTAATGTTCCGCAATATATTTATATAAAGGCAGTTTTTTGGAACTTGCGCAAGCTCTCGCAACAGCCAATGATATAGATAAAATGCTGTTACCGCCCAAATTGCTTTTAAACTCCGTACCATCTAAACCAATCATTACATTATCTATTTTGCATTGGTCAAACGGGTCTAAATTTTTAATTACGGGAAATATTTTACTTTGAACATTTTCAACGGCTTTTTCCACCGGCAATTCTACGGCTTCCCTTTCCCCTTTAGACGCTCCTTCGGGAACTGTAGAAACTCCTATAGAACCATCTGCTAATAACACTTCGGTGCGTATGGTCCAATCACTGCGTGAATTAATGATTTTGTATGACTTTATACTTTCAATTTTATTCATTTAGTTGTTCTGGATCCGTTTTTTACCACTTTTTTCTCCGCTTCATATACGATTTCGCGGGTTTTTTCCAGTACGTCAGGACTCACGGAAACCGATGTCATTCCCCAATGTACAAGCATCTCCACCAGCTCGGGATAAACAGAAGGTGCCTGCCCGCAAATTGAACAAGTTACCTTTCTTTTCTTGCAGGTAGTAGCTATTTTTTCCAGGCTTTTCAAAACCGAAGGATCCATTTCACTATATGTTTTCGCAACCTTTTCGTTGTCGCGATCAACCCCCAGAGTAAGCATAGTCAAATCGTTTGTTCCTACGGAAACTCCGTCAATTCCTTCATCAATAAATTCATCTAAAAGAATAACGTTTGAGGGAATCTCCACCATCATCCAAACTTTAAAATTCCCGCTTCTCCTTAACCCGTAAGAGGCCATCAGTTTTTTAACTTCTCTTAACTGCTCCAAAGTGCGAACAAACGGAAACATAACGTGTAAATTCTTATGCCCCTGCTTGTTGCGCACAATTTTCAAAGCTTCTATCTCAAGTTTGAACACTTCGGGGTCGTCCAAATATCTTCCGGTTCCCCTGTAACCGATCATCGGATTCGGTTCGGACTTCTCAAATTCTTGTCCGCCTTCAAGGTTGGCGTATTCGTTAGATCGGAAGTCGGTGAATCTGTAAACAACAGGTCTATTTTCAAAGACTGAAGCAAACTGAGTCAATCCCTCAGCAAGCTTATTCACAAATTCGTGGCTCTTTCCTTCTTTAATAAACTTTCTTGGGTGCACCCCAATTTGGGCAATCATAAATTCCGCTCTTAACAAACCCACTCCGTCAACATTTCTCTTTGCCATTTCAGCTGCCATTTCAGGCTCGGCCAGGTTAACATATACTTTTGTAGCCGTTTTATAATCCTTTGACGGTAACAGCTTCTTAGCATCTTTAACTTCTTCTTTAATAACGAAATTGCCTTCATAAACTTTTCCGACCGCACCGTCTACAGTTATTACTTCACCGTTGGTCAGTATTTTTGTAGCAGTGCCGGTACCTACAATAGCAGGAATCCCTAATTCACGGCTGACAATTGCCGCGTGGGAAGTTCTGCCTCCCTGATCCGTCACAATGGCACAAGCTCTTTTCATAGCAGGCACGTAGTCAGGATTTGTCATTTCGGCAACTAAAACATCTCCGTTTTTTACTAATGTTATTTCTTTGGGATTTTTAACAATTTTTACCGGACCAGCGGCAACTCCCGGAGAGGCTCCCAAACCTTCCAAAAGCGTTTTCCCGGCTTTAGCTGTATCAACAACAGAAACTTCGTGAGTACCGACAGACTTGCCTTCACCAAGTGTGGTAACGGGTCTTGATTGAACAATGTAAAGCTTACCGTCCTCCATTCCCCACTCAATGTCCTGAGGGTGCTTATAATGCTCTTCTATTCGTATTGCTATGTGCGCAAGCTCCAGCACATATTTATCTTTCAATTTCTGGGTTTCCTGATATTTCTTAGAAATCGGGGTTTTATCGGCGCCTAAAGTCATTTGCCAAGTTTGCTTTGAAATATATTTATAGGTTATTTTACCCGTTTTTCTATTTACAATATACTGATCGGGGGTGACTTCCCCGGAAACTACAGGTTGACCAAGTCCGTACGCCGCCTCTATTGAAACTTCCTCTCTGTTGTTTGTTATAGGATTAACCGTAAACACAATTCCGGAAATTTCCGATTGAACCATTAATTGAACAGGCACGGCAATCCCAACTTTGAAGTGGCTGAATCCTTTTTCAGTCCTGTAAAATATCGCACGTGACTCAAAAAGCGACGCCCAGCATTTGCGAACATTTTCTACCACTTCTTTATAGCCTTTTATATTTAAATATGTTTCCTGCTGACCTGCAAAAGAAGCATCAGGCAAGTCTTCCGCCGTTGCCGACGATCTGACCGCTACAAGCTTGTCATATTCACCGCAAAGTTCATGATAGTAATTCTTAATATCCACTTTCAGTTTATCGGGCATTTCCGCTGATAAAACCGCCGTCTTTATGTTTTTTGAAGCTTTCTGAAGCGCCGTTGAATCATTTACATCCAATCCGGATAATTCAGTTAATATTTTACTTTTTAGAGAAGTTGCTTTTAAAAAGTCAAAATATGCTTCGGCCGTTACTACAAATCCATTAGGTACGGGGATTTTAGCGTAAGTCATTTCTCCAAGATTTGCTCCTTTTCCTCCTACAACAGGGATGTCTGTCTTCCTAATTTGATCAAACCAAAGTATGTGGGCAGAAGATTTATTCATAAAAAAATTTTAGCATTATTCGGCACTTTTGCTAACTGTATCTTATTTCAGCCTTTTTTAAATTTTCCAAATTAACATTATAAGCAGACAAAATAGATTGAACTGAGTGAAGCATAAAGTAAGCTTCTTCTTTTGTTTTTCCTTCAATTCTTATACTTAAATAAGGGGAGGTATTAGACGCTCTAATTAAAAACCAGCCGGTTTTTGTTATATTAACCCTAACTCCGTCAATAATTTTTACCGATTCCGCTTCTTTGAACAACTTAGCACTTATTTCATTTATAATCTTAAACTTTTCCTCATCTGTGCACGTAGCTTTTATTTCATGCGTATTATATGTCTTTGGGTACTTTGACAACAGCTCCGAAAGAGGTTTATTTGTCTTTTGCATCACTTCTACAATTTTACACGCGGCAAAAATACCGTCATCATATCCGAATTCTCCGTTCCCGAAAAACACGTGCCCCGACAATTCCGCACCTAAGACTGCTCCTTTTTTAATTTCTTCGGTAAAAAACGGATGCCCTGTTCGAATCATTTTTGGGACTGCACCCAAACTAAGTAAATAGTCGTATACTACTTGAGAACTTTTAACGTCAAAAACAACTGTTTTTCCTTTAATATCTTTTATTCCATAATCAGCAAATAAAAGCAGTATTTTATCGTTGGAGTAAGATTGTCCTTTTTCATCAACTACACCGAACCTGTCACCGTCGGTATCAAACGCAAATCCGGCATTCGCTTTCGCCTCCACTACTTTATTCTCCAATTCATCCATAAACAATGGATTTTCCGGATCAGGCACTCCGTGGGGAAAACTGCTATCCAAGTGACAGTAAATAGGTACAGTATTTACGCCAAGTTCGTCAAAAACTTTGGGGGCAATATTGCTTGATGCTCCGCTGCCGCAATCGACAACAACTTTAATATCATTGTCAAAGATAAAACGCGATCTAAGATAATTTACATACCTGGGAAATAAATCTACTTCCTTATGTATACCGTTGCCTTTTGTGAAAGTCCCGTTTATTACAAACTTATACACTGTTTTTATATCATTCCCATAAAAAGAATACGCGTCTTTATAATCTATTCTAAAACCGTTAAATTCTTTAGGATTATGGCTGGCCGTCACAATTACGCCCGCGTCAAACTCCTGGGTGCACGTATAAAAATGAATTATAGGCGTCAATGTTACACCTACATCAGTAACATTGCGTCCAGTTTCCAAAAGCCCGCGCGTCAAACTCCTGCAAAGCGAAGGCGAACTCAATCTGTTGTCGCGGCCGACCACCAAATTTTTAATACTTTTACTTGAAAATAAAGTTCCCAGCGCCAAACCAATATTGTAAGCTACTTCTTCATTTAAATCGGATGGATATACACCCCTTATATCATATGTTCTAAATATTGATTCTTTTATTAGTTTATCCATATATTTATACCGTGGGTAAAGTAAAAATGAACTTTGCCCCTTTAGGAACGTTATCCTCAATCCATATTCTTCCGCCGTGAGCTTCAACAATACCTTTGCAGATTACCAAACCCAAACCGGTGCCCTGCTCATTAGATCTATCGGATTCGCGGGCTTGTACAAACTTTTGGAACAACACCTCTTTTACGTCGTCCGGCACACCCTTTCCGCTGTCATTTACTGATATTCCAACATAACTGCCGTAGTTTTTAGAAACCATCATTATTGTACCGCTCGGGTCCGTGAACTTAATAGCGTTTGAAAGAAGATTATTTAATACTTGCTTTATTTTTTGTTCATCGTAATAGAATTTCTGAATAGACAAATCCAAATCAAATGAGAAGTTAATACCTTTATCGCGCGCCAAGTTATAGTAATAGTTAAATTCATCATTTATAAGTTGATTTATATCTCCCACCTTTTTGAATAGCTCTATTTTTCCGGCTTCTATTTTT
>Ga0209323_10002372_pt1 | contig 12524 bp, 10 predicted proteins | sample Rifsed19ft2_FD_184014 | JGI IMG/M metagenome (GOLD analysis project Ga0209323, IMG submission 184014) | Soil microbial communities from Rifle, Colorado, USA - sediment 19ft 2 (version 2) | ecosystem: Environmental > Terrestrial > Deep subsurface > Rock core/Sediment | place: Rifle, Colorado...
GATCCCCAGGAGGATCAGTTTCGACTGGGTCGGGAGGGACTTGACCGCCTCGATGACCGTATCGAGCTCGATCTTGTTCTTCGCCCGCTGGACATGCTCCTCCGTGATGAGCGCCTCCCCATGGCGCTCCGCGAGCTCCGCGCTGACGCGGAGGAGGTCGAGCGCACGGCGGGCGTCCCCGTGTTCCTGGGCCGCGAGGGCCGCGATCAGGTGGAGCACGGAGTCCTCCGCGGTCCCGTTCTCGAAGGCGAGCCGGGACCTCTCCGCGAGGATGTCGTACAGCTCGTCCGCGTTGTACGGCGGGAAGACCATCTTCTCGTCCGCCATCCGCGACCGGACGCGCGGGTCCAGGTACTCCGTGAACTTGAGGTCGTTCGAGATCCCGATCAGGGAGACGCGTGCCTTCGACAGGTCGTCGTTGATCTTCAGGAGCTGGTACAGGATGTCGTCCCCGTTCTTCAGCACGATCTTGTCGATCTCGTCCAGGGCGACGATGACGACGCGCTTCTCCTCGTCGAGCTTCTCGAGGAGCAGGTTGTACACCCGGTCCGTCGACAAGCCCGTGAAGGGGATGCGCTGGTGGAAGTTCTCGATGAACTTGTTCCCGATCGACTGCAGCACGCCGTACGGGGTGTCGACGATCTCGCAGTTCAGGTAGAGGTAGTGCACCATCCGGGAGGCGTCCGCCTTGCGGAACTCGTTCTCGATGTACTTCACCACGGCGGTCTTCCCCGTGCCCGTCTTCCCGAAGATCAGGATGTTGCTCGGCCGTTCCCCCTTCAGGGCCGTGGCGAGGATCTGCGCGAGCTGGTCGATGTAGCTCTCCCGGTGCGGGAGACGCTCCGGGATGTAGGAAGGCCGCAGGATTTCCCGGTCCATCCGAAAGATCGTCTTTGCGCCGAGGTATGGTTGGAAGATGCTTTCTTCCATTGGATCCCGCTCCCCCTGACAGCGAGAATGTTCCGTCCTCGCATGCAGTTCTTTCAGGAAATTGGCACGCGAGAGGGCCGGTATCAGGGAGACCCCACAAAAAGGTTTGCGACGTACGTGCGCGACAACCGGTGCGCGTCCGAGGTCCGATTTTTATTCACTTCGGCATATGATTGAGTGGCCATTGAAAGTTCATGGTGGAAACGACACGACATGCTTCAGGCCTCCGGGATGAACGAAAGCCCGAAGACGATCCCGAACCCGATCAGAATCGAAGCGGTCACGAGAAAGGATCGGGAGCGATGCTGCAGTTCAGGAATGATGTCCGCGGCCGAGACGAACAGGAACGTGCCCGCAGAGAAGCCGAGGCCCACCGGCAGCCAGACGGTCCCCGCGCCGAGGAAGAGGATGCCGAGAAGGATCCCCAGCGGTGTGTCGAGCGCGGTCACGAGCACGTACGTCAGGGTCCGCTTGCGGGAAGCACCGGATGCGAGGCCGACCATGAGCGCGGCGAAGCTGTCGGGAATCTGGTGCAGCGCGACGGCGAGCACGATCACAGTTCCCACGACATTGCTCACGGCGAAGCCGAGCGGGATCACGAACCCATCGATCGTACCATGCACGAGCAACGCGCTCGCCGCGAGCGTCCCAAAGGATTGAATCGGCTTGCCGTTCTCGACGTGGGAGTGAATCCCACCCTTCGGCCGGATCACGTGGCGCTCCACGACGAACATCAGGAAGAACCCCGTCGCAAGGCCAAGGGGAACCGAGTGCGACCACAGATTCGGAATCGCCGCGGCCGTCTCGAAGGCCTCCGGGAGAATGTCGACGGTTGCCAAGCCACCGAGAATCCCGGCGGAGAGGCCCAGCATGAGATGGAACGTCCGGTCGGAGATGCGGTGCTTGAGGTAGGGTACGGCAAGGAGGACGAGCGGCGTGCCGCCCGTCACGAGCGCCCAGAAGCCGAGCTGTGTCCAGTCCGGCCCGAGGGCGGCCACGCCCGTCCTGAAGTCCGGGTCTTATTTAAGAATTGGTGGAGTGTTAATAACATTCATGTAGCGCATCGGGCATCCTTACGAACGGTGCCGATCGTCAGCGTAAGCCTGGACGAATCGATCCTGCGGAACCTCGACGACATCGCCCAGCGCCGCAAGTACAGGAGCCGGAGCGAGGCGGTGCGGGAGGCGCTCCGGGAATTCATCGACACGACGGAGTGGGGGCGTGATTCGGGACAGGCCTCCGTGATCCTTGCGCTCATCTACGAGAAGGGGAATCCTCGCGCCGATCTCGCGATGCTTCAACACCGGTTCGACGAGATTCGCACGATGCTCCACACCCACCTCGACGAGGTGAACTGCCTCCAAATCTTCGTGGCGGAGGGCTCGACCGCGCGGCTCAAAGAGCTCATCGCCCGCCTCCGCAGCATCAAAGGAGTGAAGCTCATCAAGTTCATCCAGACGGCGGCATCCCTGTGACCCAACCGTCCGCGCGGGACCGGCCTCGAACCGCACGGAAGGAGAAAAGGCTCACCTTCGCGCCCGGCAAGGCGCTCCTTGTGTCCCGCGCTGCGATCCTCGCCACACTCAGTCTCGCGCTCGTCGCGATGATCGCCCTGCTTCCACCAATCCCGCTCGATGCGCTCGCCCTCCTGGGGGGCGTCCTCGTGGCATACGGCCTCCTGTTCCTCCTCTCGCCCCTCCTGACGAATCACTGGCTCACGCGGTCCCGCCTCATCCTCCGCCAGGGCTGGTACTTCCGGACCGTCATCCCGTTTTCCGAGATCGAATCGATCGTGCCGGCGGACCGAGAGGGCCCGCTCCACGCGCCCCTCGGAGTCCATCGGCCGCTCGGTCAGCCCGTCATGTTCGTCACGGGAGGCCGGACGGGTCTCATGACCCTCCGCCTCCGGAGGCCGCGACGGTTCTGGCAGTCGTTCGGCCTTGCGGTCCGGGAGATCGTGTTCGACGTCTCCGACCGGACGCGGTTCCTCGAGGCGTACGAGGAGAGACGATCCCTACTCGCGCCAGTCGAGCCCGAACGTCCGTACGCCTAGCTTGGGGATGAGCGGCATCTTCCGCTTGTGGACGGACGCGGAAACCATCGCCTCGATCCGTTCCACGCTCTCGAGGGAGACGCCCGCCTTCTCGGCAATCGTCCGGGGGTCCATCTGGAGCTCGATGCCGAGGAGGATCCGGTCGAGCTCCTCGTAGGAGATGCCCAACTCCGCCTCGTCCGTCTGGCCCGCCCAGAGGCCCGCGGAGGGCGTCTTCCGCACGATTCTCTCGGGGACGCCCAGATGCGTGGCCATCGCGCGCACCTGCGTCTTGTACAAGTCCCCAATGGGAAGGAAGTCTGCGCCCCCGTCCCCCCACTTCGTGAAGTACCCTACCGCCAGCTCGCTCTTGTTTCCGGTCCCCATCACCAGGCGTCCATCTCGATTCGCAACGTAGTACAGAAGGGTCATGCGGACGCGCGGCCGCAGGTTCCCCCGCGATACGCGGTCCGCGCGAGCGGCCTCGAGTTCCTCCTCGAGCTCCGCGACGATCGGCGCGATGTCGATGACCCGGAACTCAATCCCAAGGGTCTTCGCCCACGAGCGCGCGTCCTCCAGGTCCGCGCCTCCGTCCCCCTCCGGGAGATTCAGAGCGAGGACCCTCGCCGGACCGATCGCATCCACGCAGAGCTTCGCTACGACCGCCGAATCGACCCCGCCGCTCAGGCCGAGCACGACGCCCCGACGTCCGCTGGCCGAGACGTGATGTCGGATGAACGACCTGACGATGTCCACCTGCTCCTCGCGGAACTTCGGCTCGAGGGCCGACATCCGTGCCGCCGAAGGAGGTTCCGAGGATAACCTTTCCGCGTCCCCACGATGCTAGCGGGACCGCATGCGCTTCGGCAGGCGGAGGATCAGGCCCGCGAGGAACACGGCCGCGCCGATCGCGACGATCCACAGGACGGGAGACGCCACCCCGACGGATCCCACGTCCCGAATCTCGACGGGAGCGGGCACGACGGGCGCCGGATCCCCGACGGCGTACACATCCTGGCCGACGCCAGGCATGAGGTACGGGACCATCGCCGTGTCGAGACCCGGCAGGCGGACGAGAGTCGTCCAGACGTTCGTCTCCACGGTCCGGACGCGGAAGAAATACGCCTCCCCCGACGTCGGGCTCGGCTCGAAGAAGAACTGCCAGCTCGCGATGTCCAAGGTCTCGCCCGGTAGGAGCAGGTAGACGACGTAGCGGTATGTCAGGACCGTGCCGGGAGCGGGGGTCTCCTGGCCCTCGCCCGTGGTGAGATCGAAGAACGGCAGGACCGCGGACGGGTCCGAAACGCGGATCGCGGTCGGAAGGCCGATGCCTTGGATCACGACCTCGGACGGAGCCTTCGCCCCGACCGTCGTGGCGGCGAGGGCGAGGACGCAGACGAGGCCCAGGGCCGCGAGAGCTCCCTCCTTCACGTCCGCGCCCAAGTTCCTCCCCCCGAAAAACCTTCGTTCGGGAGGGAAGGTCCCGATGGCCAACCCTTTATCCCGCCCTACCCTTGGCGGTCGTCCGATGAACGCGAACGAGGCGACCCTCGTATGGGCGGACGAGTACGGCCGGATGGCGGAGACGTACGATGAGGTCGTTACCCCGCGGTTCGAGCCTCTCGCGAAGGCGCTCGTCGAACTCCTGGACCCGAAACCGGGCGAGATGATCTTGGACGTGAGCACGGGGACGGGCCTCCTCGCCTGCCTCATCGCCCCCCTCGTGAAGCCCCAGGCCGTCGTCGCGATCGACCTCGCGGACGAGGCGATCGGCGTCGCGTCGTACCGCGCCGGGAACGCCCGCATCCGCAACATCCGGTTCGAGATGATGGATGCACGGAACATCGTCTATCGGTCGGGCCTCTTCGATGGAATCGCGAGCCATCTCGGGATCCCGAACCTCGGATACGACCGGACGTTCCACGAGGCCCATCGTCTCCTGAAGCCCGGCGGGAGGTTCGTGTTCAACGAGTGGGAGGAGGCGTCCTCGCCTGTCGAGGCCGCCTTCCGCGAGGCCCTCGCGGCCCACGCGACCCCCACGCCCTCGAAGGACCTCGCGGCCGTGCGGGAGGCGGTCCAGCTCGTCCGGACGGATCCGGAGTCCCTCGCCCTCCGAAACCCGGCGTCCGTCGTCTCGAAGCTCCGGGAGCGGGGCTTCGACCGTGTCGACGTGGCGACGAAGGAGTTCCTCGTACGCTTCGCGGATCCGTCGGAGGTCGTGCGGTTCTTCGGGGCCTGGGGCTGGAACGAGCGGGAGCTCCGGGAGATGCCGGCGGACCGCCGGGCAGCGTTCGAAGGGGATCTCGGCGGACGATTCGAAACGCTCGCAGGTCCGGACGGCGCGGACAACCTCTGGCGTCTCCACTACTTCGTCGCGCGGCCGTGACGCGTCCCCTCGACCGCGAGACGATGACGGGCGGATGCCGTCGGGCTACGGCCCGGGGTCGCACGAAACGCTAAATACACGGGTCCGCGTCGAACGGTCCGCGATGGCCGACGCTCCGATGGTCCGTGCGACGGACGCGTACAAGGTGTACAACTCGGGCCCGGTCACGGTCCACGCGCTCCGGGGCGTGAGCCTCACGATCGACCGGGGAGAGATGGTCGCGATCATGGGACCATCCGGGTGCGGGAAGACCACGCTCCTGAATTGCTTCTCGGGCCTTGACGACCTGACGTCGGGCGAGGTCCGGATCGAAGGCGTGTCGCTCACGTCGATGAACGACGACGCGAAGAGCCGCTACCGCTCCCGCCGGATGGGGTTCGTCTTCCAGTCGTACAACCTGCTGCCCGTCCTCACCGCGATCGAGAACGTCGAGCTGCCCCTCCTCGTCGCCAGGGTACCCGCGAAGGACGCCCGTCGACGCGCGCTCGCGATGCTCGCGGCCGTCGAGCTCGATCACTGGGCGGACCACAAGCCCGCGCAACTCAGCGCGGGGCAGCAGCAGCGCGTGGCGATCGCGCGGGCGCTCGTGAACGATCCCGCCATCGTGTGGGCGGACGAACCGACGGGCAACCTCGATTCGGAGACGTCCGCCCAGATCATGGACCTCCTCGTCCGCCTGAACCGGGAACAGGGACAGACCCTGGTCCTCGTGACGCACGACCCGACCGTCAGCTCCCGAGCCCACCGGATCCTGCGGATGCGGAACGGTCAGGTCGTCGACGACGCGAGGGGCGGTTGAGCGTGACCCTCCCCGCGACGGGCCTGTGGATCCTCCTGGCCGGCCTGGCCTTCGTCGCGGTCCTCATCGCCCTGAAGCCCCTCCTCGCGAGGTTGGCGTCGCGGAACCTCGCGCGGCGCAAGTCCCGCGTCCTCATCGTGATCGCAGGACTCCTCGTCGGCACGGCGATCATCTCCTCGAGCCTCGTCGTGGGGGACACCCTGAGCTACATATTCCTCGAGGACGTTTACGTGAGGCTCGATGCGATCGACGAGGTCGTGTCGAACGAGTTCAACGGCCAGCTCTTCTCCTTCTCGGAGTCGGCGTACGCGTTGATCGCCTCGGACCTGGCGAGCGCCGCCTCGCCGGTCGACGGCATCGCGCCCGTCCTCCTGAAGGTCATGCCGATCCGGAACGTCGAGGGGAACAAGGGGAACCAGCAGGTCACCGCAATGGGCCTGAACGCGTCCCTCGAAGCGGGGTTCGGTGGCTTGACGACCCTCGCGGGCGAAGCGGTCGACGTGGACCGCCTCGGGCCGACCGAGGTGTACATCAACGAGCGCGCGTCGGTGGACCTCAACGCGACCCCGGGGCAGGTCCTCACCCTCTTCTACGGCACGACGAACCAGACCCTCGTATACGTCGTCGTGGGGGACGTCGTCCGGGATGGGGGCAAGGCGGCCTACGAGCGAAGGCCGATCGTCTTCATGGACCTCCGACAGGCGCAGTCGGCCTTCAACGAGACGGGGCTCATCAACCTCATCAAGATCTCGAATCTCGGCGGGTCGGCGGACGGCGTCGTCCACACGGACCGCGTGGTGGAGGACGTGCGGTTGAGCATCGCGCGGTCGCATCTTCCTCTCCGGGTCGAAGGAGTGAAGCGGGACGACGTCCAAGAGGCGGTCCGCTTCGGGCAGGAGGCCACGGAGCTGTTCCTCGTGATGGGAGCCTTCGCGATCCTCGCGGGAGTCCTCCTGATCGTGAACATCTTCGTCATGCTTGCGGAGGAGCGGAAGCCGGAGATGGGCGTGACGCGCGCGGTCGGCTTCCTCCGTCGGGATTTGCTCACGACCTTCGCCCTCGAGGGGACCTTCTACGCGGTCGCGGCCGCGGCCCTCGGCGCGATCGCGGGCCTCGGCCTCGGGTATGTGATGGTGTACTTCTTCGACCGGCTCGTGCCCCACGGCGATGTGCCGGTGACCTTCGCCTTCCAGCCGGAGAGCGTCCTCACGGCGTTCGTCGCCGGCACGGCCCTCACGTGGACCACGATCCTCCTCGCTTCGTGGAGGGTGAGTCGGCTCAACATCGTCCGCGCGATCCGGGACCTCCCGGAGCCCGCGACGCCGGAGAGATCGCAGCAGGTCCTCGCGGTCGGGATCCTGATGGCCGCCGCGGGCGCGATCCTCGCCGCATGGGGCTTCGCCGCGGACACGGGGATGGGCCGCATTCCCGGACCGCCGCTCCTCGCGATCGGATCGGGGATCGTCGCGGCGTCCCGCGGCCATGCGCGCATCGGCCTCACCTTGGCGGCGGTCTTCAACCTCGGATGGATCCTCATGCCCGTCGGCCTGCTCAACGAGGCCACGGACAGCGTCTCCGTCGCGTTCGTGATGACCGGCGTCATCCTCGTCGCCTCGGCGATCGTCATCGCCGTGTTCAACGTGAGCGAGATCCTCCGCGGCCTGTTGCGCAGGGCGAGCCGCAGTGCCGGCCGCCCCGTCGTGAAGACGGCCGTCTCGTATCCGATGGAGAAGCGGTTCCGCACCGGGATGACGGTCGCGATGTTCGCCCTCATCCTCTTCATGGTCACCTTGATCTCGATGGTCCAGGGGCTCCAACAGTCGAGCCTCGACACGTTCGTGCAGCAGCAGAGCGGCGGGTACGACGTGATCGCGTACACGACCTCGTACGGGGAGATCCCGGGCTTCCGGCGGATCCTCGAGGAGAACTTCACTCAAGACCTGTTCCTCGGAGGGTGGGACGGTGTGTCGAGCGCGAGCGTCCTCCCCGCGAGGGTCCAGCCCGTCGGTGGGAACGGGACGTACGACTACACGCTCTGGGGCGTGGACAACTTCCTCATCCGGAGTAACCAGTACGGCTTCTACAGTCACCTGCCGTCCATCGTAGACGACACGACGGGGGAGCGGGTCGACCTCGTGACCCGCGAGCACGTCTGGCTGTCCCTAGGCAGGAATGGGTCCCTCGCGATCATAGACCGGAGCGCGGCGGGGCCGAACCAGTTCGTCCCGGTCGCGGATCGCCTCCGCGCCGTCCCAGGGGACCGGATCCGCGCGTTCGACGCGGCCGGGCGGTCCGTGAACCTGACGATCGTCGGCGTGCTCGAGCAGGCCCTCCAATTCACGTCGGGCGTCTTCGTCGACCAGGCCGTCGTGCAAGCGACGTTCCCCCAGGAGGAACGGTACACGGCGTACTTCTTCCAGATGGCGCCCGGCGTCGACGTGCGCGCGTTCCGTGCGGATCTCGAGCGCGTGTACTTCGCGTTCGGCCTCCAGACGATCGACATCCGCGAGGAGATCGGGCAGGCCTTCGACGCGTCCCAGCAGGTCCTGACCCTCATGCAGGCGTACCTCGGGATCGGGCTCCTCGTCGGCGTTGCGGGGCTCACCGTGATCACGCTCCGCGCGGTCGTGGAGCGACGCACCCAGATCGGCGCGTTGCGGGCCATCGGCTTCACGAAACGGATGGTCCTCTCCGTGTTCCTCCTGGAGATCGCCCTGATCGCGGTCCTCGGGATCGGGATCGGAGTGGTCCTGGGCATCGTGTTTGCCTACAAGATCTACATCGTGTACTTCGCGGACATCGTCGTGTTCGTCGTGCCGTGGGCCCATCTCTTGCTCATCGTCGGGCTCACGTCCGCCGCGGCGATTGCGAGCACGGCCCATCCCGCGATCCGCGCCTCGCGCGTGCCGCCCGCGGAGGCCCTCCGGTACATCGAGTGAGGCGAGGCGAGGACTCGCGGCCGCCCGGTGGTTCGTACCTCTAAGCGGAGGTATGTTCTGCGGCCACGAGGGCCTCGATCCTCGTCCTCCGCCGGGCGAACTCCTGCTCCACCTTCCGATGGTACGCCAGGAGGCGTCGCAGGAGATTCTGCCTCACCCTTTCCGAGTCGACCCGGCCGACGTAGTCCTCGCGGCGCACGGACCGACCGGCGTCGCGCTCGTAATGCCAGAAGTAGAAGTACCGACGGCCGTCGAAGTCCCGCACGCGCACCCCGCATCCGATTTCCATCTCATACCTCTAAGTAGAGGTATACACCCTGGGACTTTCACCCTTCGCGTGGGAGGTGTGCGAAACTACTCGCCGCCGCGACGCGCGAACGTCCAAGACGCCCGCTGATCTCTCACCGGATCGGTTCAGCCGATCCTGACTTGATCGACCCGCGTGAGAGGTTTCATTTGATAGCCGTACGCCTTCGCGAGCTTCTGGTGAATCCGCACGAGAGCTTGCGCCGCCTTGTAGACCTTCTCGAGATCCGAATGGAACAGGTCCCTGGCGTGCTTCACGAACCCCTTCGGCACGATTCGGAAGTCCTTGATCTCCTCTGTCATCCTCATGTGATCGACGTAGAACCGTCGATTCACGAGCGCCAGGTCCATGCACGACATGAAGAAGATTTCCCAAGCGGCTCGCCGCATGACCTCGGGATCCCGCGACGCCCAGCCCCGGCGCATCTTCCCGAGGTATTCGTACAATCCCGCGTAGGGCTCGACGGGCTTCTTCACCTTCCTCAATGCCTCCGCGTGCCAGCGCTTCAACCTCTCCGAAACCCCACCTCGGTCGACAAACACCCTGTGTTTGAGAAGGGCGCCTACTTCGTGAGGCCAGAACTCGTCAAACCGGAAGATCCGCTCCTTCACCCTCGCCAACGGAAGGACGTTCACATCGATCGATGTGGTCCCATACAACCACGAGTGGGCGCCCGATGGCCCTTTGCGAGTGAGGGCGAGGAGGTCGATGTCCGAAAAAGGCGTCTCGGCCGCTCTCGCGAGAGACCCAAAGGCAGCGACGTACAGGAGTCGGTCTTTGTACACGCGTTCCAGCTCCGAGATGACCTGGCGGACGAGAGGCTGGAACTCCGACCGAGCGAGAGGCTTCAACATAGCTGCCACCCATGAAGCTGGTCCACATAAGGCGACGGGAGCAGACTCGGACGGAGGCCACACCCGAGGCTCGATAGACTTTTATGGGCCCCGACCGTGTCCAACGGGTCCATTCATGGGAGAGCCGGCGCTGAAGGAGAAAGCCTGGGAGCCCTCCTTCGAGGAAGAGGTTCTCGCCGCGTGGAAGGCGGAGCCGGACCTCTACCGCTTCGACCCGGCCCCTGGACAGCCGGTCTACGTCATCGACACGCCGCCACCCTACCCGAGCGGCTCGTGGCACATCGGCGCCGTCATGGCGTACGCGATGATCGACATGATCGCTCGGAGCCAGCGGATGCTCGGCAAGGCCGTGCTGTTCCCGTTCGGCCTCGACCGGAACGGGATCAACATCGAGCGGACGGTCGAACGTAAGACCGGGAAGCCACTCCATCAATGGGATCGGCAGGCGTTCATCGACGCCTGTCGAAAGGAGATCGAGGGGATCGGAAACGGGCTCCTCGAGCTCGCCATCCGCGCGGGGATGTCCGCGGACTTCGGGCGAGTCTACTACACGGATTCCGACGAGTACCGGGCGTACAGCCAAGCGATCTTCCTCGAGCTCTGGCCGAAGGACCTCTTCTACCGGGGGGAACGTCCGACCTTCTGGTGTCCCGTCTGCTTGACGCCCCTCGCGGAGGCGGACATCGACTACGAGGAGCGGACATCGAAACTCGTCTGGATGACCTTCCCCCTCGACGAGGGCCACATCCCGATCGCGACGACCCGACCCGAGCTCCTCGCCGCGTGTCGCGCGGTCATCGTCCATCCGGACGACGAGCGCTTCACGCCGGCGCACGGGAAGAAGGCCCGCGTCCCGATCTACGGAAACGAGGTGCCCGTCGTCGCGCATCCGACGGCGAAGCCGGAGTTCGGGAGCGGCGCCGCGATGATCTGCTCCTATGGGGACATGGTGGACCTCCAGCTCTTCCGGGAGCTGCGGCTCGAGCCCGTGAAGGCGATCGATGAACGCGGTCGGATGACGGACGCCGCCGGACCCCTGAAGGGCCTGAAGGTCGAGGCCGCCCGGGCGAAGGCGATCGAGCTGCTCCGCGAGGCGAAGGCCCTCGGGAAGGAGGAGCCGATCCAGCACAAGACTCCGATCTGCTCGCGGTCCCTGAACCCGATCGAGTTCATCTCGTCCGACGCGTGGTATCTGAAGCAGCTCGAATTCCGCGAGGATCTCAGGGCCCTCGCGCGCCAGATGGCCTTCCGGCCGGACCGGCATCGACAGCTGCTCCTCGACTGGATCGACGGGCTCACGATCGACTGGCCGATCTCCCGCCGACGATACTACCACACGGAGATCCCGCTCTGGTACTGCAAGTCGTGCGGCGAGACGCTCGCGCCCACACCCGGGAAGTACTACCGACCGTGGAAGGACCCCGCCCCGTTCAAGAAGTGCCCGAAGTGCGCCGGAGAAGAGTTCGTCGGCGAAGACCGGGTGTTCGACACGTGGATGGACTCGAGCGTCTCGAACCTCTTCGTCTCGCGCTATCGGACGGACGCGAAGTTCTTCGAGGCGAACTTCCCCGTGTCCCTGCGCCCGCAGGGGAGGGACATCGTCCGGACCTGGCTCTACTACACGACCCTCAAGTCGTGGCTCGTGCGGCGGTCGAAGCCCTTCCACACGGTCTTCCTCCATGGGCTCGGGCTCGACGCGCGCGGCCGGGCGATGCATCGCACGCTCGGGAACATCATCGAGCCCTGGCCCCTCCTCCGGAAGCACGGGGCCGACGCGAGCCGCTTCTTCGTCGCGAGCGAGACGAACCCCGGGGACGACTTCCGGATCAGCGAGGCGAAGATTGGGGGCGCGGCGAAGTTCATCACGAAGCTCTGGAACGTCGCGCGCTTCATCTCGTCCTTCGAGGAGCCACCGGCGGGGAAGCTCCACCCATCGGACGAATGGATCCTCGCGGAGCTGAACCGCGTGATCGAGTCGTGCCGCGGGGCCTACGAGGACCTGAACCTCTTCCTCCCCTCGACCCGCTGCAGGGACTTCCTCTGGAACCTGTTCGCCCCGCACTACGTTGAGATGGTGAAGGCCCGGGCCTACGAGGGAGACACGGGCGCGCGGTGGACCCTCCATGCGTGCCTCCGGGACGTCCTCCGGCTCCTCGCGCCGATCATCCCCTTTTCGACGGACGCGATCTGGCGGTCCGTGTACGGAGGCAGCGTCCACTCGGAGACGTTCCCGAGACCGCGCGACGGGATCCCCGCCTCGCGGGCAGCCCAAGCGAC
>Ga0209323_10002379_pt1 | contig 12510 bp, 13 predicted proteins | sample Rifsed19ft2_FD_184014 | JGI IMG/M metagenome (GOLD analysis project Ga0209323, IMG submission 184014) | Soil microbial communities from Rifle, Colorado, USA - sediment 19ft 2 (version 2) | ecosystem: Environmental > Terrestrial > Deep subsurface > Rock core/Sediment | place: Rifle, Colorado...
CAGGGTTCTCAGATATTCTCTCTCTGAAAATACAGATATGCGGATGTCTTCCATGGCGATTGCGCTCAGGAGACTTGCTGATGCGCATTTGGCGCGGGGTTTGTATCCGTAAGGAATCTTCCCTATGAAGATATTTGTAGATGCAGATGCCTGTCCGGTAAAGGATATAATCTGCGATGGATAATCCGTCTTAGTCGGAAGGTTTCCCCTCTACCTTTGAGGAAAAGAAGTAACTGATGGCCATAATGAAGACCACTACAGCGTATACGCCTATCTGTGCGAGATCTATATAAACATCTCCGCCACCCATCGCAAGCTTCATCTGTACAAGGAGTATCCCCCTGATACTGGCTATGACACCTATAAAAAAGAACGGGTGTAATGAAAATGAATGACGCTTCAGCTGCCGCACTACCTGCCTGAATAATTCCATGAGTATCAGGACGAACATGAGTTCGCTTACTATATGAGGAATGGAGTGTGATTCAAAGTAATAAAAATCGGAAATTCCCTCTGCAAGTAAGATTATTGCAAGGGATACTATCCCTATGGCGACTACAACAAGAATAAGATCGTCCAGGAGATCGAGCCATCGCCCGAAGAAGCGGGAAAACCAATTATCAGGTACTGAATCGCGCCGTCTGCTTTTTTCCATTTGCGCTAAAATAGCAGAATATTATTTCTGTGTCAATTTTGCAGGCACCCTATCCCTTTTTATCTAACAGCCTTCCTGCCATATCATATATCTGTTCATGGATGTCGCTCAACTCCTGAGACGTTGCTTCGCTTACAGTTTCCTTAGACTTATTGTCTATTATCCTGACCGTTACCTGATCGGATTGTCCGTTAACATACAGGCTTAACGAATATCCTTTATTACCCTTTTTGATTCCGTTCAATGAACTCTTTTTTATCTGATGGGATGCAATGTTGTTTATCTCGTTAATTTTCATTAGTCGTTCCCTGTTGTTGAGTTATTTAAGAATGCAGTGAGCTTAGGATTGATTCGGACTTGCCGGGGAAAACCTTAAGACGCCATAAGTACCTGCCGATAATCAGATTGAAATTCATCACTGACAACATTGGCGGGGCATAGCCGTGAAGTGCAATAAAGTAACTGCATCAATAATAGTATTCATAATATTATTAATTTCTTCCCCAAAAGTATCAGCGGCAGATCTTAAAGATATCCCATTAATAGGTCTGGCATTTCTTACAAATCTTGGCATACATGAGACAGGTCACTATGTAATAGCTAATCAGGCTGGCGCCGAGGGGAATACACTGAACTTTTTTACTAAAGATAAGAACAGCTTTTTTCTTGGGCTCAGCACTGTTACCAAGATTGACAGCAAGTCCAAGCCAGGCTACCATCTGGCAGGGGAAGTAGCTTCGAATTATACCTTTGAGCTTGCCCTCAGAAAATACAGGGAGAACAATACGACTTACAACCGGGCCCTTATGTTCTTCAGTATGACAGATTTTTTATGGTATACAACTTATGCCTTTTATGTCGCCCCATATCAGAATGGCAAGTTTGATCCCATTGGGATTTCCAATACTACCGGGATAGACCGGGAAAAGATCTTTCTGGTTGCACTTGCCCACACATCTTTGAATGCCCTTCGTGTCTACAGCGGAGAAGACAGGGTGATTCCTTACTATATGCTGGACAGGCATTTCATAGGCTTTGGTATTAAGGTTCCCTTCTGATTATGACTTTTATCATAGTAATTCAGCCCTTCTTTGTGTAATATAATTAGTAACTACTCAGGTAGATAGACTGAAGGCTGAAGACTGAAGACGGAAGATTTTCAGGAGATAAGTAATTACCTTCAGCCTTCAGCCTTCAGTCTAAACTCCTGAGTTTTTAATATATAAGGAGGGCGTATGCCGGTTACAGAAGAAGCAGTTCTTAATTCATTGAGGAGTGTTGAAGACCCTGATCTGAAAAGGGATGTTGTATCGCTTGGATTCATAAAGAAATTGAATATAGAGGGAGGGCGCGTTTCTTTTGATCTTGAGCTCACTACGCCTGCCTGTCCCCTTAAGGCCCAGTTAAAGACAGCGGCTGAGGAGGCTGTCAGGCGGATAGAAGGTGTTACTGAGGTCAATGTCGAGGTTACATCTAATGTTTCTGCTCACAGGGTGCCGGGTAGTGAAGAGATACTGCCTGATGTAAAAAATATTGTGGCAATAGCAAGTGGAAAGGGCGGGGTTGGTAAATCAACCGTCAGTGTCAGCCTTGCAGTTGCACTGGCAAAGTCGGGTGCAAGGGTCGGGCTGCTCGATACGGATATTTATGGTCCCAGTATACCGATAATGATGGGGGTTACGGAAAAGCCTGAGATAAGGGGCGAGAAACTGATCCCTATAGAAAAATACGGTGTGAGTCTTATGTCCATAGGATTTATGATTCCGGAGGACACCCCCCTGATCTGGCGCGGACCTATGGTTATGAAGGCAGTTGAACAACTTCTTACTGATGTAGAATGGGGTAAGCTTGATTACCTCCTGATGGACCTCCCTCCGGGAACCGGTGATGTTCAGCTTACCCTGTCCCAGAAAGTGCCTCTTACAGGCGCTGTTATTGTTACGACGCCTCAGGATGTCGCCCTTCTTGATGTGGTTCGGGGTATTTCCATGTTTAGAAAGCTTAATGTCCCTATTCTTGGTGTGATTGAGAATATGAGTTTTTTCAGTTGTCCGCATTGCGGCGGACGTTCGGATATATTCAGCCATGGCGGAGGAGCGGCTGCGTCAAAGAAACTGGATGTTCCATTCCTTGGCGAGATCCCCATTGACCTTAAGATCAGAGAGGGCGGGGATGCGGGCAAGCCTGTGCCTGCTGACGATTTAGATTCTGCGTCCGGCAGGGTGTTTATGGACATCGGGGAGCAACTGGCGGCACGGATAAGTGCTCTGGGATAGTACAGGCTGAGTGAACCCGTCACCCTGACCCTCTCCCCTTAGGGGAGAGGGAAGAATAGGGAGGTATTATACCAGCTTTGCAATCCTGTCCAGTCTTCTGTTTGCTGCATCCCAGTTGATATTCTTCATAAAAGTTTCTATGTAAGGTGGTCTTTTAACTCCATAGTCAATGGTATATGCATGTTCGTATACATCCATCACAAGCAGCGGCCATGCCATGGCAGGGAAGTTGAAGTGGTGGGCATCAGCTCCATAGTTATGAAGTTTTCCATCCCATATATTGTAAGCAAGAACCACCCATCCCCTTACTGCCATTCCGCAGGCCTTGAAATCCTCTATCCATTTTTCGACAGAGCCAAAGTCCCTTTTTATAAGGTCTGCGACCTGACCTGTCGGATTTCCGCCGCTTCCGCCCATGTTTTCAAAATACAGCTCATGAAGTATTACGCCGTTTAATGCAAATGTCTCGTCTGCCTTAAGGCCGCGATATTCGCTGTATATCTGATTGGCCTTTGAACGGTCTGCGGTCTTAAGCTTGTCTTCGATCTCATTGAGCTTGTTGACGTACCCGACATAAAGAATATCCCGGTGTTGTGAAATCTGGCTTTCAGACAATCCTTCCAAACCCTTTAATTCAAACTTTTTTGCTTCGTGTGACATTTTGAGCCCTCCTTGTTAATGGGTGTCGTGCTGGCATTCATTACATATGCCTGCAAACCCGACACAATGATTGGTAATCTTGAATCCTGTTGAAGCCCCTACCTTTTCTTCCAGATCATGCAGGATAATGTTGTCTACATCCTTTATCTTTCCGCATTTCCCGCATGTAATGTGATAATGAAGATGCGGATTACCATCAAAACGTCCTTCATTTCCATCGCATGATATTTCCGTAATCTCACCAATATCCTGCAGCAGCTTGAGATTTCTATACACAGTCCCAAGACTTATACCAGGCATCTCCCGTTTTACTTCTCTGTATACCCGGTCTGCTGATGGATGCTCCTTACTTTTCCTTAAAACCTCCAGGATTAGTTTCCTCTGTTTTGAATGACGATGCATGAATTATTTTCTCTTCCTTACATAGACCCTGAACACCATGTTTTCCTCCACATGGCCGATGAATTCATTCTTTGTTGAGTTGCACCACGCCGGCATATCTTTCTTGATTCCTGCATCATCAGAAATTACTTCAAGTACCTCACCCGGCGACATTTCCTTCATTTTCTTTGATGTCAGTATGATGGGCATCGGGCAAAGCTGACCCAGCGTATTAATCCTGAAATCAATTTTCTCTGGTACGTTCATCACACCTCCAATATCAATAATAGTAATTATTACTAATATAAAAAGAATACTCCAATCATCTATTGTTTGTCAAGGATAATTTAATGACTGCATGGGAAATTATTTGTCAACTCACGAAGTATTTACTTACATCTATTCCATACTTCCTGTGGTCAATGGACTGGACGATGGCTATCTTTGATTCCCAGGACAGGTCAATGGTTTCGCCATCGGTTTCGTTTCCGTGAGAGTCGGTTATCAATTTAATGCATGGTTTGTGGATATTAACAGGATTTGCGTTTGCCCTGACTACTACTGCCAGTTCCTGCGTATTCAGAAGTACTATGGTGCCGACAGGATAAATTCCGACTACATTAACAAATATCTTTAACAGCAGGGGATCGAAAGCAGTATCGCTCTTTTTCATCATAAAAGAGAGCGCCTTATCCGGTACTATCGGTCCGCGATTATAGACCCGTGCCGATGTCAGTGCATCATAGCAATCACTGATAGTCGTTATCCTGCCAAACAGACTTACCCGCCTTGCTGATGCAAGCTTTGGGTAACCTGAAAGGTCATAGTTCAGATGATGTTCAAAGCTTGCGAGGATCATGCGAATTGCCTGTTCCTGAAGCCCTTTGAGCCTCAGCAGCGTTTTTACACCATTAACAGGGTGAGTTTTCATAATCTGCCACTCTTCAGGAGTGAAATCTGAAGGCTTGTTCAGAAGTTCAATCGGCAGATCAATCTTGCCAATATCATGAAAAAGGGTGGCCATGCCAAGGTCGCTCATCTCTTTTCTGTCATAACCGAGCCTTTGTCCTATGGCAATTGACAGGATGGACACGTTTACCGAGTGATTATAGGTATATTCATCATAGGCCCTGAGGGTCGTTAAACCGAGCAGCGTGGATTCCTCTTTTACCATCATGTCAACCATCGAGTGGACTAACCTCTTCGCCTTTTTTATACTTACGGCATTTTTCAATTTTGCACTGTCCATGATCTCTGACACGGCAGAGAGTGTTTTAAAGTACAGGTGTGTTGCCATTTCTTTAGAATTTTGAAGAACGTGAACTCCGTCGGTATCAACTTTATCTTCTATCCTGCTGACCGAAATGCTGTTTATTCCCTGAGATGACAGCCTGTGTTTGAGTTCCTGAAACGGTTCAGCGGATTTATGTTCTATACTATTAAAGATATAAATAAACCTGCTTAATTCATCCGATGTGGATTGCTGCGAAAAAGTAATTGAGCCTGTCCCCAGTTTCTTCATCTCATTTATGAGAGACGTGCATGCAAGGAAATTCTCAATATCCACCCGGATCTTTACATCATCTATGAACAGATGTTCCTGATACAATCTGAGAGAAAACGAATTCCCGCTGTCAGACAATGCCTTTATGGATTCCATTGTCTTATCCAATGCCGCAATAATTGCAATATTTCTGAAGTCATGGATTTGGGCGGTCCTGATGAGTTTATATAGATTATTTGTAAAATCCTTTCCGGTGTATCCTCTTTTTTCTTCAAATAATCTGCTTGTCATATATTCCCCTTTTCTGCTTCTTTCAATGCATCTTCACATATCTTTCTTATAACCTTATCAGGAGATAATGCACCCTCTCTTACGATATCTATTGCCCCGGGTATATTCATCTTCCTGAGTGCATGAACTGAAAGTAGTCGCAGTTCATCAGCCTTTGTCCTGCCAAAGATCCACGATTTTTTCATCAATAAGTCTTTCAGGTATGGTAATTGATCCTTACTGCCAAGTATGGCAAGCGCCTCAAATAACTCTTTCTTCTCATAATTCTCCTTACTGTCAAATTCCTCAGAGGAGATTATTCTAAGGATGTCAGGCAATGCTTTTCTAAGTTCCATGAAGGATATTCTCTTTAATGCCGATACCCGCACAGTGTTGTCACTGTCATTGAGATACGAGACAATCATGTTTTTTGCTTCTTCACTCTTTATCTCTGACAGTGTGTGGATTATCTCCTTCCGGACTTTTGGTTCTCTATGGTCTTTAATCCTCTTAAGATGGCTTATAACCCGTGCATCTCCTATACGGCCAAGTACATAAACTATGTTCCTGACAATATACCAGTTATCATCCTGAAGCTTCTTCAATACCGCTTCTAAATTATCCCTCGCTATTACGGCGAGTGCATCACATACGACGCGGCGGTTCTTCATTTGTTCGAGGTTTGAAAGCATTTCTGTCATAGGTGAAATGGATTTTTTATTAAGCATTGTGAGGATTGTATAAATATCATCAATGTTATCATCCTTACTCGCATTGAGAGATTGAGTAAGTTGTTTCAGAAACTCACTGTCTCCCAGTGCATCTATTACTCCTATGGCAGCTTCAGCATGATTTGGACTGCTCTCTTTTTCATTCTCATATATGGTCTTGATCCTGTTCAGGGATGCGATGGCGTGCTTGTAATCTCCTGACACTATCATTGCCTTGACTGCCTTCTCTATATAGGTCATTATCTCGGAATAACTTGCTGTATCTTCCTCTATTTCAAGGATATGAAAAAGAATATCAAGCATTTCTAAAATAAGATCGCTTCTTGCTTCCTGTTCCATTTCCTGTTTCAACCTGCCTGTCTCTTCAGGGGTAAGAACAAATATTTCAGCAAATGGCTTTCCATATATCTGTTCTATTTCAAGTTCGACACCGGTTGATTCAAGAGACGTCCCTGTTTCTGCCTGTGTCTGTCCCGGCCTTGACTCTGCCTTATGAGCGCTGCTTAACGCCGTTCCGCTTCGGGCAGCAGCGGATTCAGATGCCTGAGGCTCTGTTGTGTCCTGTTCTCCTTCAGTCTCGCTGCCTTCTTCAATAACGATATAGCGGATATTTTTAAATTCCTTTTCCCACATCAGTGTTACAATGTCATCATCATCTTCATCCCGCTCCCTGTTGCCCCGGACAACATCAATAAAATCGAGCAGCTCCCGCTCATCCAGGTTTTCAGAAAAGGCCAGTTCACGTATTCCATCACCAAAGAATTTGAACGCTATGCTGTCTTCCTTAACATTCTGGCTGTAGACAACTTCCCCCTGGTATAAGAGATCAAACTGTTTCACAGTCAATGTGAGGTCCCCGTATTCTTCGAGGAAGCTGGTAAATTTTCCGGTAAGGTCAGAGATAAACTTTTGTCTTACAGGGCTGTTATCAGGATAGAGTTTCAGTGCCTTGATAGCCCTGGAAAGGGACTGGAGCACGTCTGCGGCCATCTTAATGCCGGCTTTTTTCTCAGTCTCGCTTGAACTCATGATGAATCTCCACTACGATTATGTAGTTCTTTCTGATATAATTGTCGAAAATGTCAATCATCTTCAATGAAATTCCCTGGACAGATCCATTTGATTGTTTTATCCGTGTAAGGGGAGATGGACCATCTTTTCTATTAGAAAGTCATGCTGGCAGCCCGAAAACTTCCCGTTACTCTTTTATCGGTGTAGATCCCAAAATAATTATTAACGGAAGGTCAGACAATCCTGATATTTCTGTTGAGTTTTTCAGGCAGTTGTCACTTAAAAATACAGTCCCCGGGATTAGTGGAATCCCGCCTTTTATCGGAGGTATCGTTGGTTATTTGGGATATGGCTCGGCACATCTCTTTGAGAACCTGCCGCACAGGGCGTGTGATGACCTGCAGATACCTGACATTGTCCTGATGAATGCAGATCTCGTGGTTTCGTTTGATAATGTTTTAAAAAAAGGATGGGTTGTTGCAACTGTTGGAGATAATGGGAATGATGAGCTGCTTTGCAGAAAGAGGATCAATGAAGTAGTGAACAGGATACGGTATAAGAACGGTATTATTAATACCGGCAGGAATGGTTCAAAGACAAGGCTTGTGTCGAATTTAACTAAAAAAGAATATATAGATATGGTTAAACGCTGTAAGGAGTATATATCTGCAGGCGATATTTATCAGGCTAATCTTTCTCAGAGATTATCCGCCCATGTAAAGGGGATTGACCCCTTGAATCTATACAGGATACTGAGGGGAATAAACCCTTCTCCATTCTCTGCCTTTTTTGACACAGGGGACATACAGCTTGTCAGTTCTTCGCCGGAAAGGCTTGTGCGATTGCACAATGGGATTGTAGAAACAAGGCCTATTGCCGGTACGAGGCCCCGCGGGGACGATCTGATGAAAAACGGGATACTGCAGAAGGAGCTCCTTTCAGATGAAAAGGAAAGGGCCGAACATATCATGCTTGTAGATCTTGAGAGAAATGACATTGGCAGGGTGTGCAAATCCGGTACTGTTTGTGCTGACGAATTTATGGTCTTAGAGCCTTATTCCCATGTTACACACATAGTGTCTAATGTTACCGGCATGATAAGACATGACAAGGATGTCATTGACGTTATCCGGGCCGTGTTTCCCGGAGGTACCATTACGGGTGTGCCTAAGATACGCTGTATGGAGATAATAGATGAGCTGGAACCTACTGCACGTGGTCCGTACACCGGCTCGCTTGGATATATAAGCAATACAGGCGATATTGATTTCAATATCATAATAAGGACATTCGTAATTAAGGACGGCTGGGCCCATGTGCAGGTTGGGGCAGGAATAGTTGCAGATTCAGACCCGGCCAGAGAATATTACGAGACACTTTATAAAGCGGAGGCATTAATTAAAACGCTGGAACTGTTGTGATGAAGACAAGAGGTAAATTTATACCGGAATCAAGGTATTATTAATTAATAAATTGTGATACAATCCATCCCATGTCAGAAGGTCAGAGCAATTGGGGGCAGGAGTTTTTTGATATTGCCGAATCTATAAGGCTCAAAGATCCCCTTGCCTATATATTAGGTTCAATGGAGGAAGGAGAGCTTATTGTTTTCAAGTATCCTGATGCCATCAAGCTTGCCGGACATTCATGTCCCGCTGTCTCAGGCGCTTATAAAATAACAGCAAAGGCATTGTCTGCGCTTTACGGGACGGAAGTGCCGGTCAGAGGGGATATCCGTGTTGCTGTTATGGGTAAAGCCACAGACCTTGCCTATGGTCCCATGTCACAGGTTATATCTCTGATAACAGGTGCAGCGCCGGTTACAGGCTTCGCAGGATTAGGCCGCAGGTTCAGAAGGAGAAATCTCCTTGTATTTGATGAAGATCATTTTGAATACAATACATTTATTTTTCAGAGAACTGATACCGAAAAGACGGTATCAGTCAAATATAATCCGGACGTAGTGCCGGAAGATCCGCGTTTGGGAGAATTAGCGTCACTGGTTCTTACAGGCCAGGCAACTGAAGAGGAGCATAGGGCGTTTAAAAAGGCATGGCAGGAAAAGGTGAAAATGATACTGCTTGAAGATGACAAACTGCCAGGATTGTTTGAGGTCAAGGAAATTCCAGCCGGCAAATTCCCTCAGATAACATAAAAATGAAACACAATGAAGGCGCCACAATACTTGTAGTTGATGATGACATGTTTGTCAGGGAAGCAACAGCATCGCTTCTCAGAGAATGTGGTTATACAACAATAGCAAGTGACAGCGCCGGGGATGCAATTTCTGTATTAAAAAAGACTCCTGTTGAAACAGTCCTGACTGATATAAAGATGCCTGAGAAATCTGGCATTGAATTACTTGCAGAAATACATGGTTTTAATCCGACACTTCCGGTAATCCTGATGACAGCATATGCTGAGCTCGATGTGGCTATTAATGCCGTAAGAAAGGGCGCCTTTGACTTTCTGATAAAACCGTATAAGCCGGAAGGACTTATATACTCAATTGAAAAGGCCATCAAGTTCAGCAGACTGCTCCAGATGGAGAAAAACTACAAGCACATGCTCGAAGATACGGTAAGAAAACGGACTAAAGAGCTTAAAGATGCACTGTTGATGGTTAAAGATATGAGCCTTGAATTAGTGCAGCGTCTTACAGAGGTAGCTGAATACAGGGATGAAGACACAGGCGCTCATATTAAAAGGATGGGGTTGTATTCAAATAAGATAGCAAAGACGCTGAATCTGTCTGATAACTTCGTTGAAGTGGTGACATTTGCAAGTCCTATGCATGATATAGGCAAGATTGGTATTCCTGACAATATACTGTTGAAACAGGGAAAGCTGACGGCCGAGGAATTCGATATCATGAAGACACACACAATGATGGGAGAGAAGATATTTCATGGTTCATCTCACCCGGTAATTCAAATGGTCGCCTCAGTTGCGCTGAACCATCATGAAAGATGGGACGGAACAGGTTATCCGAGGGGGTTAAAGGGAGAGGATATACCGCTGGAAGGCAGGATAGTAATGCTCGTTGACCAGTACGATGCCTTGAGAAGTGAGAGGCCTTATAAACCCCCGTTTGATCATGAAATGGTGTATAAAATAATAACAGAAGGGGATGAAAGGACCAGGCCGGAGCACTTTGATCCGAAGGTGCTTGATTCCTTTGCAAAGGTTGCCTCTGAGATGGATGAGATATTTGACACCCACCAGTAGTAAATAGTCTGAATAATGAGGTTTATTCTGCAAGAACCTCATTGACGCATGTATTAAAAAAATGATATATTAAGCAACCTGATCTTCCAAACCAGCCTGTATTCTAACCAGATGGAGGCGCGTCCATGGTAGAAACTGTAAAAGATCCAAAACGACCAAACATATTGATCATAGATGATGATAAACAAATCAATAGTGTTTTATCTCAGATCCTTTGTGATGAATTTAACGTTTATGCCACGGACTCAGTCATAGAGGGGCTGGAGATTGCACGGCGAATCTCCCCTTTTCTTGCCATGATTGACCTCAGAATGCCTGAGGCCAGCGGTATACAAGTCTTAAAAGAGATGAGGATAATAAACCCTGATATCAGGGTTATGATAATGAGCGCTTACGGGGAAGTGAAGTCTGTAGTGGAAATATTCAAAGAAGGGGCAATAGATTTTCTTGCGAAACCATTTAATTTTAATGACCTCCTTGATAATATCCGGCGCCTGGCATCGGTGGCTGCTTTAGAACAACCTGACCTTGTAAATTCAAGAGAGATTATAGGAGACAGTCAGGTTATAAGGGAGGTCTGGGCGCTGGTTAAGCGCTTCGCCCCAAGCGAAATTCCGATACTGATTCAGGGCGAAACAGGAACAGGGAAGGAACTCTTCGCAAGGGCTATTCATGACCTGAGTTTACGCGGCGATGGGCCATTCATTCCTGTAGATTGTTCTGCCCTGCCGGAATCCCTCATAGAGAGTGAGCTGTTTGGTTATGAGAAGGGGGCATTTACCGGGGCTCATGCCTCAAAGAAGGGACTATTTGAGTCTGCTGACAGCGGCACTCTATTCATAGATGAAATCGGAAATCTGCCGCTTCATATCCAGTCCAAACTCCTCAGGATAATACAGGACCATAAAGTCATACGTCTTGGCGCCAAGGGATATGAACCTGTTTCCCTGAGCATGAGGGTCATAGCTGCCACGAATGCGGATCTGAAAGAGGAATCGGAAAAAGGCGGGTTCCGGTTAGACCTCTATTATCGCTTGAATGTAGCCACAATAACCCTTCCTCCATTGAGAGACCGGCATGGCGATATACCGTTACTGGCAAATTATTTCCTGGCTAAATGTAATCAGGAACTTCACAGAACCACAGGAATCACGGATGAGGCCTTGAATCTACTGAATGATTATCAGTGGCCCGGGAATATACGTGAGTTGGAGAACGTCATCAGGAGCGCCTATCTCATATCAGATGAACAAATACTTCCTTCTCATCTCCCAAAGATTATAGAGACCAGGATGAAACCTGGAATTGAGAGTAATGTTATATACAGTGATGACTTTCTGGATATCAAGTCCCTGAAGAGTGTTGCAGCGGAAGAGGCAGAACGTGAGGTTATTATAAACATTATGAAAAATAATCCATTTATTACCAAGGGACGCCTTGCCCAGATCCTGAAAATAGATCCAAAGACCCTCCGTACTAAATTGAAGAAATTCGGATTGGATTCATTGCATTAAATAATACCTGGGAAAGGGTATTCATTCCCGAAAATCAGGAATTACTTCCCTGATCTGGATTATATCTTAATCCACATATCTTAATAATTATCATTATGTATTGTCTGTAACTCATTGATATTTCAAGTAATATAAAAACATGCTATTGTAAATACAGTAATGGCATTCCTTTTGCTTTTCTAAGAATCATCATTTGCAGGAATCAATCAATAAACAACACTGATATATAAGGAGAAGATTATGCAATCGGCATCACATGGTTGGCATTTCTGGAACAGCG
>Ga0209323_10002389_pt1 | contig 12486 bp, 11 predicted proteins | sample Rifsed19ft2_FD_184014 | JGI IMG/M metagenome (GOLD analysis project Ga0209323, IMG submission 184014) | Soil microbial communities from Rifle, Colorado, USA - sediment 19ft 2 (version 2) | ecosystem: Environmental > Terrestrial > Deep subsurface > Rock core/Sediment | place: Rifle, Colorado...
AAGAATCCTTTTCATAATAGGAGGGTGAATATGCCAAAACAATACACCATTATGGTGATACCTGATATATCAGGGAAACTCCGCCGTTTCAGCATATCCGAAAAATCTGCAAAGATTCTCCTCAGTGTATTTATCCTTATAAGTTTTACCTCTGTTTTTCTATTCTACCGCCACATAAAATTAAGTAAAGAGGTAATAGAACTGGAAGGCTTAAGAAAGGAAACAAGGGAGCAGAGGCTGCAGATACAGCAGTTTGTCCAGAAGGTTAAAGACTTTGAGCAGCAGATGGCAAGGCTTGATAGGTTTGACAGAAAGCTCAGGGTGATAACATCATTAGAAGGAAGCGGGGCAACAGCATCGGCACAGAAATGGGGCGTTGGAGGTATTGATGATAATGAGTCTACCACTTATGCATCAATTACATCTACTGAGGATAGAAATGTAATAAAAGATTTGAATAAGGATATAGATGAGTTAAAGAATCAGGCAAAATTTCAGGAGATAAGCTTTCAGGAATTGGATGAATTTTTTAAAGGACAGGAATCGCTCCTATCATCTACCCCGTCTATCTGGCCTACAAAGGGTTGGGTTACGAGTGGATTTGGATATAGGTTATCACCATTTACAGACAGGAAGGAGGTGCATGAAGGTATAGATATAGCAACGAGGATGAATGCTCCGGTAATATCGCCGGCTGATGGAATAGTTGTAAGGTCAGGAAAGGATATGAGCTACGGGAATATACTGGAGATAGACCATGGATATGGAGTAGTAACGAGGTTTGGACACAATGCGAGGCTTTTGGTCAACATGGGTGATAAAGTGAAAAGAGGGCAGACAGTTGCCCATGTAGGAAATACTGGCAGAAGCACTGGTCCACACCTTCATTATGAGGTAGTACTGAACGGTGTACCGGTAAATCCGTTCAGATATATATTAGAAGAAAGTTAATTTTATGCTATTACTACCTGTGCAATTGACAGGGAGAATAGGTTCGGAGGCATTAAAGAATGGCTAAGGGTACAGTAAAGTGGTTTAATGAATCAAAAGGATACGGATTTATAAAACAGGAAAACGGTGAGGATGTATTTGTCCACTTCTCTGCAATTAAGGGAGATGGATTTAAGACATTGAAAGAGGGGCAGGAGGTTGAATTTGATGTAACGCAGGGAGAGAAAGGACTTCAGGCTGTAAATGTAAAAGGTTTTAATTAAATATAACATTTATAATCTGTTATTATAAAGCGGTAAAGAAAACCCTGATGAATAAATCAGGGTTTTTCTTTTTTTATACCTTAAAATCTCAAGAACAAAAGAAAAAGATTAAGGAGAAATGGGGAAATTAGGGAAAAGGGGGAAATATTTTTAAAATAATTTTTTCTTTCTCCATTTCTCCCTGTTTGTTCTCCCTTTCTCCTTAATGGTTTTTATAATTTCCTATACATCAAGATACCCTCCTCTTGTATTGTTAACCATTTCTATATATAATAATTTTATGATTGGTAGTCTTCTAAAAAAGATTGTTGGCAGCCGAAATGAGAGAGAATTAAAAAGGCTTCAAGCCTATGTTGACAGGATAAACCAGATTGAGCCTTCAGTACAAAAACTCTCCAATGATGAGCTCAAGGCAAAGACAGGTGAATTTAGGGAGAGGGTGAATAATTCCCTCTCAAATTTAAATCCTGACCTATCACCTTCAGACCGAAGGCAGGCAGTTGAGAATGCCCTGAATGAACTGCTCCCGGAGGCATTTGCTGTTGTGAGGGAGGCGGCAAAGAGGACCCTCAATATGAGGCATTTTGATGCCCAGCTTATCGGCGGGATTGTTCTCCATGAGGGTAAGATTTCCGAGATGAAGACAGGGGAAGGTAAGACCCTCGTTGCGACACTTCCTGTTTATCTCAATAGTCTCACTGGCAGGGGTGTCCATGTTATTACTGTAAATGACTATCTTGCCAAGAGGGATGCCAACTGGATGGGTGAGATTTACAAGTTCCTTGGACTGTCTATAGGCATAATCCAGCATGATATAGATGACAGAAAGAGGCAGGATGCATATCGCTGTGATGTCACCTATGGCACAAATAACGAGTTTGGGTTTGATTACTTAAGAGACAACATGAAGTTCTCAATAGATACCTATGTTCAGAAAGAGCTTAACTATGCCATCGTAGACGAGGTGGACAGCATCCTGATAGACGAAGCGAGAACGCCGCTTATCATCTCAGGCCCTGCCGAAGAGTCCACAGACAAATATTACAAAATTGATAAGATAATCCCAAGATTGAAAAAAGATACAGATTATCAGATTGACGAGAAGGCAAAGTCTGCAACACTGACAGAGGATGGGGTTACAAAGGCGGAGGGGCTTCTATCTGTAGAAAATCTTTATGACCCGTCAAATATAGAAATACTCCATCATGTCAATCAGGGATTAAAGGCACATACACTTTTTAAAAGGGATGTGGATTATATAGTAAAGGATGACCAGGTTGTAATTGTAGATGAATTTACCGGAAGATTGATGCCGGGGAGGAGGTGGAGTGACGGGCTTCATCAGGCTGTGGAGGCTAAAGAGGGATGTAAGATTGAAAATGAGAACCAGACCCTCGCTACAATCACATTTCAGAATTATTTCAGGATTTACAATAAACTCGCCGGAATGACCGGAACGGCAGATACTGAGGCGGCAGAGTTTCAGTCGATATATAATTTAGAGGTATTGGTAATACCGCCGAATAGACCCATGATCAGGGCTGATTATTCGGATGTAATCTACAGGACGGAAAAGGAGAAGTATAATGCAATTGTGAGGGAGATAGAGGAGCTTAATAAAAAGGGACAGCCTGTGCTGGTAGGGACAATCTCAATTGAGAAATCCGAGAGGATAGGTGACATGCTCAAAAAAAAGGGAATAAAACACCATGTCCTCAATGCAAAGTATCATGAGAAAGAGGCGGAGATAGTTGCTCAGGCAGGGAGATTCAGTGCTGTTACGATTGCAACAAATATGGCAGGGAGAGGTACAGACATACTCCTGGGTGGAAACCCGGATTTTCTTGCAAAAAGACGATACGAAAATGAATCTGAATTATCGCCTGATGAAAGAAAGGAAATATTTGAAGAGCTTCAAAAGCAGTGTGAGAATGAGAAACAGAAAGTAATAGGTCTTGGGGGGCTTCATATCCTTGGGACAGAGAGGCATGAGGCAAGGCGAATAGATAACCAGTTAAGGGGACGCTCAGGAAGACAGGGTGACCCCGGCTCATCAAGATTTTATCTTTCTCTGGAAGACGACCTTCTGCGAATATTCGGTTCCGAGAGGATATCGGGTTTGATGGAAAGACTCGGCATGGAAGAAGACCAGCCTATTGAGCACAAAATGATTACCAAGGCTATTGAGAATGCACAGAGGAAGGTTGAGGCACATAATTTTGATATAAGAAAACACCTCCTTGAATATGACGATGTGATGAATAAACAGAGGGAGGTTATATACGAGCAGAGGAAGCAGGTCTTAGAGGGTGAGAATTTAAAGGAGATGTTCTTTGAGATGCTGGATGAGGTATTGGACGAAACGGTCAGTATCTATGCCGACGAGGGGAGGCATCCTGAAGATTGGGATATAAATGGCTTAAGGGATTCTCTAATCAGGCAGTTCTCACTAAATATAACATCTGATAATGGGATGGTATCTATTGATGGAGGAAAGAGTCTTGATAAAAAAGATATTAATCTTGAGTTACTAAAAGAGGCGATCAATGAGGCATTGGAGAAGAAATATGAAAAGAAGGAATCAGAGCTTGGAAGCGAGATGATGAGATATCTGGAGAAGATGGTCATGCTCCAGATTATTGATAACCAGTGGAAGGACCACCTCTTTGTCATGGACCATATTAAAGAGGGGATAGGTTTCAGGGGCTATGCACAGAAGAATCCGTTAAATGAATATAAAAAAGAGGGTTTTGATGCCTTTGCAGCAATGATGCAGAGGATAAAGGAGGAGATAACAGAATATGTTTTCAAAATCCAGCCTGTCCGAGAGGCAAGGGCTGAAATAACCCAAAAGAAACAGAGGATGATTGAACACAGGGGTGAAGGAGCAGGCGGAGGCGGGACGCCATCACAGGCGAAGAGAGACGGGGAAAAAGTTGGCAGAAACGACCCATGCCCCTGTGGAAGCGGAAAGAAGTATAAAAAGTGCTGCGGTGCATAAAAACAAAATTATTTAAGGGGAAAGGGAGAAAAATGAGAAATGGGGAAAAAATTAAAACAATGGTTGCTTTTATATTTGCCATTCTCCACTTCTCCATTTCTCCTTAATCTTTTGTTTTATGGTCAATGTATCTGTTGTAAATGGTAATGAGGCAAAAGAGGAATGGAACCAATTTTTAAATGAAAGCGAGAATGCGTCTTTTGCGTCCCTTTTTAATTGGAAGGCAATTTATGAGGAAGTATTTGGTTTCAAGACCTTTTACCTTTTAATAAAGGATGTTAGGAAAATCAGGGGAATCCTCCCCATTGTCCTAATAAAAAGTCCACTCATAGGTAAAGGTTCTTTTCTTATTTCTACACCCTATCTTACACAATCAGGTCTCTGTTTAAACGGCATTAGTTTTGATCCAACTCCTGTAATTAATACCTTAAGTAAGTTAATAAAAGAGTGCGGTGTTAGATATGTGGAGATAAGGCAGATTGTCCCTTTTGTGTCTGATAAACTTTTTACAAGGAAAGATAACTTCACTTTCCAAATAGACTTATCCAAGGGTGCAGAAAAACTATGGGAGGGATTTACTCCTAAAGTAAGAAATCAAATAAGGAAGGCACAAAAATCGGGTATTGAAATCATTACCGGAAAAGACCGATATTTTATTAATGGTTTTTATCAGGTTTTTTCAAAAAGGATGAAAGAACTTTCATTTCCTGCATATCCAAAGAGTTATATAGAGTCAATAATCAAAAACCTTAATAATAATTCAAGGATACTTCTTGCATTATATAAAGATAAGGTAGTTGGTGGCATGTTACTCTTATCTTTTAAAGATACAATAAGTAATCCCTATGCAGCAACCCTTGTAGAATATAATTCTTTATGTTCCAATAATCTCATGTATTGGGAGGCAATACAGCAGGGGGCGAGAGATGGTTTCTCTATCTTTGATATGGGCAGAAGTCAGGAGGGAAGGGGGACATACAATTTTAAGAAACAGTGGGGTGCCGTGCCAATTCAACTATATTATCAATATCTTTTTGCTGAAGAGGAGAAGGGGAATGAAGAAAAATTTTTTAATTTAGAGGGGAGTCCGTTTTTTAATATTTACTCTTCTGTCTGGCGGAGGCTCCCAACCCCTTTTGCCAATCTTATTGGCGGCTACCTTGTAAAACAGCTTTATACCGCATAAAAAGAGGAAAAAGATTAAGGAGAAATGGAGAAATTGAGGAAAGGGAGAAAAGAAGTACTCTTTAAAAGAATATTTTTCATTTCCCTATTTCTCCCCATTCTCCATTTCTCCTTAAGGTTTTTATAATTTTCTTATTATGAATAAAAAAATCTTAGCAATAGTCCCTGCATATAATGAAGAAAACTCCATTGCCGGAGTTGTAGATGATATAAAGAGTCATCTTCCAGAGGCAGATATAGTGGTTATAAATGATGCCTCAACCGATGGCACTGCCAATATAGTAAGGTCAAAAAATGGCGTGAGGTTGATTGACCTTCCAATAAACCTTGGAATAGGCGGTGCAGTTCAGACAGGATTTCGCTATGCACTAAATGGCAGCTATGATATTGCTGTCCAGATAGATGGAGATGGCCAGCACATGGCATCCGAGGTAAAGAAGGTATTGATGCCTGTCATAGATGATGTTGCCGATATGTCAATCGGCTCCCGCTACTTAGAGAAAAAAGGTTTTTTATCGTCACCGATGAGAAGGCTTGGAAATTTTATCTTTAAAGTTGTAAACTCCACTTTGATTCAACAGAGGATAACAGACAACACATCAGGTTTCAGGGCATATTCAAGGGAGGCTATAAAATTTCTTACCCGTTACTATCCAAGCGATTATCCTGAACCTGAATCAGTTGTATTGCTCGCAAAAAACGGATTCAGAATCAAAGAAGTCCCTGTTATAATGAAGGAAAGGACTGCGGGTGAATCTTCTATAACTCCGATAAGGACTGTTTACTATATGCTCAAAGTAATGCTTGCAATTTTTGCACGCTTCAGCCGTTAAAAGGAAATCATAAAAATCATTTAAGGAGAAAGGGAGAAGAAGATGGAGAAATGGAGAAAAATATTTTAATGTTTTATTATTATTTTTTCTCCCTTATTCTCCATTTCCCCATTTCTCCTTAATCTTTTTCTTTTGTTCTGTGGAGGTTTGAAAATTTGAGAATTGAATTTCTTGGCATAGGGGTATCAATTTTTCTCTTTATTTTTGTCTTTAATTTAATCAGGAGACAGAAGATAAGGGATGAGTATTCCCTCATCTGGTTTGCTGTAGCCTTGTTCTTTCTTCTGATATCCATCTCCCGTCCCTTAATTGATACAATTGCAGCCTTTCTTGGAATTGAGTATGGTCCAGCCGCACTCTTTCTTATTCTTATTACTGTAGTCATATGGGTATTAATTCGCTTTTCTATATTGTTATCAGAACATGAGAATAAAGTAAGGACTCTGATACAGGAACACGCCATCCTTAAAGAGAAACTTGAGGCTTTTGAGATTGCTTCCCCTCGCAATGACAATGTTGAAAAAAAGGAAGAGAATAAGTGACTCCCCTACCATACGGACATCTAAATATTCTGACCTTTGATATTGAGGATTGGTATCACATCAATTATCCTAAGCTTGATTTCAAGGCTTATGATGAAAAGGAAGACCACTCCTCACTTTTATCAGCAGTAAAGAAAATACTCTCCTTCCTAAAAGGAAAAAATACTAAGGCAACATTCTTTATCCTCGGAAGGATAGCCGAAAAGAAACCTGAAATGGTTTTGAGTATTGCTGAAGATGGTCACGAGATTGCACTCCATGGGTATGAACACTATTTGCTGAAAGATATTGGAAAGGAGCAGTTTAAAAGGGAAACCGAAAGATGTATTAAAATCTTTGAAGGGATTACTGGAAGAATACCGAAAGGCTTCAGGGCGCCTTCATGGTCTGCCACCCCTTGGCTTTTCGGTGTATTAAAGGAGATGGGGTTTGAATATGATGCCAGTGTGTTTCCTGTAAAAACACCTCTTTATGGAATCCCTGATGCACCGAGATACCCATTTTTTATAGATGGTAATCTTTTTGAGATTCCTACTTCTGTATATCGCATTTTAGGAAAAAATGTGGCATTTTCAGGAGGTGTGTTCTTCAAGATGCTCCCGTGGATTGCAATTAAAAAGGCTATAAATAAGAATAAAGAGGAAGGACTGCCGGTAATTTTTTTCTTCCACCCATGGGATTTATGGGACAGGCCCGGAAATCTGCCTGGATTTAAGACAAGGTTTATGTTTGATTTAAAGATTGGCAATGTAGAAAAGAGATTCTTAAGACTAATAGATAACATTTCCATGGTGCCAATTGCCTCTGCTTTAAAAGATTTAAAAAATGGGGCTATAGTTAAGGAGATTAAATTTTGAAAAAAGCATGTAGTGAGCATAGCGAATCTAATAGAACACTTATTTATCTTATCCTTATCATTATTTTCCATTTATCCTTCTGGTTTGCTATCTCATCAAATCTAACCATTCATCCTGATGAGGCAGACCATTGGGTATGGTCACAGCATCTCTCATGGGGTTACTTTGAACATCCGCCGATGATTGCCTTTGTTATAAGGTTTTTTACCGATATTTTCGGGGATAGATGGTATGCAATAGAACTCTGCTCCCAGTCCATGTCCCTCCTTACAATTATATTTTTGTTTATCCTGTCTAAGGAACTTTTTGGGCCGAAGGCGGCACTGCTTTCAGTAATAATAACTGAATCCATGCCAATGTTTTTTATAGGGAGTACGATTTTGACAATTGATAACATCATGATTGTCTTTTGGATAATGACGACTTATCTGTTTTTGAAAGGATTAAAGGAAGATAAAAAAGGTTTCCTTTTGTTATCAGGTGTTACATTTGGTCTTGGTCTGATGTCAAAGTATACAATGATACTCCTTCCTGCCTCTATGTTCTTATACCTTATTTTCTCGCCAGACCACAGAAGCCTTCTTAAAAGAAAAGAGCCGTATTTATCTTTTTTAATAGGGCTGATTATTTTCTCCCCTGTCATCTTCTGGAATGCACAGAACGATTGGCTATCCTTTAAATACCAATTTACCAAAGGGCTTACAGGTGGAGAGAAGGGGGGGCAGTTCTTCTTCTTCATTGGAAGCCAGTTTGTTATCCTTGGGCCAACCATGTTTCCATTTTTCTTATATTCATTGTATAAGGGGTTTCGGGATTCGTGGTTAAAATCTTCCGACCCATCCACTGGATGGGTGCCCCGCAATCTTCAATCTTCAATTCTTTATCTCTCTATTCTCGCTTCATTTCCCTTTCTCTTTTTTGCCTTTGCAAGCTTTAGGTCAAAATACACAGATGTAGCCTGGAGCGATGTGGCATTGATAGTCGGTATAATACTTATGAGCAAGGTATTAATTGATATATATAGGGGAATGGATATAAGGAGGAAGATTATTGTATCTTCAGCCCTTTTTATGCCTGGATTTTTGCTTTCTGGTTTTCTTGCTATCCACTCTGTCAAGCCCTTCCCCTTTATTCCAAAAAATGTTGACAAGTCACTTGAGATGTTTGGATGGGATGAGATTGGTGCAGAGGTTGAAAAGGCATTTAATAAATATTTGCCTGATGAGAAAAGAAGATATATAATTTCTAAAGAGTATCAGATGGCAGGCTCACTCTCATTTTATACCCCGTCACATCCGATTCCATATTCCTTCAATAAGTCTTTTAGAAATATCTGGATGAAGGTAGAGGATATTGGAAAGGGGTCGGCACTTATGGCATGTGCCGAAAAAGATGAAAATGAGTGTGTTGAATCCGCAGGGAAGATTTTTAATGAGGTGAAAGAGGTAGAGAGGATGGATGTAAAAAGGAGAGGGGAAGTAGTGCGGTCTGTGAAGATGTATATCTGCAGGGAGATAAAATGAGGAAACTGATTTTTACAATTTTTATATTCATATCCTTAGTGGGGGTATCCTGTAACAAACCTGCTGAGAAGAAAAGCGTCAGTTCTGATACTGTAGCTAATCTTATGCCTGATATGGCTGGAGAGTGGAAGACTGAAGGAGAGGTCAGGTGCTACAAGGGTGAAGAGCTTTTTGACTATATGAATGGAGGTGCGGAGCTTTATCATGCATACGGATTTAAGAGGGCATGTGTGCAGGATTATAAAAAGGGTGAGAATCTCTACACCATGGAAATTTATGAAATGGAAAATTCCCCAAAGGCATTTGGCATCTATTCTCTTGACAGACAGGGTGAGCATCCATCTATTAAACAGGATGCAACATATCAGGAGGGTTCATTAAATATTTGGAAGGACCGTTATTATATACGCATTTTCATTCCACAGAAGAGATCTAATATAAAAGAGGAAATGCAATCTCTGGGAGAGAAGGCAGTGTCACAAATTAAAAGTGAAGGTGAAATGCCGTCACTTGTTAAGCTTATTCCTGCAGGTGCTAAGAAGGATTCACCAGCCTCTTTCTGGCAGATGATTCCGATGAACAACATCTTTTTTATATCCCATGAGAATCTTTTAAACCTTACAGGAGATTCAGAAGGGGTTACATTTCTCTATCAAACAGGCAAAGGAGAGATAAGGATAATCCTTATTCGCTATTCTGATTCTAAACAGGCAAAGGACTCATTTGAGAAATTTATCAGTGGATATTTTTCACAGCCTTCGTCTCCAAAAGGGGGAGATGAGTATAAGGGGAAAAAGGGTGAGAAGACGGTAATTGCCAAGGTTAAAGATAATTACCTGCTTTTATCAGCAGGAACTGATGAGGTTGAGACTAACAAGGCTCTCCTTGAGTCCTTAAAGCTTGTAGTGAGCGAAACAAATCTATCAGTGGAGGCAAAATGAAAAAGGCATTGATTCTTTTCATTGGAGGAGTGGCAATTGCTGCTATAGGCCTTTTATGCGGCTCACTTTTCTCCAACAGGCTCATAAAATGGGTTATTGTAGGGGCATGTATCAGCACATTCGCACATGGCTACAATAATCTCAATATGAGATTAATCTTTGCACCTGTTATCGGGGGCATAGCAGTTGTTTTAGGATGGTTTCTCGGAAAGTATATTGCCTATACAATGGTTGTATGGCCCCTATTTGGATTAATTGTAGGTACTGCAGAGTTAAATAAAATAGTATTTGCTGAAAGGATAAAAAAGGCGCTATTCGGATTCGCAGGCGGATTTGCAGGGTCTCACTTTTTTCCGTTTTTATTTTTTATTGTATTCCCTTGGCTTGGTATTCCCTTCATGGCATGGAATATTGAAAAGATGGGATTAATTTTATCAGGCGGAACCATAGCACTATCAGTTGCACTTGGAGGCAAGAAAAATGAGTGATAATTTTAAGAATTTATCCCGCAGGGATTTTCTTAAAGGAATGGCATACGGGGCTGCTGCCCTCTCATCCCTGCAGTTGTCATCATGTTCATACGAAGTTAAGCCTTCCCGTTCCGGGGCAAAAGGAATCTTTGCACAGGAGGGGAAGCCTCTCCTTGTTGCGGTAGAGGGTGATAACCCCCAGAAGATGTTAGAAAAGGCACTTGATGCCATCGGTGGCCTTAATCCCCTTCTTGTCAAAGGAAAGAAAGCCTTACTTAAAGGGAACTTTGTTTTTGCACAGCCATTCCCTATTACAACTGACCCCCAGATTGCCCTTTTATTCGGGAGACATCTGAAAGATTCGGGTTTTGAACAGGTAAATGTATTTGATGCACCGGGGACATATCTTAATGATTCAAAGGAGAAGACCCTTGATATGCACGGACTCATGGAGCAGAAGAACCCTTATGGGATTGGTTTTTATGTAGGTGATGCAGGCGAGAGGAGCGAGTTTATAATGACCCAAAATCAGCAATGGCAGGCATATCCGGAGATTGGAGTTCATAATGATATATACACAACCCCTGTCATCATAAATATGCCCTGCCTAAAACGTCATCATACATCTTATTTGACCTGTGCCTTAAAGAATAATTTTGGTGCCATCTATGGGCCGCAGAGGTGGGATGCCCATTTCCGCGGTGAGGGGATAAAGAAGATGGCACGGTTAAAGGCTGAGAAAAGGCAGGCAGATAAATTTAAAAATATCTATCACTTTATGGATGCGATAGCAGAGTTTGCCGATGCAGTCCGGCCGGAGCTTACATTTGTTGATGCGAGGTCGATCCTAACACGGGGAGGACCCACAGCAGGGATTGGAAAGATTAAAACAGGAGTTAACCTGTTTATTTTGAGTCAGGACATGGTTGCAGTAGATGCCTACTGTTCAAAGTTGATGGAAAAGCACGATGACTCTTATTCAACAGAGATGATACTCCCCTATTTAAAGACAGCAGAAAAGTTGGGTCTTGGGACAATGGATTTGAGTAAGGTAAAGATAATGGAACTTTCTGTGTAAACTAACGAAAAACCTTATAGATTGTTAACTATAATATCCTCAAATAATCCCTGTGTTAACATCTTCAGATTCAATAAATACTCAATGTAATTAAATGTTTCCTCTAATGGCCTGCTCGTAGATTGCCATCCAATACCATCTGTAACCCAAATGAACTTATGTCCATCCTTAGAAATAAAGTCATAGAGGGCTTTATACTCTCCTGCAGTAGATTTTAACTTGGAACCACCACCGCCATAGTAATTTGACTCTATGAGATAAAGTTTTTTGCCGTTATATAATGCAAAATCAAATCGTCTGCTTGATTTATCAATACTTAGTTTTAAACCCCATTTATCAAATACTTTTTCAGAAGTTGCCTGAATCACATAGCTAAAACCATGAGAATTGCAAATGCCTTTGATATAAGTTTCTATGATCTTTTCCATAGCCGTACCGCCCCGATTTTTCCGCCCATTGCTGTCAAGGCCAACCTCAATCCCTATAGTATAATCAACAACATTTTTAATAGTTTTATCTTTGAATAGTTTTAGCAAACCGCTTTTACTAACAAATCGGACAGCTTTTGAGATTTCTTTATCAGTAAGACTTTTCTTATCTTCAAATGAGAAATCCTCATATTTGAGGTCTTTGATAGAAAGGTCTGTAAGAATCTTATAATTATGCTCTCTACAAGCAATAAGAATAGGAATTAGTCGTAGAATCTTAGGATGCCTTTGTAGGAGATATTCAAATTCCTGTTCAATCTTTTCTTTGCCAATTAAATAGTTGAGAATATTCAGATCTACTTCTATGTCCCTTATATTGCCAATAACCTTTTTCCAATTTACGAAATAATCCCA
>Ga0209323_10002391_pt1 | contig 12478 bp, 11 predicted proteins | sample Rifsed19ft2_FD_184014 | JGI IMG/M metagenome (GOLD analysis project Ga0209323, IMG submission 184014) | Soil microbial communities from Rifle, Colorado, USA - sediment 19ft 2 (version 2) | ecosystem: Environmental > Terrestrial > Deep subsurface > Rock core/Sediment | place: Rifle, Colorado...
TAAATGCCCCTGCGAATTGAGTATAAGGCACCATTTTTCACGTAGTAATGTATTCTTCTCTTCACAAGATTTGCATTCGTATTCCTCCACAGTAAAGCAATGTCTTTAAAAGTAAAGACAGTATTTTTGGAGCGTAATATGGTAGAAAGACCCGCCTTTTCCATATTTGTAAACTAAAGGTTACGTTTATTGTTACTTCTAGCTTACAATCTTTGGTTGATGAATGTCAAATATAGGTTTTGACTCTATTCAGGTATAGAGCGGTTAGGAAGAGCTTAACACCTTTTGATATTGCAGCCGGAATAGAATGTATTTTTTGCGTTCGGGACGCAGAGGCCGGTGGTTCAAGTCCCACCACCCCGACCATTAAATCAATTTTTCTTATTTTGTTTCAGACTTTTTCACACAGCTTAAAGAAGCAGAAAGGAAAAACATTTAAGGCATCTATTTTGTTGCGTGTTTATTCTTGAGGCTTTTAACAGCGATTTTTGCTACAATAAGAATAGCAATACGACCAGGTGTTGGAATGTAGGACAAAGCTCTGAGTATCAACAAGGTTCCTAACACAGTAGCACCTGAATTTATAGTTCCTGCTGCCTCCTTGATTACATGATTCAATGCATCCCTTTTTGTCATTTTTCCTTTTAAAACCAAATAAACCACTTCGACCGAAGCAACCCCGCTATCAACTAGGGGAGAGATTAAAAACTCCTTTGAAACGTTATTTAAAATTCCTTTAAATGCACTCAAAGTCATACTTTTAGACAACACTTCACAAAAGTTTATGGAAACTCCTCGTTTAGTTCAAGTTCTTAGATCAGAAAGTATCTGGAATTCACTTTCATTTCTCAAGAATGCTCGGATGATTGTATAACTTATTCTTCTTCTGTCGATCTAGTAACCGACTCTTCTTTTAATGCTTTTTTTGCACCTTCTATTGCTCCAACTGCTGCTGATTGAGCTACCTTAAATGCCTTTTCAATTATATCCGAGGCCGTTTTAACAACGTCTGATGCTGTTTCACCTATTTTTTTTGCTGCTTCGGTTGGAATCTTCGTAAAATCTTTGCCCTCGGTCATACCAATTTTTGTCCTTAATTCCTCGAGCTCTCTTTTTATTTTCTCAAGATCTGCTTGTAATTTTTTTTCTTCTAAATTCCCTTTCTTTTCCTTCTTTTTAGACATAAGTATTACCTCCAATTTATATTTGAACTTTTATAAGTATATCTGAATAATTCCAAGTATATATGACATAAGATAAACTATTACAACACCTACGAGTAATTCTAAATAAAAATAAAAAAATCTACAACATAGTGGAATATTATTTCCTTAATTGTTGTGCAAACCTACACAGTATGTGCAGTGTATTATTACACAGTATTTAAACCTATTTTTATAATTAGCTGTCATCATTATTATTTAAGGAAACTGGATTAACCGGTATGGACATTGCTATTTAAATTTGTAGGATCTTCTAAAAAATTGTTTGACTCAGATAAGAGCAGAACCTTGAGCCTCTATATTCGTTTTATATCATTTCTGATTATTATAAAGTGGGGAGCTAATATTAAGTGCAGGCTACCTTGATTACCCTGCGATTAGCCCTTGCTCTTATCAAACAAGTAGGTTATGATAAACATCCCTAATAAGGGTATCTAGTAGATGGTCATCAAGTGGGCAAAGAGAATTGAGGATCTTCCTCCCTACCTTTTTGCTGAAATAGATGCAAAAAAACAGGAAATGAGGGCTAAAGGTGTAGACCTCATAGATTTAGGGGTAGGAGATCCAGATATTCCCACGCCAAAACATATAGTTGATTCCTTAAAGACAGCGGCTGAGGACCCTGCAAATCATAGATATCCTTCTTATGAAGGTATGCTTGCCTTCAGAGCGGCCGCAGCAAACTGGTACAGAGAACGTTTTGGAGTAAAGGTTGAGCCTGAAACAGAGGTTGTTACCCTGATTGGCTCAAAAGAAGGAATAGCCCACACACCTTTTGCCTTTGTTGATCCCGGAGATATTGTTTTAGTGCCTGACCCCGGATACCCAGTTTATAGTGTAGCAACGAGTTTTGCAGGTGGTATTCCATATTCAATGCCACTCCTTAAGAAAAATCACTTTCTTCCCGATCTTAACGCTATTCCAGAAGATATAAAAAGAAGAGCTAAGCTTATGTTTATAAACTATCCCAATAACCCTACTTCAGCCGTAACTGATATTGGGTTTTTTAGAGAGGTTGTGGATTTTGCATCAAAATACGGTATAATCGTCTGCCACGATGCAGCATACACAGAGGTTGCATTCGATGGATTTAATCCCCCAAGCTTTCTTGAGGTTGATGGAGCCAAAGAGGTGGGGATGGAATTTCATTCCCTTTCCAAGACATTCAATATGACAGGATGGAGAATCGGATTTGCCGCAGGCAACAAGAAGGCGATCTCTGGCCTTGGTAAAGTAAAAACCAACATTGACTCTGGAGTCTTTCAGGCAATTCAAATAGCGGGGATTATGGGCCTAAAAAACTACTCAAATGGCATGGCCGAGAGAAAAAAGATATATGAGGAGAGACGAAACATATTCTGCAAAGGACTTGATGAGGTTGGGATCAGTTACTATCCTCCAAAGGCTACCTTTTATGTCTGGTTTGAGGTTCCTGGTAGTATTAATTCAAAGGATTTTACAGGAAAACTACTTACGGAAAGTGGGATAGTAGTTACTCCGGGTGTAGGATTCGGAAAACATGGAGAGGGTTATATACGTGTATCAATTACTATCGCAAAAGAAAGACTAATGGAAGCGGTGGAGAGACTTAGAAAGGCGAGGTTTGTAAGTTAATTATCTTGAAAACCAACTATTGAAAAGATCCATATGAACCTAGAGAGCTTAGTTGTATTCACCAAAGGATTTCTCACAGTTATCTATTTAATGACATTCGGGCTTCTCTGTATCTTCGGTCTCCATAGATATTATCTTGCTTGTCTATTTAACAAGTATAAGAATCAAACCCCTAAGCCCAAGAAGAAGCTAAACAAACTGCCAGTTGTCACCGTTCAGCTTCCGATTTATAACGAGATGTATGTTGTAGAAAGGCTAATCTCATCAGTTTGTAATATAGACTATCCAAAAGAACTCCTAGAGGTCCAGGTGCTTGATGATTCAACTGATCAAACTCAAGAGATTGCCCAACAAATAGTTGATTCGTTTAAAATCCAAGGATTTCACGCACACTACATTCATAGAGACAATAGAAAGGGATTTAAAGCTGGAGCATTAGAAGAGGGGCTTAAATCCGCCAAGGGCGAATTGATTGCCGTGTTCGATGCAGATTTTATTCCGCCAAAAGATTTTCTAAGAAAAACGGTGGACTTCTTCTCGGATCCCAAAATTGGCATGGTTCAGGTAAGGTGGGGGCACGTAAACCTAGACTACTCTACCCTTACAAGGGCTCAATCAATACTACTTGATGGGCACTTTGTCATTGAGCAAGCGTCTAGGTATTTTGGAGGAAGATTTTTTAACTTCAACGGCACTGCGGGAGTTTTAAGAAGGGAGTGTATAGAATCAGCGGGGGGGTGGCAGCACGACACGCTTACAGAAGACCTTGATCTTAGTTACAGAGCACAGCTTAAAGGATGGAGGTTCGTATACCTTAAGGATTTTGTAGCCAATGCAGAGCTCCCTGTAGACATGAATGCATTTAAATCCCAACAACACAGATGGACAAAGGGAGCGATTCAAACAGCTAAGAAACTCCTTCCTCAAATACTCAAATCTAAGGATCTTCCTATACAGATAAAAATCGAAGCAGCATTTCACCTTTTAGGTAATTTTTCATACGTACTTTTATTGCTTCTTTTATTCTTAATGCTTCCAATATCATATCTATGGCGTTCCATAGGATGGGAGAAAGTAGTGTTACTCAATCTATTTGCAATATCAACCGGTACGATAAGTGTGATAAGGTTCTATATAATTACTCTCAAAGAGGTTTATGGAAAGAACTGGATACGTCATGCGAAATATATTCCACTCTCAATCGCCCTTGGGACTGGGATCGCTCTCAATAACTCGAGGGCTGTATTTGAAGCCTTGTTCTCAAAAAACTCTGAATTTAAAAGAACCCCAAAATTTGCTGTAACCACTAGTAAAGACAACTGGCGTACAAGAAGCTATACCACATCAAAAGAGATAACCACGTTAATAGAACTCGCAATAGGGCTTCTTTTCATGTTCCAAACATTCTACGCAATATTTATGGGATATCTTGGATGGATTCCTTTTCTTCTTATTATTCAACTGGGCTTTCTTTATACCTCAATACTCTCTATTTTCCATGGTTGGCGGCGCCTTCCAGTGACGATAAACCCACTTGAATTTGGCCCTAAACCAGCCCTTACAAAAGAGAATAATCTTTAGAAATACACGTCAGCTATCATAAAATTGCAAACAAAATTTTAGGAAGGTCATTTTTCTTGATTAAGTAACTAGAGTTTGAACAGCAATTAGCATTTTCAAATCTTGTGTTCTTTTCAAAAAATTCAATTGCATCCGTTTCTGTATACTTTAAATTGTTATTTGTTACTGAATCTCCCTTTTCAATCACAAACTGCTATAATTGTACTATCTACAAACCTTTTAAATCCTTCCTGAAACTCTTTTGCTATGTCATAGCTTCTTGACATCTCCCTTTCTAAATTAGGCTGATCGTGGCTTTGAACGTTAAAGGGATATTCATGTATACCTAGTTTTAAGTTTTCATCTACCCATCCAAGATTTTTCCCCATTCCCTTTATGGGTATAACCTTATCATTTCCGCTTCCTATTATCCTTATTCTCTTTTTTAATCTTTCTAGATTAGGACCAAGTATGGATTGATCGCTTAAAAAAACCGCCTTGAACATCAAGGCCTCTACTTTCTCCATATGAGGGAAATTTTTACCTTGTTTATAGAACTCGATTAGCCTCTCACTTGCGTTTCTATCTAGAATAAGTGGGCTTATCGGGTTTGCATTTAAATCAGGATCATGACTATTAATAGCTGCCCCTGAACAGAAGATTATGAGCTTGCCTTGAGATAAAATAGGATTATCCCCTACTCCCAAAAAAAGAATCAAGGCAAGGTAGCCTCCTAGTGAGTAACCTAGAAAGTGCACCCTTGTGCCTTTGGTAAAGGGAGAGAACGTCCTATCTTCTCGCCAAACCCTATATTCTCCGCAATATAAGGTATTGACCAAATCAATCATGTCATTATAAGTCTGAAGACCAGCAAGAAAAAACCTTTCGGGATGCTCATGAAGCCTTTCACTCAAGATAACGTTATAAGAGGTACAGGTGCTGTTACCTTCCAGATTTCTTCTAACTGATAGCTTCTTCCCAACCTCCTCAGGAATAAACCAACCTTTCGGACGCCTATTTATCAGAAAGGCTATAGGGAAAATAATTGTAGGAATACCCGATGCCGCAAAACTTGCTGCCCAAGGAAAGAATTTTCTATATTCACTTTCGTTAAGCCCGTTGAGAATGATTATTACTTCGTCAAACTGTTTGTTACCCTCTGGAAGGAAAAGCATGTACGGGAACTGGATGTTATCTACTACATCTTGATCCTCTCTAAGAAGGCAACTGTAGTTATTTGATACAAAGTCTACCTTGTGTATTGAAACTCCATCTTGGGTTAACTGAGGTAGATTCACCCCAAATCTCATCCTTCTTTCCCGAAATTCCCGATATAGAGATCCGGCTTGAAAAATATATTGGATTTTAGACATTTTTTTCTCTCTAATCAGTAGTAGTCCGCAATAAACTTTTAGTCAGGGTTAGAAAACCCCACCTTCTGCTTATTATAGTCCTCCTAAGACAGTCGGGACATTCTTGTCACGCAATTAAATTAATCCCATATTAATTCTTGGACTACTTTTCGTTGCAAGATTTAGCCCTTTTTAGTTTCCCAATAAAAAGGTACTTGACAAGGAATAGAAGTTATTATAAGATGACTGACTAGTCAGTTCAGTTAGAATAATTACATGGCTAAAGCAAAAGAAGCGATAAGTAAAAAGCTACTAGGTGTTGGTTACCGTACAAAGAGAGCAACGCGGAGTAGAGAGATTATACGAATAGCAGCCCAACTCTTTTCCGAAAAAAGTTACCATGATGTTACAATGGATGAGGTCGCTTCAAAAGTAGGTGTAGCAAAGGGTACGATTTACCTTTACTTCGATTCTAAGGAAAGACTATATCTTGAAATTTTAGAGCATGGCTTTGAAGCCATTGAATCTCTTATTGAAAGGGAGATAGAAAAGAGTGACCCAGCTCCAGAGAAATTAAAGAAGGTCCTAAAACTCATATTTAAATTCTATCGTCAGAACCTGGATGTGCTTCGAATTCTAAGTAGGGACGAAACACATCTTATTCGAGAACACTACGAGTTTACAGAACACTGGAGGGATAGAAGAATAAAACTCTATGAAAAAATCCTCGAAAAAGGGGTGAGGGAAGGCTCCTTCCGTCAAATAAACACAAAGCTTACAGCATTAATAATCTTTGGTCTTGTAAGGTCAGTTATGTTTTTCTACGAGACTGATAAAAGTGCTGAAGAAACAGCAGAAGAGGTATTTTCTGTAGTTGATAAGGGGATTCTTGCTATTCCTCATATGGATTTTATGTATAGTAAAGAAATTACTAAGAGGAGTGAAATACAGCAAAAATCCCGAGAATAAGATAAATGACTACTAAATAAATAATTTTTAATAACAGGAGGTATAGCCAATGAGTACCATGAAATATCCATTTAGCAAAAGAATAAATCATTTTGTCCCACCAAAGCAGTGGGCTAGCATGAGAATTGCAAAGGAGCTTGAAAAAAACACTGGTAAAAAGGTAATTCACTTTGAAAAAGGTGATTATCAGGGACCGGATTTCGATACCCCTGAGTTTATGATTGAAGCCACACTAAAAGCACTTAAGGATGGATATGTAAGATACGATCCGGGGCCAGGTCTTGCAGAGCTTAGAGAAGCTATCGCCCAAGAGATGACAAAGAGGGGAAGGCCGACTACCGCTGAGGAGGTAATCGTTACGGCTGGTGCAAAGCAATCCCTCAATATGTCACTCTTAACCTTCTTAGAAGACGGGGATGAAGTAATTTTCCCAAACCCCGGCTATCCCCCTGATGAGGTCTGGGCTAAGTATGCAGGTGCACATATAAAGCATACACCTCTTACTAAACCCGATTGGCAGTTTGATGTTGAAAAGCTTGAGCATATGATCACACCAAAGACAAAGCTTTTAATAATCAACACCCCACAAAGACCTAATGGTCATCTTGTTGAGAACCCTGAGGAAATCGCTGAATTATGTTTGAAGCACAAGGACCTTATTGTAATATCCGATGAGATCTTCTCACACGTAGTTTATGATGGCAAGAAGCACAAAAGCATTTCAGCCATACCTGACATGGCTGAGAGAACTATTGTGATTGATACATTCTCAAAGACCTATGCGATGACCGGTTGGAGAATTGGTTGGACAGTAGCTCCAAAACCCGTTATAGAAAAGCTTTCGATATTCCTTCAGGACACTATTACAAACGTTGCCGCTTTTATTCAGAAGGCTGCCTATGCTGCAATGGTAGGCCCTCAGGATTGGGTAGAGAAAAAGAGACAACTCCTTCAAAAGAAACGAGACAGAATAGTAGCTGGTTTAAACTCGATCCCTGGTATAAAATGCGATACCCCATCCGGCGCATTCTACGCCTTTCCCGATATTTCAGGGACAGGTCTAACCTCGCAGGAATTCACAAACAGATTAATGGAGACTGCGGGTGTAGCAGTTGTCGATGGTACCGCTTTTGGAAGCCGAGGTGAAGATTACGTGAGAGTGACCTACGCTGTTTCCGATCAGGATATAGATGAAGGAATAAAAAGGATAAAAGAGACAGATTTAAGCGCATAGTATTATATTAGAAAGAACATTACGAGTTAATGTAATAGGCAATATTCCAAAGAAAGGAATCTATATTATGCTTAAAAAAGACCTTTATGAAATTGGGGAGATACCTCCTATTGGACACATTCCCAAATATATGTATGCCCACCTTATTCGCCGTGAGCGTTATGGGGAGCCGATTAAGGCCTTTCAGATTGAAAAGGATCTGGTGCCGACGATAAAGCCGGATGAGGTTCTAGTCTTTGTCATGGCTGCCGGAATTAATTACAACAACGTATGGGCTTCTTTAGGTATTCCTGTATGCATGATAACTATACAGCAAAAAGACGGTGATCCATCTGACTTCCATATCGGGGGAAGCGACGCTTCTGGTATTGTCTACGCAGTAGGGAAGGAGGTAAAAAACGTTAAAGTAGGAGACAAAGTAGTCATTCACTGCGGGATGTGGGATAGTGATTGTCCTTTTATTAAAGCTGGCGGTGACCCAATTTTAAGTCCTACAAATCGTATTTGGGGATTCGAAACGAACTTTGGGAGTTTTGCTCAATTCACAAAAGTCCAAGATCATCAATGCCTTCCGAAACCTAAACACCTTACCTGGGAAGCTGCTGCCGCTTACATACTTGTTGGCGCTACGGCCTATCGTATGCTTCTCGGTTGCCCACCACACATAGTTCACCAAGGTGATGTTGTACTTATCTGGGGTGGTTCAGGAGGACTCGGCACCCAAGCTATCCAGATTGTAAAGATATTTGGCGGTATACCAATTGCCGTTGTCTCAAGTGAAGAAAGGGGAGAATACTGTATATCTCTTGGAGCTAGAGGTTATATCAATCGTAAAAAGTTCAATCATTGGGGGATGATGCCACATTGGAAGGATACAGAAAAACATAACCAATGGCTACAAAGAGTTCGTGCATTCGGAAGAGCGATATGGGATATAGTAGGTGAAAAGAAAAATCCCTGGATTGTCTTCGAACATCCTAGTGAAGACACGCTTCCAACTTCAATGATTGTTTGTGACTGGGGCGGAATGGTTGTGATATGTGCAGGTACTACTGGGTACAATGGAGTAGTGGACCTACGTTGCCTCTGGATGAGACAGAAACGTCTCCAAGGCTCGCACTTTGCTAATGACGAGCAGTGCGAAGCATTTAACAAAATTGTTATAGAAGGGTTGATAGATCCCTGTCTCGCAAAACCCGTTTTCAAATTCCATGAAATCCAATTGGCTCATCAGTTAATGTATGAAAACCGGCAACCTGTGGGAAATATGGCAGCCCTAGTTGGAGCACCACGTGAGGGGCTAAAAGATATTCTTTAAGGATAGGAGCATCAGTTAATACACATTATTATGACATCTGATATTCCTAAACCCATAACTGTGGGCATCCTAGGCGGCGGGCAACTCGCCCGAATGACGGCTATCGCTGCTTATAGACTCGGTTTACGGATAGCAATCCTTGATCCGGAGACAGAAAGTCCGGCAGGACAAATCGCTCATCTAAAGGTAGTGGGTTCTTTGAACGATGTTTCTTCTCTTGAAATTCTTGCCCGGAAATCTGATATAATCACACTGGAGAATGAATTCGTTGACGCACCGCTAATTAAACATCTTGAGTCCATAGGGGCGAGTGTTTATCCAACAGCATATACGGTTGGTTTAATACAGGATAAGCTGTTACAGAAACAAATACTCGAAACAAGTGGAATCGGTGTCCCCCACTTCATGGGGGTCTCAAGCCATGAGGACCTTTACAAAGCCGGTGAAAGATTCGGCTGGCCGCTTGTCCTTAAAACACGACGTAATGGCTATGATGGTCGTGGCAATGCACTGGTATGCGGTCCCCATGAGGTCTTATCAGCTTGGAGAAACCTTGGGGGAGCAAAACGCACCTTGATGGTCGAGGCATTCGTGCCATTTAAAAAGGAGCTTGCTGTAATGGTTGCAAGAAGCACTAAAGGAGAGATAGCAACCTATCCTGTCATAGAAACTATCCAGAGAGATCATATCTGTCATATCGTCAAGGCACCGGCAGATGTTAGCCCTAGTGTGTGTGAAAAGGCAGCTATGATAGCCCGACGAGCCATTGAAGCAGTCAAAGGCATTGGCATATTTGGTGTGGAGATGTTCCTTCTTGATGACAACCATGTACTTATTAACGAGCTTGCTCCACGTCCCCATAATTCAGGACACTACACCATTGAAGCTTGTATTACATCGCAGTTCGAAAATCATCTACGTGCGATTTTAGGTCTTCCGCTTGGCTCTCCTTCGATGATTATACCGGCGGCTGTAATGGTAAATCTGCTCGGAAGTCATGATGGCGTTGCTAGCGTCTACGGGTTTGAGAATGCCTTGAGGATTCCTGGAGTAAATGTGCATATCTATGGCAAAAAACTAACCCGTCCCGGCCGTAAGATGGGACATATAACAGTTCTAGGTCAGGACATTGAAGAAACACTCGTGAAAGCAATTAGAGCAGCGAGTTTTATATATTTCTAATTTAAATAAGATTGGAGGGTAAAGTATAATGGGTGCCTTAATCGGGATTGTTATGGAAGCGATTAGGATCAGGCAACGATGAAAGCGGCTACCCAGGTATGTGCAGTTTGTAAGGGATTATCTGATTTCAACAGGATGTAATCACAAATCCTCTACTCCTTTTCTTCCACCGGATGTTATAGAGAAGACAACGGAGAAATATATTGAAGCTCTTCGGAGGCTTACACAGAACTGAATTGAAGGAAGAATATTGAGTTGAATTAAAAATTAAAAGCTTTTTCAACCAGTCTGACATTAGATTAGATGCAGTGGCAATACTAGTAAACTAATCAAAGAAAAGGAGAGTCTTGATGTCGAACCAGATCCTATGGTGGGTGGTCTTTAACATTTTTGTGCTCGCGATGTTGGCAATAGATCTTGGGGTTTTCCATCGCAAGGCCCACGAAATAAAGACTAAAGAAGCGCTTATATGGAGCGCTATCTGGATTACTCTAGCCCTTCTCTTCAATCTGGGAATTTACTTCTGGCGCGGTCCGCAGACAGCGTTGGAATTCCTGACCGGTTATCTGATTGAGAAGTCTCTGAGCGTTGACAATATCTTCATTTTTCTCTTGATCTTCTCCTACTTTCGAGTGCCGGCTTTATACCAACATAAGGTGCTTTTTTGGGGTATTCTCGGAGCGCTGGTTATGCGTGCGATTTTCATTGCTGCGGGTGTGACATTGATTCAAAAGTTTCATTGGTTGATATACATCTTCGGGGGTTTCCTAATTTTGACTGGTATAAAAATGGCTTTGGAGAAAGAAAAGAAAATACACCCGGAAAGAAATCCAGTGCTTCGCCTCTTTCGGCGGTTCATGCCGATCACAAGCGACTATGAAGGCGATAAGTTTTTAGTAAAGCATGAGGGGCGTTATTTCGCTACGCCGTTGTTTATTACGCTGCTTATTGTAGAAACAACGGATGTGATTTTTGCAATCGACTCGATTCCTGCCATTCTGGCTATCACATTAGATCCATTTATTGTGTACACTTCCAACATATTTGCAATTTTAGGGTTGCGATCGCTCTACTTTGCATTAGCTGGGATTATGCAACTGTTTCACTACCTCCATTACGGGCTTTCTGCCATTCTCGTCTTCGTGGGGGCTAAGATGCTACTTGCTTATATCTACAAGATTCCGGTTGACATTGCTTTAGGTGTGGTAGCTGGTTTTCTCCTTATCTCTGTGATAGCTTCGATTATTCGACCACGTGAGGCGGAGAGCATCCTAACACCGGCTGATTCCCAAGGAACAGAACCCACACGTGTTCCTCAAATTAAGGATGCACCGTGAGCCAATAGCCTATATCGAGAACATGGCTTCATTCTATGAAAGCAGAACTTTGAATTAGTATGCTCGAAGAAACGCTTCTTTTTCCTATCCAAAGCTTGTTTATGTGGATGTTATTTTAAAAGAGAAAGGGATGATTCGATAGGACTGACGAACTAGACTCTAATTTACAGTGTTGACTGGCATATAATAAAAACGAGAGAAAACAATCCGAATCTACCTTTGGATTAGAAAAAGCCTACCTACTACAAAACTATTTACTTTTTGCTATCCTAATAAAATTCCTTAGAAGGTCTTTTCCGTGCTTTGTGAGAATTGACTCTGGATGGAACTGTACTCCTTCAATCAAATACTCCTTATGCCTTATTCCCATTATCTCGTCCTCATTAGTCCAGGCTGTCACTTCGAGCTCATCTGGAAGTGAACTACCTTCAACTAAAAGCGAATGGTACCTCGTAGCTTCAAAGGGCGTAGGCACGCCTTCATAAATGCTTTTACCATCATGGTAAATCTGAGAAGTCTTTCCATGAAGTAGCCTTTTTGCCCTTACTATGTTTCCGCCAAACGCATAACCTATTGACTGATGACCAAGGCATACTCCAAGAATTGGTATTCGTCCTGTAAATTCTTTGATTAAGTCTACAGATATACCAGCCTCTTTAGGCGTACAGGGACCAGGAGAAATCACAACC
>Ga0209323_10002392_pt1 | contig 12476 bp, 9 predicted proteins | sample Rifsed19ft2_FD_184014 | JGI IMG/M metagenome (GOLD analysis project Ga0209323, IMG submission 184014) | Soil microbial communities from Rifle, Colorado, USA - sediment 19ft 2 (version 2) | ecosystem: Environmental > Terrestrial > Deep subsurface > Rock core/Sediment | place: Rifle, Colorado...
CTCCTTTTCCGGTCTGCTGAGGGCCGGAAAAGGAGGCCATGTGAAGGACAATGCCCGCAGGGACAGACTGAAGAAGGTCCTGGTCGACAGAAAGCGGAAGATGTGGAATGAACTGCGCGACGACTTTTTCCGCAAGCTCGGGAGCGAGTATAACACACAGTTCGAAATACCGAACGACCTCGAAGACCTCTCTGTCATAGATGTTGTCGAGGACCTGGGCCTTACCGTCTCGGATATCAGAAAAGAGGAGCTTGTAAGGATAGATGAATCGCTCCGCAAACTCGACCAGGGCACTTACGGCCTTTGTGAAGCGTGCGGCGCCGAGATAGACGAGGAAAGGCTCAAGATAGAGGCTTCAACCATGCATTGCCTGAGTTGCCAGTCAGAGCTCGAAAAAATGGAGGGGAAGAAAAAGCCCACGCTTTGAACCGGCTTCGCTTGCCGCCCAGCAACATGATATAATGTAAAAAAACCGGAGGCTGTGGAATATGACCGAGCGCCAGATATCCGCCGGAGGCGTCGTCTATAGAAGAAAAGGGACTGATATCGAGGTGGCCCTTATCTCGGTCAAGGGCGGCAAGGTGTGGGGCCTTCCCAAGGGCACGGCCGAAAAGGGAGAGAACATCGCGGCTACGGCCCACAGGGAAGTGCGGGAAGAGACCGGGCTGGACGGCAGGATAATCGATAAAATAGGCCATATCGAGTACTTTTACTCGTTGAAAGACGACGGGCTGCCGCCAAGGCGGATATTCAAAATCGTCTACTTTTTCCTGATGAGTTCATCTCCGGGGATGTCGCTGACCATGACAACGAGGTAGACGAGTGCAGGTGGGTGCCGTTGGACGAGGCAATCGACCTCATGAGGTTCAAGGATGAAAAGGAGATACTCGGGAAGGCAAAGCGCATGATACTGGAAATGGCCCCTGACCAGAGAGTCTGACCTGGAAATTGTTCTTTTTTCTGATCTCTTCGTACTGCCTCGACCTCAGCAGAAATAATCAATTCTGGAGGCACCCAATTGTTCTTCCAGCCAGCCCCAAAGCCCGCTACAGCCAGCCTTTTTTTCATTCTTGTCATTTAAATGTTTTTGGGTTATCTTAAAAAAATATTGTTTTTATATTCGCTCGCTTGACTCCGCTGGCTTTTCTGGCGGAGAACGCTCTCGCTATTGTTTTCATTCGATAGTCCCGGACATATTTGATGCGCTCACCCAGTGCGTAAGGCTCATAAAAAAAAAGAGAATTGCTTTATCTGCGGAGCTCGTTTCTCCCTTAAAGGCACCGGGGGAATAAAGTTCGAGAGCAGGGAATTCAAGGTCCTTTTCTGCGAAGGTTGCGGCCTGGGAAAGACCACGCCTTTCCTCACTGAATCAGCCCTGAGGTCCTTGTATTCGAGCACATACCGCGAAGAGGACGCCACCAGGTTCCCCACGCCCCTTGAAAGGCTCATAAAGGTGGTGAGGGAGGGAAGGCGCAGGCGCGTAGAGCGTTTTTCGGCAAAAGGGCGCATACTGGATGTCGGCTGCGGCAGGGGGGACTTCCTCCTGATGATGCGCGCCAGGGGCTGGGATTGCTCCGGCCTCGAGCTCGACAACAGGGTCGCTCAGAAGTCTAAAAACGGCGTTGACCTGAAATCCGGGAGCTTGTCTGATGTTCGTTTCCCTGACGCCTATTTCGAAGCCGTCACCTTCTGGCATGTATTCGAGCATGTGAAAGACCCTGAGTGGACCTTGAACGAGTGCGCGAGGGTCCTGAAGCCGGGCGGGCTTCTGGTGTTGGCGGTGCCTAATATGAGCAGCCTGCAATCGCGCATGGCGGGCAACGGGTGGTTTCACCTTGACCCGCCTTTTCACCTGTATCATTACTCGGCTGAAAACATTAAGAAGCTCCTTGAGAAGAACGGGTTCGAGGTCTTGAGCGTCCGCCACTTCTCCTTCGAATACAATCCATACGGGTTTATCCAGAGCATCTATAATAAAATGGGTTTGAAGACGAACCTCCTTTACGATTTTCTGAGGTCAAGGGCCCCGAAGAACATAGCCACAAAGGCTGCCATGGCCTTCACAATCGCCTCATTGCCATTTGTCGCGGCCCTTTCAGTGGGCCTTTCGTTGACTGAGGCGGCTTTGAGGGCAGGCGGCACCATAGAAGTATACGCGAGGAAAAAGACGGAGCACTCATGACGACATTGAAAGATATTGAGATAATAAAAACCACGAAGAGCAGGCTTGACCCGGCTCTTCTTGAAAACCCGGGGTTCGGCACCCTTTTTTCAGACCATATGTTCTCAATGGACTACGCGGACGGAAAATGGGGCACACCAAGGATAGTCCCTTTCGGCAAGCTCGAAGTCTCACCGGCCCTTACCGTGCTCCACTACGGGCAGGCAATCTTCGAAGGGCTCAAGGCGTTTCGCTCTAAAAGCGGGCGCATAAACATCTTCAGGCCGGACAAGTATCATGAGCGGATGCTGAGGTCGTGCGCAAGGCTTTGCATACCCGCTGTTGATTATGGCGTTTTCCTCTCCGGACTCGCAGCCCTCGTTAAAACCGACGCCGCCTGGGTGCCGTCCAAAAGGGGCCAGTCCCTGTACATAAGGCCGTTCATATTCGCTTCTGACGAGTACCTCGGGGTTAAGGTCTCTGATACCTACAAATTCCTTATAATCACTTCCCCTGTCGGGGCCTATTATAAAGAGGGCATAAACCCGGTGAGGCTCACGACCCCGGGCGAGTATGTTCGCGCGGTTCGCGGCGGGCTTGGTTCGGCAAAGACCCCGGCCAACTACGCCGCGAGCCTGCTTCCGGCGGAGGAGGCGAAGAAAAAGGGCTTCACGCAGGTCCTCTGGCTCGATGCCATCGAAAAGAAGTATGTCGAAGAGGTCGGCACCATGAACATGTTCTTCCTCATTGGCGACGAGCTCGCAACCCCTTCCCTTGAGGGCTCTGTCCTCCCGGGAGTCACGCGCGATTCAGTTATACACATCGCAAAAGACTGGGGCATGAAGGTCACTGAAAGAAAGATATCGATAGACGAGGTCTTTGCCACTTCCATGAACGGCCAGCTTAAAGAAGCTTTCGGAACCGGAACCGCTGCAGTCATCTCGCCTGTGGGCGAGATATGCCACAACGACGATTGCCTCAAGATAAACAACGGCCAGACAGGGCCGTTCTCCAAAAAGCTTTACGATTACATAACCGCCATGCAGTATGGCGACGAGCCTGACAAGTATGGCTGGGTGCATACCATTGCCGGATAGCTTAAAGGGAGTTTCTGAAAATTGCTCTAATATCTAATTTTTAGAGGCACCCAAAAATGGCGCCTTAAAAAGGACAAGATGAAGATAACGGAAGATGTTGTAAAGGAGCACGGCCTCAACCCTGATGAGTACCAGAGGATAGTAAGCTCGCTCGGAAGGGAGCCGAACCTCTTGGAACTCGGCATATTCTCGGTCATGTGGAGCGAGCACTGCTCGTACAAGTCTTCGAGAAAGCACCTCAAGGGCTTTCCCACGAAAGGGGAGTTCGTGCTCCAGGGCCCCGGAGAGAACGCCGGGATAGTCGACATAGGCGACGGACTTGCCGTGGCTTTCAAGATGGAAAGCCACAACCACCCGTCATTCATCGAACCCTACCAGGGCGCGGCAACCGGGGTCGGCGGCATACTCCGTGACATATTCACCATGGGCGCGAGGCCAGTAGCCTCCCTCAACTCTCTGCGTTTCGGCGCGCCTGAGCACCCGAAGACGAAATTTCTCCTCGAAGGTGTTGTCTCCGGCATAGCCGGGTATGGCAACTGCATTGGCGTGCCGACCGTCGGCGGCGAAGTCTACTTCAACTCTTCATACAACGGCAACAACCTCGTGAATGTCATGACCGCAGGGGTCGTCAAGAAGGACAGGATATTCAGGGGCAAGGCCTCAGGCACTGGAAACCCGATCATATACGCCGGAAGCAAGACCGGCAGGGACGGCATACACGGCGCGACCATGGCATCTGATGTTTTCGGCGAGGGCGGAGAGGAAAGAAGGCCTACCGTTCAGGTTGGAGACCCGTTCGCTGAAAAGCTGCTTTTAGAAGCGTGCCTTGAGCTGTTCAAGACCGATTTCGTGGTGGGCATACAGGACATGGGGGCCGCAGGGCTCACCTCTTCGAGCGTTGAGATGGCCTCAAGGGGAAATGTCGGCATCGAGCTCGACATGGACAGCGTCCCAAGACGCGAAGAGGGCATGACCCCTTACGAACTCATGTTGTCGGAATCGCAGGAGCGCATGCTCATGGTAGTACGCGCGGGCACTGAAGACGCCGTAATGGAGATATACAGGAAGTGGGACCTCGACGCCGAGGTGATAGGCCGCGTGACCGAAGGCAATTCCATAAAGCTCATTGAGAACGGCAAGGTCGTGGCAGACATACCCGTGCCGCTTCTTACGGACGACGCGCCGGTGTATGACAGGCCTTCCAAGAGGCCCGAGGGCCAGGACGAGCTGAACACGCTTGATACCTCGAAGCTTCCCGAGCCATCCGATTATAACAAGATACTTATACAGCTCATGAGCTCCATGAACCTGGCGAGCAGGGAATGGATATACCGCCAGTACGACCACATGGTCAGGACCGACACGGTCGTCTGTCCCGGGTCTGACGCGGCTGTAGTAAGGATAAAAGGCACGAAAAAGGCGCTGGCATTGACTGCCGACTGCAACTCCAGGTACTGCTACCTCGACCCGAGGACAGGCGGCAAAATAGCCGTGGCGGAAGCCGCGAGAAACCTCGTCGTCAGCGGCGCGAAGCCCATGGCATTGACCGACTGCCTGAACTTCGGCAACCCTGAGAGGCCCGAAGTAATGTGGCAGCTCATAGAGGCCATAGAAGGAATAAAAGAGGCTTGCGCGGCCCTGGGCGTGCCGGTCGTAAGCGGCAATGTGAGCCTGTATAACGAGACTTCAGGGACTTCGGTCTACCCGACGCCTACAATCGGCATGGTAGGCCTTATAGAGGATTTGTCGAACCATACGAGGCAGTGGTTCCTCGAAGAGGGCGATCTGGTTGCCCTTTTGGGCGAGGGCGCGCCGTCCCTCGGTGGGAGCGAATATTTAAGCCTTGTCCACAACATGGAAAAAGGCCTTCCGCCAGCCATAGACCTCACGATGGAGAAGGCCGTGCAGGAAGCTTGTTTAAAGGCCGTAAGGGCTGGTATAATACTCTCGGCCCATGATGTTTCCGAGGGCGGGCTGGCCGTGGCACTTGCCGAGGCCTGCATGAACCCGGATGGCCCAATAGGCGCGGACATCGAGATAGACCCGAAGGGTCTCAGGCCGGATGACCTCCTTTTCGGCGAGGCCCAGTCGAGGATAGTCGTAAGTTTGAAGTCCGGCGAGCTTGAGGCCTTGAAGGCGGCCGCGAAAGAGGCTGGAGCCCCGGTTGCCGTCATAGGCAGGGTTGGCGGCAATACGCTCAGGATAAACAGCCTCATCGAGCTTCCGGTGGACAGGATAACAAGCGAGTGGAAAAAGGCGCTCGAAGGCTACATTCGTTCCTGATAGTATCTCCATCATGCGAGGGGCGATTTTAGCGACGAAGCAATTTCAGTAACGAATTGTCAGAGACGAGATTGCTTATCTCGCCCCGTCCTGGGGCTCGACCCTTCGGGCCCGCGATCGCTCAAAGTTCAATTTTTGCTATCCTGCAAAAAGTGTCGCTTAGCTCGCAAAGAGCAATTTTTTTAACAATAAAGCTTACGGCGGTTGTGATGCACCCTTTCAGTTCCGACAGGTTCAATGATGAGTGCGGGGTCTTCGGCATATTCGGCCACCCTGAAGCGGCAAACCTTACATATCTTGGTCTTTATTCTCTCCAGCACAGGGGGCAGGAAAGCTCCGGCATAGTATCATCCGACGGCAAAAAGCTCCATTCACATAAAGGCATGGGGCTGGTCGCCGATGTATTTTCAGGCTCGGAGATAGCCCGCCTGCAAGGCAATATGGCAATAGGCCATGTCAGGTACTCGACCGCCGGGGAATCGCACATCAAGAACGCGCAGCCCTTCGTAGTCGAGTACTCCAGGGGCGGCCTGGCGGTCGCCCATAACGGCAACCTCGTCAACGCCGCGCTCCTTCGGGCCGAGTTCGAGGCCTACGGCTCCATATTCCAGTCATCGATGGACACCGAGATATTCGTCCACCTCATCGCGTCCAGCAAGGAAAATTCGCTGGTCGAAAGAATAATCGCGTCGCTGCGCCGGGTGAAGGGGTCGTACTCGCTCCTTTTCCTAACGGAGGACCTGATGATAGCCGCCAGAGACCCGCACGGCTTCAGGCCCCTTTCGCTCGCAAAGCTCAAGGGGTCGTGGGTCGTCGCCTCCGAGACCTGCGCCTTCGACCTCATCGAGGCCGACTATGTCAGGGAGATCGAGCCAGGCGAGGTGGTCGTCATAGACAAGAGCGGGATTGCATCGTACAAGCCCTTTGCCCCGGCGCCGTATACCCCGTGCGTTTTCGAGTTCATCTATTTCGCGAGGCCCGATTCCAAGATATTTGGCGCGAATGTGTACGCTACGAGAAAGAGGTTAGGCGCCAGGCTTGCCGCCGAGCACCCAGTTGAGGCGGATATCGTCATCCCGGTACCTGACTCAGGCGTCCCGGCCGCCATCGGCTACGCCGAAGCTTCCGGCATACCCTTTGAAAAAGGCATAGTGAGGAACCATTACATCGGCAGGACCTTCATAGAGCCGAAAGACTCGATAAGGCACTTCGGCGTCAAGATAAAACTTAACGCGATCAGGGATATAATAAACGGCAAGAGGGTGGTGGTCATCGATGACTCTATCGTCAGGGGAACTACCAGCAGGAAGATAGTCAAGATGATACGGAGCGCCGGGGCTAAAGAGGTCCATATGCGCATAAGTTCACCGCCTACAGTATGCCCGTGCTACTACGGCATCGACACGCCCAGGCGCGAAGAGCTCATCGCCGCGGCCAACAGCCTGGATTCCATAAATGAGTTCATCACCTCCGACACGCTCGGATACCTGAGTGTTGAGGGGCTTTATCAGGCGGTCACCGAGGCAGGCTCGAGTTTCTGTGACGCGTGTTTTACCGGAAAATATCCGGTAGACGCGTACAGGGAAGCCGTCCCGCAGCTTGCCTTGTTCAAGTAAGAGGGGCCAACGCCCCTGAGCAAAAAACATCCACAGGAGGCTTGAATCGTGAGGAAGTTCGCAGCCATGTTCATGCTTTTACTCCCACTTGCCCTTTCAGGAAGCGGGGCCTTTGCCGCCGATACTGTGCCGCAGGATTCGTCGCCGCAGGATGACGACCTCGGCGTAAGTGAGGAACTCAAGAAAGAAGGCGAGAAGAAAAAGGTAATTAAAAAAGAGGACCTGCCTCCCATAGATATGGTGTTCGTCAAAGGCGGCTGCTTCACGATGGGAGACCAGACCGGCGATGGCGATGAGGACGAACGGCCCGCTCACGAGGTCTGCCTGAACGATTATTATATAGCCACTACGGAAGTGACCCAGGAGCTTTTTGAAAAGGTCATGGGCCATATACCGGCTTGGAAGTACAACCCGAAGATGCCGAGAGACCCCAAGTCGCCTGTCAACTATGTCAGCTGGTCGATCGTCCAGGAATTCATCGGGAAGCTCAACGAGATAACAAAAGGGTACTACAGGCTCCCGACAGAGGCTGAATGGGAGTACGCCGCCAGAAGCGGCGGTAAAGACCAGCTCTGGGCCGGGACCGGCAACGAGGCTGAGATCGGGAACTACGCCTGGTATGAAGACAATACCGAAGACATGATCGTGCCCACTAAGGGGAAAAAGCCCAACGCGCTTGGCCTCTACGACATGTCAGGCAATGTCTGGGAGTGGGTGGAAGACTACTTTGATTTCGACTACTATAAGATTAGCCCCAAAAGTAACCCGTTCGGCGCGGACTACTCTCTTTTCAGGGTCGTAAGGGGAGGGTCGGTCTTCGACCCGCCTAACAAGCTTCGCACGACTTACAGGTACGGGCTTGAGCACAACAGAAGAAGCCTCAATGTCGGGTTCAGGCTGGCTGAGTAAAATCGTTCAGGGGGTCCGGCTGATGTTCAATGGGGCGAGGGTAAGAAATACAGCGAGAGGCAGGGGCCGTTTTGCGGCCCTGTGCCTCTTGTTTTTTTTGACAGTGTTTGCGTCAGGCTGCGGCGCTGTGAAGGGGACTTCCGGCGGGGATTATTTCAAGTCGCTCGACAGGTGGTCGAGGGGGGAGAAGATATACCAGGGGCTTGAGGCCCGTCTGTATGTCAACGCCACCTACAAGACCGCTGATTTCAGGAAAGCCTACATAGAACGATACGCGGCAAGCTATGAGCTTGGGCCTGACCTCGTAAAAGCCCTTTCCGAAAGGGAGGCCGAGCAGGCCGAGGCCTACAACGAGTTTTTTTTCACGGCCTACACGCCAGATGAAACGCTCAATGATTTCGAACGCCGGGAATCGGTCTGGCAGCTCTATATTGAGGACCCCGCCGGAAACAGGGCGAGGCCCATCTCCATTACCGCGATAGACGGCTCAGAGCCTGTCATAAGGGAGTTTTTCCCTTATTTCGACCTCTGGAGCAAGGCCTACTCCGTCAGGTTCCCCAAGTACGCCGATAACGGCGGCGAGATAACCCCTGAAAAAGGCCCTGTCAAGCTCATAATAACAGGGGTCATGGGAAAGGGTGAACTCGAATGGCGTTCAGGGAAGTAGCGCTTACGCGCATTTATCAACCATCTTTGTCATTTTTTGCTGATGGGCCGGTCCGCGTTTAACAGGAGCGCTTCCGCTGGCAGGTACGGCTGGCTGGTCTTCCCGGCCATAGGCGCGGCCTCGGCCTTTATTGTGCTTTTCGCCTGGTGGCTGAGGCCCGGATTTCTTACGGCAATGGACCTCAAGGCCGCGGACGCCATGTTCATGGCCAGGGGCGCAAGGGTCGCGCCGTCCGAGGTGGTCATAGTCGCGGTTGACGAAAAGAGCGTCAACGAGCTTGGCCGCTGGCCATGGACGAGGACAACGACAGCCGCTCTCATATCGGCCCTCTCAGAGGCAAAGACCGTTGCCGTTGACATGGTCTTCTCCGAGCCGCAGGACCCTGCTTCAGACGCCGCCCTCTCTGAGGCTGCTGCCCGCAGCGGAAATGTCGTCCTCGGGTATTTTTTCAGGGGCGACACCTCCGTGGTCCCAGACCCTTCAGCGCTTTCGGCTCTTCAATTATCCAGAATATCGCTTTTAAATCTCGACAAAACTGTTTCAGCCCCGTGGCCTGCTTTTCCTTCCGTGGAGACCAATACGGCCCTAATTGGCAGGGGGGCCGCGGGTTTCGGCGCTTTCAATACCATGCCCCGCGAGGACGGCATCTACAGGGAGATGAGCCTCCTCCTGGGCTACGGCCCTGCCGTATACCCGGCAATGCCGGTCGAGGCGCTCAAAAATTACCTGGGCACGCAGACGATAGCGCGTCTGGCCTCTTACGGCGTTGACGGGCTTATCCTCGGCGAACTGAATGTGCCGGTGGATGAAGCAGGGGCACTGACGCTCAACTTCTACGGCCCGGCTGGAAGCTTCCGGACCTATTCGGCAACGGATGTCATAAAAGGGGTTGTTTCGCCCAAAGAGTTCTCAGGCAAGCTGGTCTTCGTGGGCGTGACGGAAAAGGCTGTGTACGACATCAGGCCGACTCCGCTCGACCCTCTTTTCCCGGGGGTAGAGATACATGCCACGGCGGCCGGGAATATCCTTGCAGGCGATTTTCTAATAAGGGACGGCCGGGTCATAGCGTTCGACGCGCTTATGACAATACTTGCGCCCGTTGTCCTCGGCTTTTTCCTCTCTGGCGTAAGAAGGACCGTTGCCGGACTTGCGGGTTTTGCCCTGCTTTCGGTCCTGGCCGTCTCCGGCGAGTTCATCCTCTTTTCCGTCTTCAGCATAATGCCCGCCCCCGTCTACCCGGTGCTTTCCATGGCCGTTTGCTACATGTCAGGCGAGGCGTACAGGAACCTTGTGGCCGAAAAGAGGAACAGGTATCTGAAAAGGGCCTTTTCGTCTTATGTTTCCGCTGAACTCGTCTCCGAGATACTCGATAACCCGGGAGCCCTTAAGCTCGGAGGGGAAAAAAGGGAAGTGTCCGTCCTTTTTTCGGACATAAGGGGCTTTACCGGCATCTCTGAGAGGTTCACGCCAGAGAAGCTCGTCGAGTTCCTTAACAGGTATCTGAGCCCCATGACCGGGATAGTGCTCGAAGAAAAAGGCATGGTAGACAAGTACATAGGGGACGCGATTATGGCCGTGTTCAACGCGCCTGTCGAGGTCTCGGGACACGCCGGACGGGCATGCGCGGCAGCCTTGAGGATGACAGAAGCTCTGGCTTCTTTCAATGCCAGGTGGGAAGGGTCAGGCTACCCTACGGTCGAGACAGGCATCGGCATAAACACAGGCGAGGCGGTCGTCGGCAACATGGGGGCTGAGCTGAAGCTCAATTACACGGCGATAGGTGACACCGTAAACCTCGCGTCCCGTCTCGAAGGCATGAACAAGGTCTACGGGAGTTCGATAATCGTGAGCGGGGCGACGAAAGAGGCGGCTGGCGAGGGCTTTTTTTTCAGGGAGCTCGATTTCGTGAGGGCAAGGGGTAAGGAGCGCCCCATAGTCATTTTTGAGTTGGCTGGCAGGAAAGGGGCAAACCCGGAAAAAGAGGAGATCTGCGCCAGGTTCGCCGGTGCGCTCGCCTTTTTCAGGGCCAGGCGGTTCAAAGAGGCGCGCGAGGCGTTCATTGTGCTTGCGGGGCTGGGGGACGGGCCTTCGGGCGTATATCTGGCAAGGTGCGACGAGTTCATCCTGTCCCCGCCCACCGAGGGCTGGGACGGGGCTTATTGATGCGGCTTCCAGGTAGTCTGGCAGCCGTCCGGCAAGTTCTCTGGCGGCCCTTTTTCTTTCATGTTAGACTCAAAAGATGACAGCCGTTTCCCGGTCTTCCGCGTTTTTTTGTGGAGTTTTTCCTTGCAACCGGGGCTGTGTTATGCTAATAATCTTCGATTAACTACGCACGCGCTGCCCTATTTGTCCGGGGGTGCCCGAAAGGGTTCCGGCCAAGGCAGCGCGGAGGCAAACCAAAAACGGAGGAACAAAGAACAATGGCTTATCTTACAATGAAACAGCTTCTCGAATCAGGCGTGCACTTCGGACACCAGACCAAGAGGTGGAACCCGAAGATGAAGCAGTACATCTACGGCGCGAGGAACGGCATCTACATCATCGACCTCCAGCAGACTGTCAAGATGTTCAAGGAAGCCTATGATTTCGTCAGGAACACGGCGTCCAAGGGCGGCCGCGTACTGTTCGTAGGCACGAAGAAGCAGGCTCAGAACGCCATCCAGGAAGAGGCCGGAAGGGCAGGGATGGGCTATATAAACAACCGCTGGATAGGCGGCTTCCTTACGAACTTCGCCACCGTCAAGAAGAGCATAAACAGGCTGAAGGAACTCGATACCCTCGACACCAATCCTGACTTCGCCTCCTCCACAAAAAAAGAGCTCCTCATGTACAGGAGAGAGAAGGACAGGCTTGAGAAGTACCTTGGCGGCGTAAAGGAACTCAACCATACCCCCGACATCATTTTCATCATTGATTCGAAGAAAGAGACCATCGCCATCAAGGAAGCTAAAAGACTCGGCATAAAAGTCGTCGCCATCGTCGACACCAACTGCGACCCTGATGAAGTGGATTACATCATACCGGGCAACGACGACGCCATAAGGGCCATCAAGCTCTTCGCGGCATCCATGGCCGACGCGTGCCTCGAAGGCAAGGCCCACTACGAAGAGGCCCTCCAGGCCAAGAGCGACAAGCAGGCTCAGGAGAAGGCAGCTGCCGCAGCTCCGGCCCCCGTTGCTGCTCCGGCAGCTCCCGCGCAGGCAGCCGCGCCCGCGGATGCCGCCAAGAGCTGAATCAGATGAGGCTGCCTCTAAAAATTAGATATTTTTTCTGAAGTCAAGGAAGGGCGGAAATAAAAAGCGCAGCATATATGAGAATATGTGAGCATTTTTATTTGCCCTGCCGAGGTCAGGAAAAAGAGCAATTTTCAGAGGTAGCCATAAGAATATTTCAGGAGGACTTTCATCATAATGGAGATTTCCGCAACAGCAGTAAAGGAACTCAGGGAAAAAACAGGGGCCGGCTTTATGGATTGCAAGAGGGCCCTTGCCGAAGCTCAGGGAGATTTTGAAAAGGCAGTTTCCTGGCTCAGGGAAAAGGGCCTTGCCGCGGCCGCCAAGAAGGCCAGCAGGGTAGCTTCAGAGGGCGTTGTCGGCTCTTACATACACGCCGGCGGCAAAGTCGGCGTGCTCCTCGAAGTCAACAGCGAGACTGATTTCGTGGCCAAGACCGAAGGCTTCAACACTCTTGTAAGAGAGATAGCGATGCACATAGCAGCCATGAGCCCCCAGTTTGTCAGGAGG
>Ga0209323_10002394_pt1 | contig 12473 bp, 9 predicted proteins | sample Rifsed19ft2_FD_184014 | JGI IMG/M metagenome (GOLD analysis project Ga0209323, IMG submission 184014) | Soil microbial communities from Rifle, Colorado, USA - sediment 19ft 2 (version 2) | ecosystem: Environmental > Terrestrial > Deep subsurface > Rock core/Sediment | place: Rifle, Colorado...
AATAGGTTTTGTGGCTGGTGCAGAGATTTGGTCACTGTTTTGTTCAACGATATAAGTAGTATTTTGCTGAGTAATATCGCCATCAAATTCAGTTCGGTGGGTTTGGTCTATACGATAATTTTTCATCAAGTTAGCAATGTAGTAAGAATTTATATCGCCTACTGTGAATGAGAAACTGTAATTTACATTTTGGCCATTAGGTAATTCTATTTCATTTCCCAAATTATCACGTTTTGTCCATTTACTTATTGAAGTTGGAACACCGTTTGAATTCCAAATCCTTTCATATCCACCATATGGCTGGTTTTGTGCTTCTAAATTAGCAACATCACTAATTAGAGGAGAAGGTGAAAAATTATATGGACTAGTTTTTTGAGTTGGTGCACTGTTTAGACCAGCTTTGATTGTTCCGTTTATAAAATTGTTTTGCGCCCATAAGCTGTAAGAAGTGTAATACTCTATATCAACAGTTAATTTAAGTTTTGCCATCGAATTGTAGTCTGAATAATTTGCTCGTGCCCCTAAAATAAAATATGAATCCTGAAGATGCTGGGATGTAATTAAGCCTGTTATATCCGTTGTGAAAGGCGAATCATCATACTTAAACTCATATCTTAATGTCGCACTTGAAATTGCCCAATATATAGTCTGAGCATTATTTAAATTCAAACTATTTTCTAGTAAAACTATTTGAGCCTTCCAATTAGGATTTTCATATTCTTTTTCAGTAATCTCTGCTTTCAAAGTAACTGATTTAATTGGTTTTCCACTAGGTAAACCTGTTAAAGAAAACTTATATGCGGTCTCCCAAGTTTCAAACACTCCGTATTCAACGTTATAATGCCCAATATCCTTGTTGCTATTAAAAATATATATGTTTTCACCATCTTCAAAATGCCATAGGGTATTTTTTTTGATTTGTGGAATATCGTATAAAAAGCTGGTTTGAGCATAATTTACAAATGAAAACAATATTGTAAAAAGTATAAACAAAAAAATGATCTTTTTCATTTTTTCCTCCTTTATTTCAAAAAAATTGTTAATTTTAAAAAGAATAACCCGCTTCATTATTAAATGAAACATAGGTTGCAAGCCTAAGGGTTATTACTTATAAGAGAGATGATGTGCTAGCATCATCTCTCATTTTAAAATTTTTTTAATTGCTTTGTTTCCTTTCTTTTAATTAATCTTACCTCTAATTGTTAAGTTCAATCCATTATTGAAATCATAGGCAAGGAAAAAAACATCTTTTTCAAATAACATAGCATCACTAATAGATATTCCTTGCCTAAAACTGTAAAGATATTTTATATCCGTTCCATTATAGTGGGCTATTCCATCATACATTCTTAAAAAAATATCTTTTTCGTTTCTCCCCCAGAAGGCTCCCCCGAAATTGAGTTCACTGATTTTGACAACTTGATGGAATTGATTTGAAGAATAGGTGCCAATTTTTCTATTATTTAGAAAGAATATTTCTTTACCAATCTGTTCAAAACTTCCCCCACTATCTACATACGTATATCCTTTGTATATTTCATTTAAACTATTGCTAACTAGTTCAAATATTTTCAGAGTATCTTCCCCAAACTGTTCAACTCTTATTCCCAAGATATAATAGTTTGTATTCTCTCCTTTTCTGATTCTATCAAAATTGTATCTTTCTAGCATGGGAAAGTTTGATTGTGTCCAGTTTGTTCCATCGTAATGCATTACTAATCCTGAAAAACCCTCATTGTTTTCTGCATATCCAACAGCATAAATATTATTTGGGTTGTCACCCCATACGTCTTCAATACCGCAATAAGTATAACCAGGTATTGTGAAATATGTATGTTCTTTCCAATAATTGCCATCGTAATGCCAAAAAGTATTGGCTCCCCCAATCCAAATATCATTAGCACTGAAGCCCCATATCGTGCGAGGATTTACATTTCTAGAAATTCCATCTGTTTTCCATGCACTTCCGTTAAAATGATAGATGGTTTTAGCTAAATCCCCTCCTTTTCCAATAACCCATATATCTGATGGTGAGAAGCCCCAAATACTTTCTAAAACATTGAAAGGAATATTCAATGTATCCACAGTCCACACATAGTCTCTTCTTCCAGGTTGCAAATTATCTACTGGTGGCTCAGTTGTGTCGCAGTGTACGGTGTTCAAGATTATGATTAAGACAAAGATTAAGAACAGCATTTGATTCATTTTCATTTTGGTTCCTTTGGATTAACGTTTGTTGTTGTAGTTTATTTGGGCTATGTAAAACCGGATGTAAATACGTGAGAAGTGAATCGTGAGACGTGAGAGGGTAGTATGTTATAAAAATTTTCACATACTAATAAAGCAAATAGTGGGTGAAAAGTCAGTATAATTGTTTCCCGCAAACTTAGTAACAAAGCTACGCTTGAAGAAACGTCGTAACTTATATATCTGTTTATGAGCAACCTTATCAGACCAGTCCCGCTCATTTTCTCGCACCATTCTAAAATAAAGTTAAGTCTCAGTACTTTTTGTACAATTCGATAATCAACTTTTTCAAAACTAATATAATATCTCAGCGAAGGAAAGTAAATACGTACTTATACGTATTTTTAAAAGTGGCAATCTGCATTTTTGGTTAAAAATAGAAGAAATTGAAAAGTCAATACGTAGTTATACGCATTTTTCATTTCACCTCCTTTTTGAAATTCATAAGAAACTGTGCGAGTCTTACAAAGATGTCAAATGTTCTGGAGGTTCGATAATAAAATTAGATTTGATTTAACTATTTCCCACATTGAGTGTTAATTTAGATATGTCTGAGTCCGCCTCTCTTATAGCTTTTTGAAAAAAGAAGGTTTATTTTTCATAAAGTTTTTCCACACAATAATTATGCTTTATCACACTGAAAGGGGATAATCGCAATGAAAGAAAATTCAAAAGTTAATTTCGAAACCAAATGTGTTCATTCAGGCATTTCCGAATATGAATTTGGGCCTGTTGTGCCTCCAATCTATCAAACATCAACATTTAAATTTGAATCCGTTCAAGATGGTGCAGCGCTCTTTGCAGGTGAAAAGAAAGGGTACATCTACACACGAATGCTTAATCCGACTATTCAGGCGATGGAAGATGCAATTGCAGCGCTTGAGGGCGGACATAAAGCACTCGGCTGCGGAAGCGGGATGGCTGCAGTCCATACCATATTCGCAAGCTTAACACAAACCGGTGATCATGTGGTTTGTTCTTCGGCAGTTTATGGACCAACAACTACACTCCTCAACACTATCATGAAAAAATACGGAGTTGAAACAACTTTTGTTGATACTGCAAAACTTGATGAAGTGGAAAAGGCAATTAAGCCGAATACAAAAGTGGTTGATGAATCTACATATTTTCCAAGATTAGTACCCGGTGTTACAAGCGAGGTGTTTTGGTAAATATAAATTTGACTATTCAAATTAGTAATGAAAAAAAACACTACTACCAAGATTGAAAAAAAGTATTGTACCATGGATTTTCTCCTTAAATTTTTTATATTAAGTTTAAAAAGAGAATAACCCTGCAATAAAAAACTATTGCATTTAGGTTGCCGACCTATGAGGGATATTCATCATAGGGATAGCGTTACTGCGCTATCCCGAATTTTTTCTATTTAGCATTTACCTCCCTATTATTTTAACACTCCATGTAAAATACCTTTGTAATTATTTAAATTATCTTCAATAGGGAAAAATATCTCTTTTTCAAAAATCAGTGGTTTAAAAAGATTCATCCAAGTATTTGAGAATTGGTATAAATATTCAATGTTAGTTCCATTATAATGCGCTAATCCGTCTCGCATAATTATAAACATGTCTTTCTCATTCCTTCCGTACACTTGATAATTAAAATTAGGTTCATTAATTGTTAATGTTTTTGTAAACACACCATTTTTGTAATTGTTAAGATTTCTCCCAATTAAAAAAAACAATTCGTTTCCGACCAGGTTCATGCTGGCCCAATATGTTGATTCATCCAATGGTTTTGAAAGTATCTCGGTCAGGGCCACATCATTATATTCAAAAAAGAAAAATGTGTCAGGCTCAGTAGAAAATGTCTGTTTGATGCCACTGATAAATTTTCTGTTGTTTTCTTGTCGCATCTGTAAGAATTGTATTTTGTTGTTGGTGAAAAATTGTTCTCTCCAACTTATACCATCATAGTGTAAAATAAATGAGCTGGTAATTGCTGAAATCCCTATGGCATAGATATCATTTGAAATTTTGCCAGAAATATCTACAATATCTACATAACTAGAACCTGTCTGATACATAAATGACTGACTCCAAGAGTTACCGTCAAAGTGCCAAATTTTACCATCATTACCTCCGATCCAAATATCGCTTTTACTGAAACCGAAAATACAATTAGGATATGTTTCAATTATCTGATTTTCATAAGGTTTCCATCTTACTCCATCGAAATGCCACAATTGATCATAATTTGTTATACCTCCCTTACCACCAAGCCAAATATCATCTGGGGTTGCACCCCAAATACTATAAAGTGTATTATTAGGGCTATACAGTGTATCCACCGTCCACACATAGTCTCTTCTACCAGGTTGCAAATTATCTACGGGCGGCTCGGTTGTGTCGCAGTGGAGCGAGATTAAAATTAGGACGAAAATTAGGATTAACATCTTTTTCAAATTCATATTGGTTCCATTGGTTTAGTAGATATTGTTTGTTGTTTAATTGTGCTACGTAAAACCGGTTGGGAAATAGAAGTTACCTGTCCGCATTGGCGGAGGAGATAGAAGATAGTAGAAAGAAGAAATGCGGAACTGTAATATGTATTTATAATTTTCACATACTAATAAAACAAATAACAGGAATAAATTCAGTATAAATGTTTCCCGCATTTTAATTAGCAAAGTTGCGCTTGCAGAAACGCTGAAGCTTCTGTATATGTTTATGAGCAACCGTATCAAATTACTCACACCCATTTTCTCCCCCTATTCTAAGATAAATTTAATTCTCAGAATATTTTTTTTGAAAATCGATTATTAAATTTTTCTAAACGAATGTAATATCACTACGCGCAAAAGTAAATACGTACTTATACCTATTTTTAAAAGTGGCAATCTGCGTTTTTGGTTAAAAATCAAAGTAATTTAAAAGTCAATACGTAGTTATACGTATTTTTTTAAGGCTGTCAAGGGTGCTTCATTGACAGAACTATTCTTTAACTTAAATACCTTTTTGTCAGGTGCGACCATAGCAAGCGCGAAACTCCATTCTCCACTCAGATTATCAATTCTCCTTTATAGCTTTTTGAAAAAAGAAGGTTTATTTTTCATAAAGTTTTTTTGAAAATTTAACCATATAACAAAAATGTTTTATCACACCGAAAGGGGACAATTGCGATGAAGGAAAATTCTAAAGTACAATTCGAAACTAAGTGCGTACACTCAGGAATTGATGAGTATGAATTTGGACCTGTAGTACCGCCGATCTATCAAACATCTACTTTTAAGTTTAAGTCTGCACAGCATGGGGCTTCCCTTTTCGCCGGTGAGGAGAAAGGATATATTTACACAAGAATGCTAAATCCTACTATTCAGGCAATGGAAGATGCTATTGCTGAGCTTGAAGGCGGACATAAAGCACTCGGCTGCGGAAGCGGTATGGCAGCGGTTCACACAATATTTGCAAGCTTAACTCAATCCGGAGACCATGTTGTTTGTTCTACAGCGGTTTATGGACCAACTACAACACTGCTTAACACAATCATGAAAAAGTACGGAGTTGAAACTACTTTTGTTGATACTTCAAATCTTGAAGAAGTTAAAAAAGCAATTAAGCCGAATACAAAAGTTGTTTATGTAGAAACTCCTGGCAATCCCACATTATGCATTTCCGATCTAACGGAGATATCTAAAATTACTCATCAGCATAATGCCCAGGTCGTTGTTGATAACACTTTCATGAGTCCCGCTCTGCAAAATCCGATTGCACTCGGTGCAGATGTTGTATTGCACAGCTTAACAAAATTTTTAAATGGTCATGCAGATGTTGTTGGGGGAATTGTCGTTGTGAAGGATGAAGAAACTTATCAGCATTTTCGTAAAACGCTAAACCAACTTGGAGGTGTAATTGATCCGTTCAATTCATTCCTTGTTCACCGCGGGTTAAAGACACTTGCAATAAGAATGGAGCGACACTGTGAGAACGCACAAAAAATCGCCGAGCGGCTGGAAAAACATCCGCTTGTAAAATCAATTCGCTACCCGGGATTAAAATCTCATCCGCATTATGAAATTGGACTTAAGCAGCACAAAGGTCATGGTGGAATGATTACAATTGAACTTGCAGGTGGATTAGAAGCTGGTAAACTTATGATGAATTCGGTTAAGCTATTTCAACTTGCTGTTAGTTTAGGTGGAGTTGAAAGCTTAATCGAGCATCCTGCAAGTATGACTCATGCTTCCATGGGGAAAGAGGCAAGATTAGTCGGTGGAATTACAGATGGGTTAGTTCGTATTTCTGTTGGAATTGAGAATGTGAACGACCTTATTGAAGATCTTGATTCGGCACTTCACGAAGTCGAGAAAGCGAATCTTGTTCATGCGGGGTGAAAAGAAATTTTCCCCTTTTCTTAATCATAATCTTCATCTTAATCATGCTTGATTTTGAATAAGACTTAACAATCCCTTAGTTTTACAAGCAACTTTTCGAAAGGAAAAACATGTCAATAGAACGATCGGAACGTCTAGTTTCGCTTGATGTTTTTAGGGGAGTAACAATTGCGGGAATGATTCTCGTAAACAACCCCGGTTCATGGAGCACAATTTATCCTGCACTTGAGCATGCAAAGTGGAATGGCTGCACTCCGACTGATTATATTTTCCCTTTCTTTCTATTTATTGTAGGAGTTGCGATAACAATTTCCTTAACTAAAAGAAAAGAAAGCGGTTTAGATCAGACAAAGCTAATCTTTCAAATTATAAAAAGAGGATTGATAATTTATGCGATTGGAATCTTCATGGCAGCATGGCCATTTTGGAATTTTACTGATAATAAGTTTATTGATCTTTCAACATTAAGACTTGTTGGTGTATTGCCAAGGATTGGGGTTGTTTATATCATCACCTCTCTAATTTTTCTAAAAGCAAACATAAAAACTCAGGCCATAATTGGTGTTTTACTTTTATTGGGTTATTGGGCAGTAATGACTTTAATTCCGGTTCCGGGTTTTGGCTCTCCAAACTTAAATATTGCAACTTTGGTTGATCCGATGACTGGGGAAACTTTTGCACCCAATCTTGCAGGATGGTTAGACAAATTAATTCTTGGCAACCACATGTGGAAAGTATCTAAAGTTTGGGATCCGGAGGGAATCCTCAGCACTATTCCCGCAATAGCAACTTGCCTTAGTGGAGTTATGCTGGGTCATTGGTTGAGAACAAAAAATGATCCTGCAAACAAAACCGCATGGATTTTTGTATTCGGAAATTTTGCTATTCTAATTGGAGTTATTTGGGACATGTGGTTTCCGATGAACAAATCAATTTGGACAAGCTCTTATGTTATGTTTACATCGGGCATGGCTTTGTTATTCTTTGGTATGTGTTATTGGCTGATAGACGTGAAGGGAATAAAATGGTGGACGAAGCCCTTCGTTGTTTATGGTATGAATGCTATTACAGTTTTTGCCCTTTCTGGATTGCTTGCTAAAACGATGGGAATAATAAAAGTAACAAATGATTTGAGTGAAAAGATAAGCTTGAATCGATATTTATATGAAATGATTTTTGTTCCTATGTTTTCTCCAATCAATGCATCTCTTGCATGGGCAGTTAGCTATATTATAATTTGGCTTGGACTGATGTGGATTCTTTACACAAAGAAAATATTTATAAAGGTATAAACGGAAGATTTTGCAAAATTGAAGAAATAACAATCTAAAGTATTTAATTTCAGACGAAAATAATAGAAATTATTTGCATTTTCTCGTGGCTTTATTTTTGTTGCGTATCAGGACGATAATTATTATGTTTTCATGTGTATTTAAAAATCGTGAATTTTGTCTCTAATTAACTCATTCAATCACAAATAATAGGAGCTAAGCTCTATGAAAAAAGCACTCGTTACAATTGTTGCACTTTTTCTTTTTGTCGGTATTTCTCAAGCACAAAACAAAATGTACTTAAACGTTGGTGGTAACGTTCTACTTCCAATGGGTGATTTTGGGGATGCTGCAAATTTAGGTTTTGGTGGAACAGCTCAATTCGAAATGGAATTTATGCCTCAACTCCTTGGAACTGCACAGGCTGGCTATATAATGTGGGGTACTGATGTAGATGATGTTGATTTTTCAGCGATACCTGTTATGGTCGGAGCAAAATATTATTTTATGCCTACTGGCGGATTTTACGGTCATGGCCAGCTCGGTCTTTATTTCCTTAGTTTTAATTACCCAACTGTTCAGACTCCTCTTGGTTCATTCGGAGGTTCGACAACGGATTCTGAATTTGCATTATCATTAGGTGCTGGTTATGAATTACCATTAAGTCCTAAATTAATGTTGGACCTAAGCGGCGCATTTCTTTTAATTAGTGATGCCAATAATATCAATTTCAGAGCTGGAGTTAAATTCGGTTTATAATAATTTAAACTGATAGCTTTTAATAGCGGTATCGAAAAAATCGATACCGCTTTTTTTATTTTAAACTAGCTGCCGGATCGTTTTTCTTCTTACCTCCTTTTCTTATTTTTGATTACAAAAAATTATTAAGGGATAAATATGAAATTTGAACGCTCTGTAGGCATTTTACTTCACCCAACATCTCTTCCCGGGAAATTTGGAATTGGCGACATTGGGAAAGAAGCATACAACTTTGTGGATTTTTTAGATCACTCCGGACAAAAACTTTGGCAAGTCTTTCCGCTTGGTCCCACAGGTTACGGAGATTCACCTTATCAGTGTTTCTCTGCTTTTGCAGGAAATCCTTTGCTTGTCAGTCCCGAAATACTTCAAGAGGATGGTTTTCTTACTCAAGCTGATCTAAGACATGTTCCAAAGTTCAATCCATCAACAATTGATTTTGGCGAAGTAATTGATTACAAAAAATCACTTCTCAAAAAAGCTTACACACACTTCAAAGAAAATACAAACGGATTTGAAAAACAGTTTGATCAGTTTTGCAATTCGCACAAAGATTGGCTTGATGATTTTGCATTGTTCATGGCCACAAAAGAACATCATGGCGGGGGATTATGGACTGGATGGGATAAAGATCTCGTGCTTAGAAAAGAATCTGCTTTAAAGAAATGGACAGAAAAACTTGTTGATGAAATTCGTTACAATAAGTTTGTGCAATTTCAATTCTTTAAGCAATGGAAAGAATTGAAAGATTACACGAACAAAAAAGGAATTAAGATAATTGGCGATATGCCCATCTTTATTGCCTATGATAGCGCTGATCTTTGGGCGAACAAACATCTTTTTACAGTTGATGAAAAAGGAAAACTTATAACTGTTGCTGGTGTTCCGCCGGATTATTTCAGTAAAACCGGACAACTTTGGGGAAATCCGCTTTACAAATGGGAAGAAATGGAGAAAGATGATTTTCTCTGGTGGAGAAAAAGATTTTCGAGTTTGTTTGAGGTGGTTGATATTGTTCGAATAGATCACTTTCGCGGATTTGAAGCTTTCTGGGAAATTCCCGGTGATGCTCCAACTGCTGTAACGGGAAAATGGATTAAAGCTCCTGGAGAAAAACTATTTAATACAATTAGAAAATATTTAGGTGAACTTCCGATTATAGCCGAGGATCTTGGTGTGATCACCAAACCCGTGAGAGAACTTAGAGATAAATTTGGATTTCCGGGAATAAAAATTCTTCAGTTTGCTTTTGGAACAAAAATGGAGACAAAATTTTTGCCTCATAATTTTATTCAGAATTGTGTTGTTCATACCGGTTCACATGACAATGATACTACCCGTGCGTATTTTGAAAAAGTAAAGCATGAAAACAATGACATCTATTCCCACGTTAAAAAGTATTTGGATTATCATGGTGATAATATTGTGTTTGAACTGATTAGAGCTGCTTATGCATCAGTCGCAGATATTGTTATCATTCCTATGCAGGATGTTTTGAATCTTGGCGGTGAAGCAAGAATGAATTTTCCCGGTAAGCTTGGCGGCAACTGGACATGGCGCATGAAGTGGGAACAGGTTCCATCAAATTTACCGCACACTTACAAACAAATGGCAGAACTTTATGAACGTCCGCCAAAACCACAAGAAGAGGAAGAAAAGATAGAAGTTCATGATAAGAAATAGGAAGGTCTTGAAGTATGTTTGATCAAATTAGAAAAATATTTAGTGATGATACCTCTTCTCAATCAATAGCTGGTAAAAAGGAAGATAATTCTGAGAGGAAAAAGCTGCAGATCGCCACATGCGCAATTTTTTTAGAGATGGCTAAAAGCGATGATAATTGTACCGAGGAAGAACGCAAAGAAATTGTATCCATTATGCAGAGAACCTTTGGCCTGGAAAAAGAATTTGTTGATGAACTGATTGATCTAACAAAGAAAAGATTAGATGAAAGCGTAAGCATTTATGAATTCACGGGGATTATAAACAATAACTTTTTGCCAGATGAAAAATTTGAGCTGATGAAAAATCTTTGGAGATTAATTTATACCGATCAAAAACTTGATAAGTATGAAGATCAGCTTGTTAAAAAGCTTGGCACAATGCTGCATTTAGAGCATAGGGATGTTATAGCCGCAAAGCTGATGGTCAAGGAAGAGAAAAAATAGCAGCACATATTTAGGTTGTGGGGAAGAAACGGCTTTGTGTGGGGGCAATATTTGGATCTCGGAATTTGTCAGTCTCAGCTGCCCCGCACTTTAGTGGGCAGGCTATGCTCAATGTAATGGTAAAAATTATTTATAATACGACCTAAGTAATCGTAATTGCAAATGTTTAACTACAAAATATTACTCACTTATGTTAAGAACAATGACGATTAGAGTTCGTAAACAAACCCAGTTTCTGAACGAACGTATCAAGCAATTCTAAGAAACTGGGTTTGTAATCCCTGGCACCCGTACAATACTGTGGGGCAGGCTTAACCTCGCGTAAGTTGAGTTACATAAACAGATATTACCGTTTGAGTTCGGTTTCGATAGCAGAAATTAATTCCTTGCTCATCGGCTCTACTTTGCTTGGAAATCGTGCGACAATATCACCATTCTTCGAAATCAGGAACTTTTCAAAATTCCATTTAACATCTTTTGACCCGGTAACATCGTTATCAGTCAATACAGCATAAAGCTTGTTCTTATCTTTACCGAGAATTTTCACTTTATCAAAAAGCTTAAAAGTCACACCATATTTTGTTAAGCAAAATGTTTTTATCTCCTGATTTGTGCCAGGCTCTTGTCCGCCAAAATCATTACACGGAAACCCTAAAACAAAAAGCCCTTTTTTCTTATACCTTTCAAAAAGTTCTTGAAGTCCTTTGTATTGAGGCGTGTTACCGCATTCGCTCGCAACATTTACAATCAATAAAACTTTTCCTTTGTACGATGAGAAAGCAACTTCCTTTCCATCCATATCTTTCACTTTAAAAGTGCTGATGTTATTCGTTTTTTTATTTCCCGCAGTATCTAGAATCAATTTTAATTCAGCAGTCGATTTGTTATTTTTTGCATTGATGCTATTATTGAAAACAAGTACAACGGAAATCGCAAGCAATAATATAAAAGAAGCTAAAGCTATTTTCATTTCAGTTCTCCTAATTTGTAAGTATAAACATGTTTAGTGATAATAAAGTTCAAGAATTATTTGCAAATAAACAGTATATAAACCCAATATCTTGTGCAATCATTTGGTTGAGTGGTGTACTTTTCATTTATAAACTCTTTGATGATCCAGAATTAAAAATATTTTTTTATTCGATGATATTTCCCATTGCTTTAATTATAATTGAACGGACAGAGAAATATTACACATCCTTTATGACTAAAAATTTTTTATTTCTGACAATGCTGATAGTAACTGCTGCGGCAATTCTTCTTAATCGCTTAGGTTATATTGGCTATCCATCAATTGCGGGATTTTCAATATTGTGGCTGTTGATAATTTATTACTCACAAAATGTGAAAATGAGTTTGATTCAAATTGCGGTTTTTTTGTTAAGTCCTGTTTTATATTCTGAATTAATTTCTTTTTCGGGAATATTTGCTTTGGCGGTGCTTGTTGTGTTATCAATTTTCATTTCAGAAAGATTTCTTGAAAGCAAAAAACTTGATTGGAAATTTTTCCTTATTGTATTTTTGTTCGGAGTAACTTTAGTTGCTAATATTTTTGCGGGGTTTGTTTACATCATTTACTTGTTATTCCTTTTCAGAAACAACATTAGAAATGGAGCAATCTTTATTTTGACGATGTTAGTTGCTTATGCTATGCTGCTTTTTCTAAGAGATAAG
>Ga0209323_10002403_pt1 | contig 12456 bp, 11 predicted proteins | sample Rifsed19ft2_FD_184014 | JGI IMG/M metagenome (GOLD analysis project Ga0209323, IMG submission 184014) | Soil microbial communities from Rifle, Colorado, USA - sediment 19ft 2 (version 2) | ecosystem: Environmental > Terrestrial > Deep subsurface > Rock core/Sediment | place: Rifle, Colorado...
GGCGGGGTCCAGCGCGGACTCCGCCTCCGATGCTTTGGCGATCAGCGGCTCAGCCCGGCGCCACTTCAGGCCCAGCAATCTTGTAACCCCGTCCGGGAACGCTCACGATCAGAGCTCCGAATTGCGGGTCGAATTTCTCCTTCAAGCGATGCACCAGGCGATGCAGCATGTTGTATTCGTAGTTGCCCTTGCCCCAGATCGCCGTCGCCAGTTCATCACGCGTGCATATGGTGCCGTAACGCGAGGCGAGAAGACTCAGCAGTTCGAACTCCTGAAGCGATAGACGGAGGTCAACCTGTTTGTCGCCCACCATGCCTCCCAGGGTGCGCCAGTCATTTATGAAGATAACCCCACCTACCAAAACCTGATTGGCAGGGTAGAACACATGGCTCACATGGGTGCCTTGGTTGCCGATTTTATTTTGATCAAACCCGGTTCTTTACACCTTGCTAATGGCGGTTACTTGATCCTGGACGCGCGCAAGGTACTGCTGCAGCCTTATGCCTGGGACGCGCTCAAACGGTCCCTGGAGTCTCGCCAGGCGCGCCTCGACTCTTTAGGTCAAATGCTAGGCTTGATCAGCACCATTTCGCTCGAACCAGAGCCGATTCCATTGAACGTCAAAGTAGCTTTGCTCGGCGACCGGCCACTTTACTACTTGCTCTCAGAATTGGATCCAGAATTTGATGAACTTTTTAAAGTACAGATGGAATTCGATGACCAGATGTCCCGCAACGAGGAAAATGAAGAACTATACGCACGGGTGATTGGATCGTTGGCGCGGAAGGAGCATTTACGCCCGCTTGACCGGGCTGCAGTCGCGCGTGTAATCGAACATAGCGCTCGCCTGGCAGGCGACGTACAAAAGCTTTCCGTTCAAGTCAAGAACGTCATCGACTTGCTGCGCGAAGGTGATTATTGGGCTGGTGAACATGGCCACCATAATATCCAAGCCTCTGACCTTCAAAAAGCTATCGATACCCGGATTTTCCGTGCTGACCGCCTGCAGGAACGTTACCAGGAAAATATTCTGCGCGAAACGATCATGATCGCAACTGATGGATCCCAAGTCGGGCAGGTCAATGGTTTATCGGTGATCCAGATGGGGAATTTCGCCTTTGGCACCCCCAGCCGTATCACCGCTCGCGTTCGCAGGGGCAAGGGTGAGGTCGTAAATATTGAACGCGAGGTAGAGTTAAGTGGCCCGATTCATTCAAAAGGCGTTCTGATTTTGTCTGGTTTCCTGGGAGCACGGTATGCTGCAGAGACCCCCCTTTCACTTTCGGCCAGCCTGGTCTTCGAGCAATCTTACAGCGGCGTGGAGGGAGATAGCGCCTCCTCCGCTGAACTTTACAGCTTGCTTTCGGCCCTGGCTGAGCTGCCTATCAAACAATCCCTGGCAGTCACCGGCTCGGTCAACCAGCATGGCCAGGTCCAAGCGATCGGAGGGGTAAACGAGAAAATCGAAGGTTTCTTCGACATCTGCAAAGCACGCGGCTTAACTGGAGAGCAGGGGGTGCTGATCCCTATTTCCAATGTGAAGCACTTGATGCTGCAACAAGAGGTCATCGATGCCGTTGCTGCCGGAAAATTCCACATTTTCCCTATCACAACGATCGATCAGGGGATTGAAGTGCTCACCGGAATACCAGCTGGTGAAGCCGATGAAAACGGAAAATATCCAGATAACACAGTTAATGGTCGGGTGCAAGCACGGCTGGCGAAACTGGCTGAGAAAAACGAAGGAGAAGTAGAAGATGGGAAGGAGGATGCCACTTGAGCGCCTCTAAGCGGATCATAGATATCAATCGTATCCTGGTCGCGCTTGACGCTTCCCCGCAAAGCCTGGCAGCCCTGGAGGTTGCGGCAGAACTGGCAGCCAAATACGGAGCGGAGCTGGTCGCCGTGTTTGTCGAGGACATCAACCTAGTCCGCCTAGCTGGATTTCCCTTCGCCCAAGAAATCGGATATTTCTCAGCCATCTCACGCCACCTGGATAGCCAGCAAATCGACCTCGAATTGCGCGCTCACGCCAGGTGGGTTGAGCGAACCACGGCAACGCTTGCCAAGCGCACCAACCTGCGTTGGTCATTCCGTACCATGCGCGGAGCCATTTCTGGGGAGTTACTGAGCGCGGCTCTCGAGTCAGACCTGATCATCCTCGGCAAGATTGGCTGGTCTGGTCAACGTCAGCTCGGTTCAACCGCACGTTCTCTGGTCGTGCATGCCCCCCTCCCGGCCCTTTTCTTACAACGCAACTTGCGTTCGGGGATGCCGTTGATGGTTGCATACGAAGGTTCCCCTTCCGGTCGAAAAGCCCTGGCGATCGCCCGGATGTTAAGGCTTTCCGATAATCCTTTAACCGTGTTGGTCTTGGCTGCCGACCACGATGAGGCTGATCGACTGCGATCGGAAGCTCAAACCTTGCTGGAGCCAGCCGGTATCCCGGTCAATTACCGCTGGCTTTCTGAGTTAGATGGGCAAAAGTTCGCCCGGTTAGCGCGCCTGGAGGGTTGTGAAATTATGGTGGTGCCCGCCGATAGCCAGTTCTTCCCTGAAGATATTCTCCTGAGCTTGGTCAATGAAACCGACTGCGCGGTCTTGCTCGTTCGATAAATATAAGGGGAACCTATGCCTTATACCACATTGATCTCTATTACCGAACTCGCCGAACATCTAAACGATCCAGATTGGGCAATCATTGACTGCCGTTTTTCACTGGCGGATCCCGAACGCGGACGGCGCGATTATTTCTCAGCGCATATCCCCGGAGGCTTATATGCGCATTTAGACGAAGATTTATGCAGCCCGGTGATTAAAGGAGTTACAGGCCGTCACCCGCTCCCTTCCATTACAGGGATAACCCAGACCTTGAGCAATTGGGGGATCGATTCTGACGTCCAAGTGATCGCTTATGACGAATCTGGCGGAGCGATGGCGGCTGCCCGTTTATGGTGGATACTACATTGGTTGGGACACGAATCCAAAGCCGTTCTCGACGGTGGTTGGCAAGCATGGCTTAATAAAGAAAAGCCAATCCACTCTGGGATTGAGCGTCGGACTCCACGCAATTTTATCCCCCAGATGAAACCAAACTTGTTTGTCGATTCGGCGATAATCTTAGAGCGGATCTCCGAACCGGATTCAAGGCTATTCGACTCACGCACCGTCGACCGGTATCGTGGTGAGAACGAAACCATCGACCCGGTTGCTGGACATATCCCTGGCTCAATTTCTGCTCCCTATCCAGATAACCTGGACACAGAAGGTAGATTCCTGCCTCGCGAGGCGTTACGTGCCCGGTTCCAATCCTTGCTTGGCGTTGCGCCAGTTGAAAATGCAATTTTCTACTGTGGTTCAGGCGTCACCGCAACTCACAACCTTCTGGCCTTAGCCCATTCAGGCCTGGGGGATGGCAGACTTTATCCCGGTTCTTGGAGCGAATGGATCACTGACCCTTCTCGTCCCGTGGAAAAGGGGTAAAAAAAAGAGGGGGATTAAGATTATCCGTTTTCATCCATCTACCGTCTTTGGTTGATTGTCTACCGTCCAACTCCCCAAAGCTGCCTACAACTGGGAGGTACAATGCGGGCAGCGGGTGGCTTTAATGGAGATCGTTTCCATGCAATAGGTACATGTCTTGGTGGTCGGCTCGGTTATTGGTTCAGCCTCTTTAGCCTTCTTGAGGCCATGTAGCCTGTTCATGGCGCGCACGACCATAAATATCGCCAGGGCTACAATTAAGAACGAAATAACTTGATTTATAAATATACCGTAATTGAGCGTGACAGCGCCTGCCGCTTGGGCATCTGCCAGGGTGGCGTAAGGTCCGGCTGTACTTCCAGCTGCTAATACCGAGAACATATTGGAAAAATCTACTTTCCCTAAAAGCAGTCCAACCGGAGGCATAATGATGTCCTTCACCAGGGAATTTACAGTGGCAGCAAAGGCAGCCCCGATGATGAAACCTACGGCCAAGTCAACTACATTTCCCCGCATGACAAATTCTTTGAAATCTTTCCACATAATGTTTTCTCCTTTTGAATTCAAAATCATTCCCTTTTCAAAACCATCACCCTCTTAAGCTTACAGACAATTATTTTATCGGTCGCAATTGGACGATAAGACTGCCATTGGCTGGTAAAGTTTGGTTCGCTACTAATGGTTTGTATGTATCAAAGCCTCCTTTCGCATTGATCACAGGCGAGGTAAGCACCTCGTCCTCAGCCATCCTATCTTCCCCAAATATCACAACCGCCTCATAAGCCTCTTTGAGAGGTCCTTGACCTAAAGTTAAGTAAAATTCGTTGATCGGGTCTTTCCCTAAGTTAAGAATAACCAGCACCACCTCCTCTTTACTGGCGCGCAAATAAGTAAAAATCGCTTCGTTATCCACCTCTACGGGGAAGTAATCACCGACGCGCAATGCAACGTGCTGGTTGCGCAAATGAATAAGTTTGCGATAGTGGGACAATAGGGAATCAGGGTCAGCGGACTCATCCGCAACGTTTTTTCCCGCGGCAAAATCCGGATAAACAGATATCCACGGTACACCATCAGTGAAGCCCGCATTCTCATCTGCCGTCCATTGCATAGGTGTCCGGATCATTTCATCTGGTTTCTTACCAAACATACCAATCTCTTCACCGTAGTAAATAAACGGCGCTCCAGGCAAAGTAAGCAGCGCTGAGGCTGCGCTTTTTGCTTTACCTACCTCCTCCCCAAAAAGCAAAATCGATCGGTCCTGATCATGATTGGTCAAGAAGGTTGCGAATTGTCCCGGTGGGAACAGACCCCAATCTCTGCTCATTATCCTGGAAACTTGCTCAGCTCTACCAAGTCGTGCGCTGGTAACCAACGATTCTGCCAGGTCAAAATCAAAAGCCAGATCAAACTCGTCTCCAGTTATGTACTTGCTGGCTGCCACACTACTGTCCCACACCTCCCCTACAGTTATGGCTTGCGGATTCAGGCTTTTGTAAAATTGGCGAAAGTCCTTATACCAGTCATGGGTCGCCTTGGAATGGGATTGGAGAGTACCTTCCTCGATCAAATGCTTGGCAGCATCTAACCGGAATCCATCGACTCCGATGTCTTGCAGCCAATAGCGGACGATATCCTGCATTTGCATCGTAACTGCCGGGTTTGTGTAATTCAGATCTGGCATGCCTTCCCAAAAGATGCCCAGGTAATAGCCGGTATCCTTAGCATGCCAACCGGAGCCGCTGGGTTCTGCCTCAGACCAGACATACCAATCTCGGTATTCTGATGTCGGATCGCGGGAGGCAACGAACCAGGCGTGATCACTGGAGGTATGATTGAGAACCAGGTCAATAATAACCCGCATGCCTCTCTGATGAGCCTCATCCAGGAGACGCTTGAATTCTTCGATTGAGCCATATTCTGGATTGATGGCATAATAATCGAGGACATCATAGCCATGATAGGAAGACGCTGGGTGAACAGGCATCAACCAAATTCCGGTCACCCCCAAGTCGGTTGATGTCTCTTGATCCCCATCGTTGAGATAATCCAGTTTTTCGATGAGGCCGCTCAGATCCCCGATCCCATCCCCATTACTATCGTAATAAGAGCGAACAAAAATCTCATAAAAAACGGTATCATTCCACCAGGGATAACCATCCGTCCCTTGCGGCATCCGGGTGATTGGCTGCACAGCCAGTGTACTTCTGGAGGACCTGCAAGAGACAAGTACGAGGCCAAGCACCAGAAGCGAAGCAATAATTCTACAGCATCTCATAAATTCGATTGAAAACCCGTTTTCCTTAACCTGAATTGGATATGAAAACGGGTTTAAGAGACAGCTCGATATGATTTTCTGAAAGTCTTGTAGGTTATTTAACACTCCCTATCGTCAAGCCACTAACAATATACTTTTGAAGGATTAGGTAAACAATCGCGACTGGTGCGGCTACCATTAATGCCATTGCGGAAAACACCGACCATGGTGTGTCCCCAGAAAAGGCTCCAATCATGTTCCATAAAGACATGGCCAATGTGAAATTCTTCGGGTTAGTCAGGAATTGCCAGGACATTATAAATTCAGTCCATGACGTATTAAACGCCAGGAAGGCTGTAACGGCGATAGCTGGGGTAGATAATGGTAAAAGGATCCTCGTAAAAACTTGGTTCGGGCTTGCCCCGTCAATCCGGGCAGCTTCTTCCAGCTCGCGCGGGACAGTATCCAGGTAACCCTTCAGATTCCAGATCGCGAATGGCAACTGGCTAGCAGCAACCGCTATTCCAACTCCAAATAGTGAATTGCGCAAGTTGAAACTCAATTCGCCGATATGGATATTGACCCGGTTTAACAAGACGAATAAAGGCGCGATCGTGGCAATCGATGGCAACATTAAAACCGTAACGACGCCCATCATGAGCATCCTACGTCCTCTGTATTCAAAACGGGAGAAAGAATACGCTGCCAGGATACCAACAATTACCGAAAAAATAGCAACACCACCCGCTAGCATGAACTGGTTAAGGGCCAATTGAGTAAAAGAAACCGGGTTAGCTGTTGGTTGAGTTAAAACCCGTTTATACGCATCCAGCGAAGCGCCCGGGGGGATGAGGCGGAAATCATTTGGCCGGGATAAATCACGCGGGTCTAATGAAAGGCTGACAATCCACATGATAGGAAACATAACAAAAAAAACGATCGATAAACAAATGATTTGCAGGACCAATTGTTTCCAGAACGGTAAGCGTTTTTCTTGCTCGGTTGATCCTTTGGAGGCTTTCCGTCTGGCGCTCTGTGATGCTAAAGGGTTAATGGATCGGGTAATCTCAGACATCGTACCTCTCCGTAGCGCGGCTAATGCGGTTGGTAGAAAGCGTTAGAATCAGCAGAACAAAGAAGATGATCACACAGAAAGCGGCTGCCATCCCGTATAGTCGCTGGGCATTTACCAGGTCGTAAGCAGTCGTAACCAGGATTTGGGTTTGCCGCAGCGGGCCACCTCCCGACATAAAATAAATAGCATTGAAGAGGTTAAAGGTGATGATCGTGCCGACCATGGCTGCCGGGATCATCGCCGGACGGAGCAAGGGTATGGTTATTTTGAACAATTGCTGGATACTGCCAGCGCCGTCGATAGAGGCTGCTTCATTCAAATCCTTGGGAATACTTTGTAACGCCCCGGTGGCAACAATCGTCATGAACGGCCAACCAACCCATATATTGGTAATCAGCATTGCATAAAAAGAGAGCGGCATGGCAAGGCCAGGTAAAAACCAATCGAATGGAGGGTAGATGTTTTCCATCCAGCGGATACGAAACACTTCTTGAGGAATGTGGAACAGGCCGCCAATACTCGCTAGGAACATGTTGATCGAGCCGTGATCCTGGTCGAACATATTCCGCCAAACGGTTGCAATTACCAGCCAGGGTAATACCATTGGCAATATGTAGATCGCGCGATATATCTTCTTAAAGAACAATCCAGGCGTGTTAAGTAGCAAAGCAATCAAGACACCCAGAACGACGTGGATAGGCACGTTGATAAATGTCCAGGCGAGGTTGAAGGCCAAAACACGCATAAAGGAAAAATTCTGCACCTTGGCAGTCAATCTGCCGGTACCTGGGATATCAATCTCAAGGCTCCCAATCTTTAGCTTATCCGGTAAGATATCCAGGTAATTCTGGATTCCCACGTTGTTAGGAGCGGGGGAGTCAAATCGGAGATTCTTTATTCCGAAATCCGTGAAAGACATCCAAACCTGGTAGAACATTGGATAAAAAGTAATCAGCGCCATCACAACAGCCGCAGGAATCAGATAATAATACGCAGCCCGTTGATACGTTGTGCGGCTCCACCAGGTACTAAAAGAGCGTTTATCGTTCATTGAAGATGGGGGGGTGTTTTCAGACACTGTAGCCATAGCCTATCCTCAATATTATAAAGTGATTATGAACGGAAGCTACTGGAATAGTTCAGGATCGTAATCCGTCAGGATGAGGAGCGCTGATTTATGTGGGCTCATCAGCGCCCCTCTAATTATATATTCTTTTTTCAAGACAGGAAAAAAACCTGGTTTCCTACACATTCGCAAATGTCAAAAAACCAGGTTTCTCTCCCTAAATTTTATTTCCCACTGGCAGCATTCATTGCCGCGCAGGCTTCGGTAACACCATCCGCTGGAGAAACCGCACCTTCGAGCACCTTGGTGAACATGTCACCAAATGGCGCCCAGTAATTGGCGAATTCCGCACTCTGCGGCCGCGGGAAACCAGTCGCAGATGCCTGAGCAAACGCTGCAATCAACGCGTCGGCGGAAGTCACATCCGAACGGATCGGCACGTGACCAGCGCTGTCCGTGTAGATCTGGGAAGATTCCGTGTTAGTCAGGAACAACGCCAGTTCTACTGCCGAAAGGATATTCTGGCTGTTGGGGTTGATATAGAACCCGTCAATGCCATTCAGCGGAGAGGCCGGGCCTGCCGGGCCAGCTGGCATCGGTACGACGCCCAGGTTGTCACCCAGGTCTTTTTTATAGTCAGCCAGCGCCCACGGGCCGTTGACGAACATGGCTGCCTCGCCTTGGCGGAATAATCCTTCCGCCTTACCATAGTCAGGCTCGAAGATGGCGCCAGCAGCTTTCAGGTCGACCAAATATTGCATGAAATCGACCCAACCGCCCTGGTCAGCGACACACTTATTGTCCGAATCGAGCAATTTTCCACCGAAAGCACCCGACCAACCGAACAGGTGATAGGCACCCTGGACATTGACGAGCATCTGACCGTCCGTCACCAACTGCAGTACTTCATCAGTGGTTTTTGGTGGCACGGGGAGTAGCGACTTATTGTAGTACAGAGCAACAGCTTTGGCTGATTCTGGCACGCCATACAACACCCCATCCACCTTCATACCTTCTACACCGGGACCCGACACCTTACCCAGACGTCCAGCCAGGTATTTATCGAGAGCAAGAACCAGCCCTCCGCGTGCCCAGTTGCCCAGGTCGTCGTTAGGAGCCACAAACATATCCGGCCCACCGCCTGCTGCAACTTCGGTCTGATACTTGTTGAAAATCTCACTGAAGGGGATCTGGAGGACATTTATCGTCAATTCGGGGAAGCGAGCTTTAGCATTGTCCACCAGCGTGGCAAGAGTAGATTCCTCAGCGCTACCTGTCTGGTAAGCATGCCACAGCGTGATCTCGCCAGAAACAGGCGATTCGATTGCCACCTCCTTACCACTGGCGGCATTCATTGCTGCGCAAGCTTCGGCAACACCCTCCGCAGGGGAAATCGCACCTTCAAGCACCTTGGTGAACATATCCCCAAAGGGCCCCCAGTAATTGGCGAATTCCGCACTCTGCGGCCGCGGGAAACCAGTGGCCGAGGCCTCAGCAAAGGCTGCAACCAGCGGGTCGGCGGAAGTCACATCCGAACGGATCGGAACATGACCAGCCTTGTCCGTGTAGATCTGGGAAGATTCCTGGTTGGTCAGGAATAAAGCCAGGTCGATGGCGGACTGGGTGTTCTGACTGTTGGGGTTGATATAGAAGCCGTCAATGCCGTTCAGTGGGGAAGCCGGACCTGACGGGCCAGCCGGCATCGGTACGACGCCCAAGTCTTCACCCAGGTCTTTTTTGTAGTCAGCCAGCGCCCACGGACCGTTGACGAACATGGCTGCCTCGCCTTGCCGGAACAGGCCTTCCGCCTTACCATAGTCAGGCTCGAAGATGGCGCCAGCAGCTTTCAGGTCGACCAAATACTGCATGAATTCGGTCCAACCACCTTGATTGGCAATGCAGGTGTTGGTGCCGTCGAGCAGTTGCCCGCCGAAAGCGCCTGACCAACCGAACAGATGGTAGGCACCCTGGACGTTGACCAGCATTTTACCTTCCTTAACCAGCTGAAGCACTTCATCAGTGGTAGTTGGCGGCGTGACCAGGGATTTGTTGTAATAAAGGGCAACGGCTTTCGCTGATTCTGGCACACCATACAGCTTTCCATCCACCTTCATGCCTTCCACCCCCACAGTGGAGGTTTTGTCTAGTTTGCCAGCCAGGTATGTATCGAGCTCCAAGACCAATCCACCGCGCGCCCAATTACCCAGGTCGTCATTCGGTGCCACGAACATGTCAGGACCCCCACCCGCAGCAACCTCAGTCTGATATTTGTTGAATATCTCGCTGAAGGGGATTTGCAGCACATTGATAGTCAGATCGGGATACTCCGCCTGGGCATTGGCAACAAGCTCAGCCAGCGTACTTTCTTCGGCGCTACCGGTTTGGTAGGCATGCCAAAGGCTAACTTCACCCGAAGGGCCCATGGGTTCCGGAGGCGCTTCCGTCACTTCGACTGGCGGAGCTTCAGTCGGTGGCGGCGCTTCGGTAGCTGCTGGCGCACAAGCCGCCAGAAGCATGGTTGTGATCAGCAGAAAACTGAGCAAGGTCAAGACTTTTTTACTCATCTTTTCTTCTCCTTAGAAGATTTTATCGATTGTTATCTTTAGTTTACAAGAAATCATCGGATTGGAATGGTCAATTTAGGGACGCTTAATCGAGGTACTTAATCACCTCCTCTCCTAAGAATTGAAACCCCCTCACTGGTACAACCAAATTCAATTTGGCAAAGGATCATCTTATTAATTATACCCCCCTTTAGAAAAATCCAGGCCTCTAATTACCCCCTGCGCGGATTGCGTCAATATCTGTGATTATTTTATTGTAGGCTTGCTGGATGGCTGAAATTGGATCGACGTCCTCAACGAAGATAGATTGTATGGTAGCTTCCATTGATCCCCAGTAGGCGTTCATCTCAGGTATAACTGGCAAAGGGGTACTTCTCTCGAAAGCCATCACAGTCTCCTTCATTAACCGGTCCTGGATTTTGACATCCTTTACGGTTGGCAGGTGCGCTGCCTTTGTGGGATCGGTGAGAATCGCCTGTGCTTCAGGGGAAAGGAAATACTCCATAAAAGCCCAGGCAACCTGGCGTGTATCGGTTTCCGCGGTAGGATTCAGATAAATTGCCTCGGTTTCAACAAATCCAGAGAGATGGCCACGCTCTGTCACTGGCCACGGATCAATCGCTAGATTTTCTACGCCAATTGCCTCGGCCAGATTTGTGATGTTCTCAGATCCATCGATCAGGAAACCCAACCTGCCTGCCTTGAAAAGGTTTGCATCGTTATCAGTATTGAATTCGACCAATAATCCAGAGTCTTTGAATGATCGTAATAAATTCAACCAGCACACTCCCGCCGCATTGTTAAAAGCGGGATTCCCCCTTTCATCCATTAATTTACCTCCGCAGGCAGTCAATTGAGCCCCTGAAAAGTAGAAGCCATTATCAAAATCTGCGCCGATCACGTCTCCCTGATTCGCCTGGGTTGCCATCTCAATCAACTCATCCAAAGTTCGAGGAGAATCTGGAATGATGTCCTTGTTACGGAATATCACAACCCCTCTCCGAAAAGCTTCTGGAAGGCCAATTAAAGCTCGTTTATATTCTAGCTGGGCCAGGGCAGCCTCGTTGATCGAGGCCTGTAACTCTTGATCAGCCAGTTGAGATAGGTCTGCGATTACGTTTCCATCGAAAAGGGCTGGGCCCCATTCGGCCGGCCCGATCAACAAGGTGGGGCCATCTCCCTTAACCACCGCGTCCCTATACCTCCCTTGCAAACCATCAAAGGGAAAATAAGACACAACAAATTGAACATAAGGGTGCAGCTCCTTAAAACCATCAATCACTTCCAACAGACTATCGACTTCGCTCTCGTCCCAGGCATGCCAAATAACGATTGAATTGGAAAGTTCTAGCGCAGGATCAGATGTTGAGGTCAAGTGTTTTGTGACTGCAGGCTGTTCAGCCGCGGGCAAAGGTTTTTGAGCTAACTGGACTCGTAAAGACTCGGGCGTCTCCGTGATCATTGGGAATACAGCTGGCGAGGGACCTTGGGTAACCTCAGGAGCTTGCGCGCATGCTGATAGAAACCAGTAGAACACTATTAATAAGCTGGTCAATAACCGAGTTCGGTTCATCACTATATAATACTCGTTTCGATCTGTAAATGGTTTACAATTAGGATAGGTTAACAATCGAAATTCGATTAAAAACCCCGCGAGAGAAAATTTTAGCACATCTAGACAAAAAATGAAACCCCAAGCATTCAACGGTATATTCGCGGCTGCCATCACACCACTTCGATCTGATTTCTCGCCCGATCTTAGCGTCTTACCCTCATATCTAGACTTCCTGGCTCAGCGCGGTTGCCATGGGGCGTTACTTCTTGGTACTACGGGGGAAGGCCCATCCTTCAGCCCCGAACAAAGGAGAGATGTATTTCGCGCCGCCCTTAAAGTCCGCCAAGAACACCCGGAATTCCGCCTCCTGGCAGGCACGGGTACACCCAGCCTGGACGAGACCATCGCTTTAACCCATTCCGCGTTCGATCTGGGTATGGACGGAGTTGTCGTCTT
>Ga0209323_10002405_pt1 | contig 12447 bp, 12 predicted proteins | sample Rifsed19ft2_FD_184014 | JGI IMG/M metagenome (GOLD analysis project Ga0209323, IMG submission 184014) | Soil microbial communities from Rifle, Colorado, USA - sediment 19ft 2 (version 2) | ecosystem: Environmental > Terrestrial > Deep subsurface > Rock core/Sediment | place: Rifle, Colorado...
GTCCTTTCTCGATTAGGTAGTCTCGGAGGGCTGTTCTCCATTCTCTCATCGTTATGCCGTTTTCTTGCAGTGGTATGCTTTTCAGAGCTGAGAATCTTGGTCTTTGAGCTTTGGCTTGTAGTTGATTTGTTTTTGAAGGCGTGAGAGTGGGTTTTTGGCCGGTAGCTTTGAATATTTCTGTGGCGAATTCAAACCATGTGCAGTATCCTTGGTTCGTTGCGTGGTAGGTTTCGAATGGCAGTCTGTTCTCAATTATTTTTCTTATTGTTTCGGCTGCGTCTTTGGTGTATGTTTCCTCCTTTTCCGCTTGCTCCTGCGGCTCCGAACAGGCTCGCAACTCGGATGACATAGTACTTGGGGTTTTGCTTTGTGTAGAGTTCGCCTGCTAGTTTCGAGATTCCGTACGTGTTGATTGGGTTTGGCGTGTCGTCTTCTGTGTAGGGCTGGTTTTTGGAGCCGTCAAAGACGTAGTCTGTGCTGATGAAGATGGTTGTGGCGTTGAGTTCTTTGGATATTGTTGCTATGTTTCTGGCGCCTATGGCGTTTACCGAGAATGTTTTTAGGGGTTCTTCTTCGCATTGATCTGTTTTGTGGAATGCTGCGGTGTTTATTATGATGTCTGGTTGGTGTTCCTTTAGAATTTGGCAGCTGTTGTGGTCTGTGACTTCTAGGTTTTGGTGTGTTAGGCTTGTGATTTGATGTTTATCGTTGAGCGTCTTGACGAGGTCTGTGCCGAGTTGTCCTGTTGCGCCGATTATGGCTATCTTCATAGAAGTGCTCCGTTGATTTCGGTGTTCTTCAGGAAAGCGTGCATTTCCAGCAGGTGTTTGTACCATTTGACCGTTATTGTTTTTGGGTCGTCTGGGTTTAGTTTTCCTTCTTTGAGTGCGTCGAATACTTCTTTTGCTCCTTGGTTTAGGGTGTGGTTTGGTTTGAAGTTTAGTGTTTTTTGGATTTTGTTGTAGCTTACTTTGTAGCTTCTGTTGTCCGGTGAGCCGTACCATTCGTAGTTGAAGGGCATGTTGATGGCTTCTGCTACGAGTTTGGCTAGGTCAAAGATTTGGATATTTTGTTCGTTGCTGCCTGTGTTGAAGATTTGGCCGTTGACTAGTTCTGGGTCTGATTCTAGGGCTTTTATGAAGGCGTTGGATGTGTCTTTTACGTGTATGAAGGGGCGCCATTGTTTTCCGTCTCTCATTATTGGGATTTTGCCGTTTTTGAAGAAGCCTAAGACCATGCCGTTGATTGCGAGGTCGAATCTCATTCTTCCGGATGCTCCGTATACTGTGGCTTGTCGTAGGGCAGTTACTGTGAAGTCTCTGTCTGCTAAGGGCAGGATTTCTTTTTCAGCCATTAGGTTGGCTTTTGCGTATGTTGTTAGTGGGTTGGGTGCGGATTCTTCTGTGATGAGATCTTCTTGAAATCCGTAAATGCTGCAGGTGCTGGCTAAGATGTACGTGCGAACGCCGTGTTTCTTAGAGAGTTGGGCGACTCTGACTCTTCCTTTGTGGTTTATTTCTAGGGTTTTTTGTGGGTCTAGTTCACCGGTGGGATCGTTTGAGAGTGAGGCTAGGTCGAGTACTGCGTCAATTCCTTTTAGAGTTTCAGGTTTGAACCATCTTATGTCGTCTTTTATCAGAGTTATTTTGTCGACTATGTCATTGATTGGGTCGTAGCCGAAGAAGAGCCTGTCGAGACATGTTATGTTGTAGCCTTTTTCTAGTAGGAGCTTGCATAGAATTGAGCCTATGTAGCCGGCTCCGCCTGTTATTAGAATTTTCATTTTTTGTCGCCTGTTATTTGTGAGGTGGGTAGAACCAGTCCCAGGGCTTGTTTGTGCGTGGGTCGTCTTTTTTGCCGTTTATTTCTTTTGGAACTATTGTTGGGTCGTTCCATGGTCTTCTTTCTTCGTCTGGTTGTGTGTAGTTGTATAGTTTTGTGACGAAGTATATTGTGATTGAGGGTTCGTTTCCAACGGTTTGAGTTCCGTGCCAGTAGTGTCCAGGGATTCTTATTGCTTGGAGTTTGTGTTCGCTGGCTATTATTTCATCGAGTTTTTGTGTTTTGTCTTCGTAGGCGCAGATTTTTACTGTGCCTTTGGCTACTACGAAGTAGTCTATTTGTCCTTTTAGGTGTCGGTGCCATGCTCTTATCATTTCTGGGTAACTGTAGGATAGGTTTGCTTGGGTTATCCAGTCGTTTTCGAGTAGGTCTTTCCAGTCTTGTCGCAGAATTTCTGAGAAGAATCCTCTTTCATCGGGGAATTTCTTAAGCTCGAATATTCTTATTCCGTCTTGCATAAAAGGCGCCCTTGAAGTTACGTGCATTCGGTTTTTCTTGTATCTTTGCTGAACATCATATTAAGATTGCCTATCGAACAAAATCTGTTTTCAGGCGTGCAATTAATTGCGATTTCTGGCTAAAGTTTACGCAAACAATAAAAACTTACTGTGTAAACTGTCTTTAGGGTGTTCTGATTTGAAGGGTGTTATTTTGCACGGTGGGCATGGGACTAGGCTTAGACCTTTAACTCACACTGGGCCTAAGCAGTTGATTCCTGTGGCGAATAAGCCGATTTCTCAGCATGTGCTGGAGAGTTTGCGGGAAGCTGGGATAGTTGATATCGCGATTGTGCTTGGTGATGTTTATTCTGAGATGGTTAAGGAGTATTATGGGGATGGAAGTAGGTTCGGTGTTAAGATAACTTATGTTTATCAGGGTAAGCCTCTAGGGATTGCCCATGCTGTGGGTTGTTGCCGGGCTTTTGTGGGTGACGATCCCTTTGTTGTCCATCTTGGTGATGACTTGATTAAGGGAGGGGTTTCGAAGTATGTTGAGGAGTTTAAGAATTCTTCTTATGACGGGATGGTTCTTCTGTGCAGAGTTGATGAGCCGCACCGCTTCGGTGTAGCCGAGTTCGACGGCGGTGGGAATCTTGTTAGGTTGGTTGAGAAGCCGAAGGAGCCATTGAGCGACTATGCTCTGAGTGGGGTTTACTTTTTTAGACCAGCGTTTTTTCAAATGATTGAGAAGTTGAAGCCTTCGTGGAGAGGCGAGTTGGAGATTACGGATGCGATTCAACTTTTGCTGGATAGCACGGGAAATGTAGGTCACAGGTTTGTTGAGGGCTGGTGGAAGGACACTGGGACTCCTGAGAACATTTTAGAGTCGAATAGACTGATTCTGGACGAGCTGAAGTGTGAGATCTTGGGCATTGTGGAGAATGATGCGTCAATTCAGGGCAGAGTGTATGTTGGCAAGGGCTCGGTGATCAAGCATGGAGCAATTGTCAGAGGACCTGCTTCAATTGGGATGGATTCAATCGTTGAAGGAGGCGTGTATGTGGGTCCTTATACGAGCATAGGTAACAATGTGGTCATCAAGCGGGGAGAGATTGAGAATTCAATTATCATGGACGATTGCGTTGTCGAGGTTGATGATAGGATTACGGACAGTCTTGTTGGCCCACATTCGGAGATTCTTAAGAATCAGACTCACAAGCCAAAGGGTTACAGGTTTGTGATCGGTGAACGATCGAAGATCACGATATAGGTTTGGGTCTATTAGTATGAGTGGTTCAAGGTCTTTTGTGAGCGGTAGGTTTCTGGGTTTTTGGGTTTTTTTGCTAGGTTTTATTCTGAGGGGCTTGCCTGAGTTATTGAGTGGTCCTTATCCTGTTGGCTTTGATGTTTTGGCGGGTTATGTTCCGGCTGTGATGGCGCTGCCTGATGTTTCCCCTATGAGGTTATTTGGCTGGGCTTGGTCGCCTTTAGCCTTGGTTTTGTTGTGGTTCATCCGGCTGTTAACTGGTGTTGACGTTTATCTGTTGATGAAGGTTGCTGGTCCTGTTTTTTATGGTTTGTTTGTTGCTTCTTTTTATTATATGGTTTTGAAGGGGCTTGGTTGGGGTGTTAAGAAGAGTTTTTTTGTGGCTTTGATTTTTTTGTTGCAGCCTGCGGTTTTGAGGACGGGTTGGGATCAATTTCGCGAGGAGTTGGGGTTGGTTTTTTTCTTTCTTTTGTTAGCTAAGACTAAATGCGACGTTGTGGGCAGTGCGAGATCCAAGTCTCTAACGGTTCTTGCTTTTTCTTTGCTGATTGTGTTTTCGCATCAGCTTGTGACGATTCTATTGTTGGTTGTAGTTCTTTGGCAACTAGTTGACCCGTTAATGAAGAGGCAGGGTTCTTTTTGGAAGAGTTTTGTTGTCTTCGTTCCCGCTGCTTTTGTTTTTGTTTGGCAGCTTTATAGCCAGTTCGTGAATCCGGGCTTCAGTTCTCATTTTGCTCCCATTCAGTTGCCTAATGGCACTGGCAATTTCATTTTCACTAATTATTTTCTTAGTGATCCACGTTTTCTAGATGGAGATTATTGGAAGGTATTGAGTTATGTGACCAGTCTATCGTTGTATGTTGTTGTTCCTTTGGTTCCCATTGCCTGGAAAGGATTTTCTAAAGATAAAGTTTTTACTCCAATCTTGGTTTGGTTATGTGCAGCATCTTATGGCATCGTTGTATATCCCGCATATGCCTTTTCGAACTATTGGTGGTGGACCTTACTGCTGCCGGTTCCTTTAACGGTCTACTTTGGGAAAGGTCTTGAGAATCCTAGAATTTTCAGTAACACAAAACTCTTCAAGACAGCTGCTGCAGTTTCTGTTTTGTTAGGTTTGTTGGCTTTTGGTTATGCAACATCCAATATTCGTATTGGTTATTTCCACTCTAATTCCTACATTCCTTCAGGGCTTGTTGAGTCTTCAATTTCTTTCGGGGACATTCCCAACATAAGAAATGCGATGGAATGGATAAATGATAATGTACCACTAAACTCGCAAGTAATTGTACAAGAAAAATTCCACGGATTAGCCTTTATTTTCTTACGACGCGACCTGAGAATACTTGTCGCTCCCGCTCTGATGAATCTAAGTACTGCAATCAACATTATCAGTTCAAGTGAACATTCAGCTTACGCGCTGTACTATATTGATGATATAGGAAATAATACCAGTATTGAAGCCTTGGTGACAACAGATAGGCTGGGAGTATGGTATATTAATCTTATAAAGTGATTGAATTTGCTCCTAGAAGAGTTGACCGAGGCGAATCTTCATTCACTTTTCGCGTTTCCTTAAACTCAATACTGCCCGCATGGCCTCTGACCCTAGCCACAAAAGCGCCACCGTGTTAACAAGCGTGCCCAAGGTGATAAACCAGTCGGAGATGTAAAGTTCAGTAAAGAGCCTAGTCAGTGGGTTGATGGAAGGCTGAAGCAATGATGTCGGAGGGAGAGCTGGAGGTATGCTCCCCCACATAGTTAGCAGTGTCGTTATGCTCAAGATGAGAAATATTGAATGACGTTCATATTCTTTCAAGGATTTTATAGAAATAAGCACCAGCGGTAAAGCTAATGTGAAGTGGTGCACGGAGCCACCCGTCCTTATCATCGTAAACGCCAACATCCCTGTAGCTACGAGACCAAACATGTCGCCTCTCAGCTGTCCTGAATTACGTTGCGCAAGAATCGTAATTGCTAATAGTGCAAACACGACTAAGAAAATCGCGTTAGAAACATCTAAGAAAGTTAATGATCCAAGAAAAGGAGTCCTTGATGGCAAATAAATCCGTGATGGTCCTTCGAGGCCTGGCGCTAAACGGGTTACAAGAGGCCATATGTTATATGCATCATTTGAAAGGAACATGTATCTTGAAACCGCAGCGTCCCCTGCCTGTTGAACGGCACTTTGGTGAGTGTATAAGTCCGAAGGTAATGACGGACTAAACGCCAATAAAAAGGGTGCAAGCATTATGAAGGTAGTGATAACTCCAAACGAGAACGCAAGGAAAGTTTTCCTTAACGAGAAGCTCTTCAGATATATAAGACCCAAGAGAAGTGCAGGCACAAGCATCTGAGGTCTTGTAAGTGCCGACGCGAACAAGCTTGCCCATGCTAAACTTAAAGTGCCTAGGCGCGCATTTTGTGCCAGCCAGATAGACCCAAGCAGAAAGAAGGTACTAATCGTGTGGGTTTCGCCCCACACGGAGGCCATGAACCAGATAGCTGGATTGAATAGGTACAGCATTGCACCTATCAGACTCTGACGATCGCTTCCTCCTGCATGACGTAAGATTGAGTAGATTAGCATGCTGGAAAAAAGGCCGAATAACACGTTCGTCAACTTTATGGCTATATCAAATAGGAAGCTGTCTAAATGCGTCTGACTTGGCAAAAGAGCATTCATTATCGACCCAATTGCTGTAAAAACATACGCCATTGCTGGCCCATAAGGAAAAGCTGCAGACCCGACGGGTTCTCCGGTAATGTGGTGAGGCAGAGTCACAAGACTGGACAAATGATAGAGCTCAGCAAAGCCGTATTTGGCCGTGATGTACGTCCAGATTTTGGAAGAAGTGAAATCGTAAAAGTGACTACCTAATTTGAAAAGCAAAATATTCGGAACAAGATAAGAAAACAATGAACCCAATATCAACAGTGCCCGAGCTCGGCTTCTAACGAAGAAAGGCTTACCTAACAATCCAACTATTCGGTTTTTCTTAAGCAGACGCCTAAGCGAAAGAAAGCCGTAGATCGTAATCAGTATCCCCCCTACAGCCCCAAGGATGATTACCATTGTCTGAGCCAGAGGTTCCTCTATTCTCATCGCACTCATCCTCTGCGATGGTACAACGACTTTGAAATTCTCTACGTAAACATTAGTGGCACCGGAGGTTGACGAACTGGCTAAGGTAATGCTAACTGGCAAAGGAGCAAATAGTAGAGGTGCTTGATCAATTGTTATGGAGTCGTTCATTTCTGGTAAATTATTCACTACTTGGGGTCTTTCGCTTGGTTCTATTGGCTCATTTCCAACCAGAAACCATCCACGGTCTCCTTCGAACGCAGCATTTCGCACAAAGTTAACTCCAGGCTCATTTGCTTTCCTTAGGAATACATCGCTCAACAATATGACGGTTCTACCATTCCCTGCACCGAGTCTTAATTCCGCAAAGGCGGCAGCTGGGGGCGCAGTTCCTTCAAAGGTCATTGCTTTCCACTCGGGGAGTTTGCCGAGAAGTTGCCAATCATTGGAGGAAGATAGTTTTCTACCCTCTTTGTCTAGCCAATCAACAACTAGCTTATACCAGCCCTCCCCAGACGCCAATTTCACTACTGCTCCAAATAGGTACTTTTCTCCTCCTTCGATCATCATACGCTCTGAGACAACCTCACGATAACCAGGTTCGTTGGGGCCTCCTACGAGCAAAAGAGCACCGTGCCCAGATGGGGGCTTTTCAGCGTCGGTCCCCGAAATCTCGACAGTTATTATGCCTGCTTCTTTGTGACGACTAATCTCCGCATGATAAAGATAACCTCGCGTGTAGTTGCCCAATATGCGTTCCCTGACGACCGCATCTTCAATTGTTGTACGTGCAATGAGTAAATTAGTAGGTGAAGAATCAAAGTCCAGAGAATACTTCACTCGGTCTCTCCAATTCCATAGAATAATACTTAGCGGTTTCGAGACTTGCTGGTTGTCAAGAACCTGCATATCAAACTCCGCTCTAAGATCCCCTCCATAAGAAAATGTCAGCAAGTTAACATCTAAATTAGAATTGTGTAAGGCTTTAAGCCTCACCGCATTTTCCGAAACGTCTACGACTGCATCAACTGGGGAACCTGTTTGTCTCAAAAAAATAAGGTTTGGATCAAAGCCCTCATATACCGCTTGGTTTTGCGGTAGCCGCCAAGTGTCTAAAGGCATCACTAAAAGAGCAAGCATGAGCAACGCTACGAGAATTGAGGCAACTTCTAGACCTAGGCGAAAGCAATCAGTCCTCACCTGCATTCTCCGAATCATGAGGCCCAAAGCATTCAATCCTCTTATGAATTTGTTACCATTTGGATGCTCTTCTTGAGTTCAGTCAGATATCTTGAATTCTTGAAGTTGCCTTGAAGGCACTTTCATAGACCTTTGTGAAGAAGCATTTCTCAAGTGTTTGCCATCATTTTCCTCTTTTGAAACACGATGTTGGAGGTTTTCAGCATTTACAAGTCCCCTTCTTAGCTCCCAGAGTTTGATATAAGCAGTGGACACATAGAGGGCTTGAATACGCGCCCAAATGAGTCCTATATAGCCATCCCTGAATCCCTGCAAGATTACATAGTCCCAGACAAATTTTATCTGAGGCTTAAAAGGCATGGAATTGAACAACCCCTTCAGAATCCTCTTACGCATTGAATCATCAAACTTGGCAGGATATAGCCCCTCTCCGGTTCGATACATCCTGATAGCATCTAGGGTGGTATAGAAATTCAGTTTTGCCAGCGTTTCGGACATTGACGACCGTGAAATATGTATGAACGGACTCCGCAAAAATCCGACCTTGCCCCATAATTTAACGTACTCATGTACCTCATGATGGTTCGAGTAGTACGCTTTTCTCTTTCTAAATAACCTTAGTACATAGTTGGGCCAAGCTTCACCATGCTTCAACCATTGACCCCAAAAATATTGCTTCATCGGTATGTAGTATCCATCAGCGGCCAAACGTTGCGTGGAGATGGTTCTAATTATTTCCTTCTGCAATTCAGGAGTGATTCTCTCGTCACTATCAACGAAGAGTACCCACTCGGCGCATATGGGTAGGTTATTCAGCGCCCAATTTCGTGATTCAAAGAAGCTTATGAAGGGATGCTTAACAATGTTTTGAGTATATCGCATGCAAATATCCAATGTATTATCCGTGCTACCCGAGTCTACTATCCAAACCTCATCACACCATGTCAGAGACTCAAGACAGTCTCGGATATGACATTCTTCATTGTAAGTCAGTACGATGGCCGCAATGCCAGCCATAGCACCCCTGCCTACTCTTGCCTTTGAAGTAATAGGTTGTATGTCGTTGAACTTCTGTTTGGAAAGTTTTTTGCAACGCCAAACGGCTCCATCTTGCGCTCAATTACATACCCCTTACGAAAATCCAAGCTTAAGAGTACGGCAATCAAGTCCTCGCGTGTAGTGCCGAACCGATGCAGAGCATTCAGGTTGCACTCCATAATAAGCAATATTTCAGGGTTCCTTCGACAGATTTCTCTCATGCCCTCGATAGCTGCTCTTTCTCCACCTTCGATATCGGCCTTAATCAAGTCTATGCGAGGCCATTCCTCATCTTTAAGAAAACTATCTAGTCTCACAGTTTGAACCATAACGGAGTTCTCCGATGCAATTGTTGACAAGTGACTCTGGCCATGGTATGGATCGACCGAGAAATAAGCCAGTCCAGTTCTATTGGAAACCGCCTTCCTTACAGCGATCACATTTGAACAATCATTCCTTTTGATATTCTTCAGCAAGTAGTCCATATTAAAGGGGTCTGGCTCAAATGCGTACACTTTCCCCTTAGGTCCGACCAATCGAGATGCCAAGACCGTGTAGTACCCGACATGTGCGCCCAAGTCGACGATATTCATCCCATTTTTGGCCAATCGCATGAACAAAAGCGTAAGTTCCTTCTCGTAAACCCCTGCGGCCAGATCACGAAAAACTCTGCAAGATTGCGGTATCATTAGTTTCAGTCTCAGAGGTAAAGTTGCCTCGGTTTCATGCGAAGGCGGCCTAAACGTATAATCGACGAGTTTGTCTATCATAGGATCCATTGTACCCAAGATGCCTGAGTTTCTGACGCCATCTCTTAGCTTCTTTACATTCTGCCAGAGAATCTTGCTTAACTCCACCATATTACCTCATGCCAGAGTATTTTCGGTCAAAACGTATTTTCCTCAGAATTTCTGTCACTTTCTCAAATTTTTCTTGTCCCATAGCAGTAAGGACTGCATTTTCGGGAGTTTTTCGGCTGGTCTGTATTTTGTATCTCTCTTTCATTGTGCTGGGTAAGTTTGCTATGTTCCACGCCAGAGCTTTGAGGTTGAAATAGAATGCAAGGGTTTTTCTGAATACTAATGAGAAAAGCATAGTCTGTACTAAGCCATTCAGGATGAATAACGGCGCATTTTTGCAAAGAGAAGATAGAGAATAATTTTTTCCCATTGCGCGTATTAGGTTTCTATTTGACAAATACATCTTGTACAGTCCATATGAGTGCCATGAGGCAGAAAAAATATGATGAATGGTCACCTTTGGACAATAAACAATTCTGAACCCAGCTAGTCGAAATCTCCAACACAAGTCCAAGTCTTCAGAGTAAGCAAACATTTTGCTGTCAAATCCCCCAACAGACAAGAAAATGTCACGCCGAAGTAACATTGCTCCGCCACAATTGTAAAATGGCTCTATTGGAGGTCGGTCATATTGACCAAAATCACTCTCCCGGGCTCCAATATCAGCTGCTCCACTCCACCTATACAACCTCCCTCCAACAGAATTGATTATGGAAGGAAAATTCGCAAATATGAGCTTAGCTCCGACAGCCGCTATCTTATCATCACCTTCAAGGACTTCAACAAGGTTTATCAACCAGTCCTTCTTCAAAACTTTGATGTCATTGTTAAGCAACATAACATACTTTGCATCAATCTGTCGAATGGCTTTGTTGTAACCCTCACAGAACCCATAATTTTTTCGATGTTTTATTATTTTCACCCAAGGGAAATTTTCCTGTACGTATTCAACTGAATTGTCGCTACTTCCGTTATCCACAAGATATACCTCGTAACAAGGGTATTCTGTGATTCTCAAAGACTTGAAACACTCTCCCAAAAATTGCTTGCCATTGAAGTTCAAAATCAAAACTGCAACTTTAGAAATCAAATTCTTACACTCGAATCTTCATTTAGCACGAACTCTGGCCGAATCTGCATTAACTAGCTTCAAAATTCTTTGGAACGTGAAAACTGAACGTTCCCAATTGAACTGCTGAGCCCATTCGTGGGCGTTTTTCGACATTTTGTTCCAGATAGCATCATCTTTCATCAATTCAGTAATAGCGGAGGCTAAAGCCTCAACATCGCCAAAAGGATAGACAAGCCCGTTATGACCATTGACTACAACGTCGCTTGGAACTCCATCGCTGACAACAACGGGAGTACCGCACCTATTAGCTTCCACAACAACAATGCTAAAACCCTCAACCGGAGAAGGCTGAACCAAAACCCGCGCCTTCTCTAACAATTCCAGTTTCTCTTTCTCTGGAATATTAACCTTAAACTCAACAAGATCAGCAACACGAAGCCGCTCGGCAAGATTATGCAACCCGTCAACATAGCCCCTGTCTATTTCACTAACCTTCCCAGCGATAACAAGTCTACAAGGTCTATTAGCCTGATGAACAACACGTTCAAGAGCCAAAATCGCATGATCAGCCCGCTTATATCTGCGCAGCTTCCCCAAACAAACAATCAAATCCTCCCTTTTCTCGTTTGGCATAGCATCATGAAAAATCTCATCGACTCCATCATAGACGACCTTCAAATTCTCCCTTCTAAACCCAAGCTGCATAAGCTTCTCTCTCGCACCCTTAGAAGGAGTCACAACAGTACGACTCCGATACAATCTGGCCAGAAACCTTTCAAAAAAAGAAAGAACAACCGCGACAGGAAACGGATACTGCTCACGAAAAATCTTATCATGCCTCTGATGCCAAACCGCAACCAAAGGCTCCCGAACATAAGCCCCAGCCAAAAAAGGAATCCGCTGACCACCAATCGCCTCCTCAACAACAACATCAACTCGACCCCTAAACCTCTTCACATACTCATTCAAAATCCTAAAAGGCAAACTCAGCCCGCCAGCGAATCTGACAACTTCAACACCATCAACAATTTCACTAGGTCTCGAACCTTCAAACCTACTGCAAACAAAAGCAGCACTGTGCCCTAACCGAGACAAACCCTTAGCCAACTCCCAAAGATAAAAATCTCCACCAACCGCAGCCGGATTCTTCAAATCACGAAAAGCAAGAAACAAGAAACGCAAATTCCAAGAGCCTTCCGAAAAACTGTCAACCAGTCAAGATGTGCCACAACATCTTGAGTCCAACCTTCATCGCTAGTTTTTTATTTCCTCCGGCGCCTTTCGACACTCCCACCCTTCTCCTAAACGTCAAAGGAACCTCCACTACCCTCAATCCTCGCTTAAGCGCCACCAAAGTCATGTGAGGAGAAAAATGATGGCCTCCCACCGTCAACTCATTAATTATCTCAGCCAAAGCCTCCGTTCTAATAGCACGCATCGTACACCCAACATCAGTCAAACGAATCCTCCCAAAAAACTTCAAATCAAAAAACCTAAACTGCAACACCTTAGCCAAAAACAGATTCCCCCAAATATAAAACCAATCCAACTGCGAGTCACGATCAACCAACTGACTATGCGTCCTACTCCCCACAACCATATCCACATCATCCAAATAAGGAAGCATCTTCCAAACATCACCAGCACGAAAAGTCATATCACCCTCTGCCAACACAACAACATCACCATCAGTACAACGCAAA
>Ga0209323_10002407_pt1 | contig 12447 bp, 4 predicted proteins | sample Rifsed19ft2_FD_184014 | JGI IMG/M metagenome (GOLD analysis project Ga0209323, IMG submission 184014) | Soil microbial communities from Rifle, Colorado, USA - sediment 19ft 2 (version 2) | ecosystem: Environmental > Terrestrial > Deep subsurface > Rock core/Sediment | place: Rifle, Colorado...
CAGCCGTGGCGACCATCCGTGTACTCAAGGAAGAGAAACTCCTTGACAACGCTGCCGAACGCGGGGCGCAATTGATGGACGGCCTGCGCAAGTTGCAGAAGGAGTTCCCGTCGATCGGCGATGTGCGCGGCATCGGCCTGATGGTCGCCACGGAGTTTTCCAAGAACGGTGAGCCTGACACCGATGCAGCGAAAGCGGTCGTCAAGGCCGCTTACGAGCGTGGCCTGATGCTGTTGGTGTGCGGCACGTATGACAACATCGTGCGCTGGATTCCGCCGCTGGTGGTGACGAAAGAACAGGTCGATGAGGCGCTGGCGATCTTTGCGTCGGCGCTGGATGTGGTGAGCGTGTAAAGGATGGTATAATCGTCACGAGTTCGGGGTGTAGCGCAGCCCGGTAGCGCACACGGTTTGGGACCGTGGGGTCGCCGGTTCGAATCCGGCCACCCCGACTTTCGCATAATATGGTTTTGAGCGATCCATCCTCATCGCTCATCACGCGACTCACTTTTAGGTGGTGTCGCTTCCCCAACGGATGTAGAAGTAACATCCCCCCACGCCCTCTTGATAGCTGCTGAGGGCAAGCCAAAACAGCTCAAAGGCCTTTTACTTTCATTTATTGTTCCTCAGATGCCACTGCGCATCTGTGAACCTCAAATGCACGCTAATGCTCAACGTCCGCTTGATGCAGACGCGTGCGACCTGTGACCCAGGTTCGCGTCGACGGCTATTGCCTCGACGCCCCTATCGACGGCTGCTACCTCGATAGACCGACGCCAACGAGCATTTCGCGCTCCCGGTGCGGCGCTGGCCCACCCTCCTGCGCAAATCGCTCCGCAGCGTCACACCATACGCAATGGCGACTGTCCCAGCGCCATGCGGACTGCGTTGCCTGTGGGACAGGCTGCTCGGATGAGCGGCCACTTTACGGTGCATTCGGTTCACGTGAGCTGATGCACTGTGGAAAACCCCGCATCGCCAAACTGGCGGCTGCCGCGCACAGAATTCGCAGCAATTCTAGGGCAGCGGCCTGGCCGTAGCGGGGGGTAGAAGGGGTGGAGTTCAAAGACCATCCGAAACGACTCGTGGCGAGTCACATGACATCTGTCACTTGCCTGCGCCGTGGCAGTCGGTTAGCCTCTCTCATCAGGGGAAGTGTCGCTTGCATGCCCCATTGACGCAGATCGCACGACTGCGTGACTTCTCGACCGGCAACTCCATTACCTCCTCATCATGCCCCTGCCGGCATCGCGTGCGACCTTGATGCGTCTGTCGCTCGCCATCAATCCGCGCTTCGACCCTTGACCATCTTCATACGCCGGCGCGAGCCGCCGATCGATTGAGCCTGTGAAAGACTGTGAACCTATCCGGCGATGGGGCTCGGTGACTCTGACCATTGCCGGTTGCATTCTTTGATTTAGCACACCGATTTGAACCAGATAGGGGCTGAGCATGAAAATCTCAAGACGCATTCTTCCAATCATCTTGGTTGTATTGGCAGCTCTGGTAGTGGCGTTGTTGCTGCCGAACCTGCTCACAGCACCGTCATCTCAGCGAACAGTGCAGAAAGGAGCGTGAAACGATGAAGAAGGCATTACTATCTCTCCTGTTAACCTGCCTGGCCCTCCTCAGTCTCACGGCCTGCTTCCCGCCGGGACGTGGGGCCAAGACATTACAGGACCGGACTCCAGACCGCGTCCTTTCCATCGAACTCTGGATCGATCACGAGCAGTATGACTTTGGCGAGCCGGTCAACGTCCGTGCGAAACTGACCAATATCTCCGGACAGGTTGTCAACCTGACCAGCACATCGGGAAACGACCCCGTGATGGACATCATTATTAGAACCACAGCGGTCTACGAACCGGAGGAAAGGTTGATATGGTCACACGATCATCCTGATGACATAGTGTACACCCTCGAACTCGCGCCGGGAGAATCCTACGAGTTGGAGTGGTCGCAGGTGCCGTCACAGCGCCGTGGTTACGCAGTTGAGGTGCCATGGGTAGACCACACCGGCTATCGAAGCGTTAGCTCGCTCGCTATTTCGTATGGTGAGAGCCTACCCAATCCATGACCAGTGCGATTCGCTGTTCGCTCGAGTTGTCTAATTGCACTTCGAACCCAGGAGAGTTCCGATGAGTCATTCGCTTCGTCAGCCACTTGGAATCATCTTGGTAGTTACTCTATTTGGGTTGGGTGTTCAGTTCCTGAGTGCGAACACGCCTTCTGTGCATGCCCAAGGTGGTAGTACGTCATCTCCTTCACCCACACCAACGTACACCGCAACGCCTTCCGCCACATCCACGAATACGTCAACGCCTACCAACACCTCGACACCACCTCTACCCTGGCCGCCGCCCACAAATACATCAACTCATACTGCGTCACCGACACCGACCAGTACAGCTACGGCAAGTCCGTCGCAGACACCGACCAGTACGATAACATCAGGACCTTCACCGACACCAACGGATACACCTACGCCGACCGACACGGCGACCCCTGGTCCATCGCCTACACCGACCGAGACGCCTGGACCCACCTCGACACCAATTGCGCCCCCCAATTCAATGGGTGACTGCGGCGATTTACCAAATTATCTTGACTCGACTCATTTCCGTATTTGCTACGATGCCGGCAAAGCCAGTTTGTCTGATGCCTCAACATTGGCTCAAAATCTTGAAAACGCTTGGGGCTGGTTCGAAAGCGATGGATATTCAATGCCGAACCTGAATGGAGGTCGGCTGACTATCTACGCTACGAGTGATATTCGGCTTGGGTGCATTAAAGATGATTTGCCTGACGATAGGGCTGTCTCGCTCCCTGGTCGTATCTGGATACCAGTCGTCGGGATGCTTGATCAAGATTTGGTCGTTCACGAGCTGTTTCACTCTGCCCAGTGGTCTTACCGAAATCTGTGGGGGTCGCCGAGTTGCAGCGGATTTATAAACGCCTATACAGGTGCTTACCAAGTGGACGGTTGGTTCCACGAATCGAATGCAGTCTGGATGGAGTTTTCTCAGGTCGAACAAGGTAGACATGCGGGCGCGCCGGGTGGGTATTGGGGAAATCTTAATGAATACTTCGGTGGTACAGCCCAAGGATTACAGGGATGGGTTGGATTATTGACCGGCTCCCAGCTTCGTGCTTATGCCGAAGCGATCTTCTCTCGATACCTGGAGCTTACACAAGGAGGCTCCAACGCCATCAAGACAATATGGGAAAACGCCGGCGATCCTGGAACGCGCATCACCTATGCCATCAACAGTGCCGTGGGAGGCAACCTGAGCAGCGTCTTTGCCGATTTCGCGGCAGCCAACTACACCCGAGATGTTTACCCGTATTCCTACAAGTGGGCTACCCAAATCACGGTGAAACGAGAACATGATCACACAAACCTGTCTCTCCCAGGTAACACTCGTGCACCAGGTCGGGCCGAAGTTGCATCACTTGGGGCAGAGTATGTGCGGGTGACCAACTTCGTTGCGCCCGCTGGCACTAAACTTAACCTGGATCTCAAGGTAACAGCGAATTCGCTGTTGATACCAGAAGGTGTCAGCTTGGTTCTGCTCAAGCGGCGGGTTGGTGTAACCAGTTGGGAACTTCCAGAGAAACTGAGTCTCGTGTACGTCCCTGAAGTAGACGAACTATGGTCCCGACGCACAATGATCGATGATGTAAGCGAATATGAGGAAATCGTGCTTGTCCTCAGCAACGGAATGTGGCGGAGTGAAAGTGACTTTGTCAAGTTCTGGTACACACTCGAACTCGTTGGTGAGGATATACCTCCCGATGTCAAGTTGCTGGGCAGGAAGAGCAATCGTGGTGATCGCTGTAATCAGTTGCTGCGTGTTTCAGTTGAAGCCGTAGACCATGAATCGGGTCTCGGGCACATCACAGCCTGGGATGTTACTAACGCCTGGTCAAGTCCTGTGCAGCTGCTTGACCAGGCGCTGAGCAATCCACCCGACGAGGTCTTCTCCGCGCCACTTCTCACTTTGTCAGTAGGCGAGTCCAGGCTGGTCAGTGTAGAAGTAACTGATCAGGTTGGCAATGTGGCCACGAGCAAGCGCCTGTTCTACCTTCCCTCACCGGGTTGCGACGGTCCGGACGACAACTTCTCCGCCGCCAGCATGCAGCTCCCCGTATTCTCGTTGCCCTCTGGTGCGCGTGCCACTCCGAAAGTCGCCGTGCTGAACAACGGCTTTCCTGATGAAACGGCTGCTTTCCTGGCCTGGGCGGGTGAACCGGTCGATTTGGTCAATGACGATTTCGATCCGGTGGCGACCCTGAGCGACTTCTCCGTCCTTGTGATTCCCAGCGGTGGATTGTATGGTTTGAGCGATTTGCCATCCTTCCGCGCTCGACTGGAAGAATACGCGCGTCTCGGCGGCGTCATCGTCGCATTCGATCAACAGCATGGCATAGAATATTCTGCGTTGCCAGGCAGTGAACTCTCTGGTTATGGCTGGAGTGAGGATACTTCCTGTTTTACCAATGCCTTCTACCTCGCCACCTCACATTCAATCTTATCTGGCTTCAACAAACCCCGGCTCAACGTTCAAGCCGACGGATACTTCACCTCGTGGCCGGCTGACGCCACCATCCTGTTGCGCCGCAGTGCGAACGGGCAACCCGGCGCGGTGCTCTATCCCTTCGGAGAGGGCTGGGTGTTCGCCACGACGACGCCCGCATCCTGGTGCGTGATCTCATCTCGTGGGCGCTTCTCCCCCCTGGTAGGGGGGAGCCAGAGGGGGGTCTGCCAACATTCCATGCCGGCGAAACCGTCTCGTTGTCCATCCCCATCACCAACACGGGCACTGTGACCACGACGGCGATTCAACTCGCGCTCGTCAGCCCGGCTCGCCAGCTCGCCTTCACGCAGACCATCACGACCGAACTCGCGCCGGGCCAGTCTTCGAGCATTCCCTTCACCACCACTGCTGCCCTGCCCCTCGGCATCTGGAATGTACAGCCGACCCTGCTCAACGGCCAATCACCAATCATCAATCAACAATCTACAATCCGCAATCCGCGATTCATCGTTCACAACCCGCCTGCTTCCGTGTCACCCGAAAACGAGCTATCCCTGAGTATCACTGCACCAGGCGATACCTTCTACAAGCCGAACGAGACGACTTTCACCTTCCATGTCTTCAATCACACGGACGATACTCGCGCAGCGACCGTGCGCTATGGACTTCCGCATCATTCCTCGGAGAGCCGCGATTATGCTACCTACGGTGGATTCGATCAGTTGAGCCGGGTCGTAATGATCGGCGCTCATAGCGAGGTTACCTTTACCTGGGCGGTGACGTTGTTCGCCAGACAAGACTCGGTGTGGGCGCGACTAGAAGAGAATGGTGCGCGCGCCTGGTTCAACGTGCGCACGATCGCGCCCGATGTCGATCTCCAAATGGCGCTCATCGAGCCGCCGCCCTATGCGATCGGGCGACCTCTTTCGGTCGTGTTCACCGCGACCAATTTCTCGGAGCTTGCCATCACGCCCACCTTGTCCTTCAACGTCCGGGGCGATAATGGTATCTACTACGTGACGCGGTACAGTCAGGATCTGCCTCTGTACCTGCCGCCAGCCTCTTCACCTCAAGGGACACAGGTTACGACCACACTTACTTTTACCTTGGCTAAACTGACCAGTTTGTACTCGAGCCAATCGTATGACCCAGGGCGTGCAGCGTTTATGACGGCGGGTCTGAAAGCCGGGCCGGTGGTTCTCGACGGCGCAGGTCTTCCGCAAATCTATCTGGACGATACGTTGTTCGCGCTCTCGGCGCAGCCGGTCGCGCCCTGGGTCGCCGGCGAGTCGGGGTCGGTCTCCGTCGCGCTGACCAATCGTCATCCCACGTTGGGACTGACCGGCATCTTGACCGCCACGCTCATCGATCCGCAACGGGCTGAAATCGCCACATCAACACAAGCCATCAGTCTGAACGGCGGCCAGGCCACGCTGGTCGATGTGCCGCTGTCAACTCCATCGTCCTTGCGGCAAGGGGCGTACCAGTTGCGCGTCAACGCGACCGACGGATACAGCGTACTGACCTACACACTGCAACTGCCGACGTATCAATACGCGCTACTCGCCGCATTTGAGCGGCCCGCCTATCGCGCCGGCGAAACCGCCAGCCTCGGCGTGCCGGTGCGCAACACCGGCATCTTCCAGCCCAACCTGGATGTGCAAGTGCAGGCCGCCGACCTCGAGTACTCAGACACGCAGACCATTTCGCCGCTGGCCAACGGACAGGGCGTCATCACCTTCACGCTCGGCCTGCCATCCGACCTGGCCTCCGGTGCACATCCGATCAGCCTGACCTACCGCACACCGGCCGGTGAGACACTGTGGACACAGCCGCGCAGCCTGTACGTGACCGCACCCGAATTGCAGGCCGTGGTCGATGAGCCGGCGTCGGAGGCAGGTGATCCTATCAGCGTGACCGTCACCAACGTCGGCGGCGCGATTGCCAACGCCGAGTACGACCTGACGCTGTATGATGGCGAGAGCGCGGCGCTGCAAACAGTCGCCGGCAGCCTCGATCTGATCGGCGTCGATCAATCGCAGGTCGTCGCCATTGCCATCCCACCCGAAGCGAGGACAGGGCAATACCTGCTGCGCGCCACGGTGTGTGAGACGGGAACGAATCAGGTCGTCGACGTATTCATACCCATCGACGTGATCGGCGCGAGCGCCGAACTCTCGGCGACAGCTGGCAGCCTGATCTATGCCGAAGGCGATCCGGTCACTCTCGTCGTGACCGTGACGAACACTGGCCCGGCGCTCACGGATGCCCGGCTCGATCTGGGAACCACTTCGACTTCCCGATCTACGAGTTGGGGCACATTCGATTTCTTGGCCGACGGTCCGTGGACGCATGAATACATCAACGATGTCGTCCTGGACAACAACCGGCTGTGGGTCGGCATCTACGACTACGACGGCGGCGCGGTTGTGCTCGATGACGGCGGCACGCCCTTCGACACGTCGGACGATCAATGGCAGCACTTCACGGAAGATGACGGGTTGACCTGGAACGAGGTCACGGGCATCGCCATCGACCAGAGCGGCTACAAGTGGTTCGGCCATTGGCACCATGGTGTCAGCGTGCTCGACGACGGCGGCACGCCGTTCGACAAGTCCGACGATCGATGGACGGTTTTCCACGTCGCCGAATACTTATTCGACCACGTCTGGCAGATAACCGTTGACACAGGCAACCGCAAATGGCTGTCCACCGACGTGGGCTTGAAGGTGCTCGACGATAAGGGCACGCCGTTCGATCCGGCCGACGATGTCTGGCAGACCTTCTCGACTGCCGATGGATTGGCCGACGACCGGATCGCGGGAGTGACGATCGATGCTGCCGGCCGAAAGTGGATCGCCGCCGGTTACGCTATGAGCCTGCTGGACGACGGCGGCACGCCCTTCGAGAAGTCCGACGACAACTGGCTCACTTTCACCCCGGCGGATGGGCTGGCGGATGGCTGGGTTGAGGGCGCCCTGTTCGATACCGCCGGACGCTTGTGGCTGGCAACCTCCGGCGGGATCAGTGTCTTCGATGACCATGGCACACCCTTCGAGAAATCTGATGATGTGTGGCAGACCTTCACAGAAGCCGATGGGCTGCTCTCGAACACGACAAGAGAAATCTGGATCGATTGGCAGGGGCAAAAATGGATCACGTCAATTGACGGAGGCGTGAGCGTCCTGGATGATGGCGGCACGCCTTTCGACAAGTCGGACGATGTGTGGCTGGTCTACACGACAGACAACGGACTGGCAGATGCCAACGTGCAATCCATAGTCGGCGGTATTGGTGTCGATGCACCGATCTGGATTGGCACGTGGGAGGGTCTCAACGTCGTGCAGGAGACGTTCGGCGGCCCTGGCGGAACGTGGCAGATGTCGCCGGTGTCGCTGGATGTGGCCGCGTCCGAAACCATCACGCTCGCCGTGCCGATGGATCCGCTGACGCAGACGGGTAAGTTCCGCCTGAATGCGCAGCTGACCTCCAGCGCCGGTCAGGAACTGGCTCCAGCGCAAGACACCTTCTACATCTTCCCGGCCTCCGAATCGGGCGGCTGGCAGACGCGCCCGCGCGGGCTGGCGGCGCTATACCTGCAATCTTCTACACAGCCGCCGCTCGTGTTGACCCTGGACGCTTCCCCGCTTCTGGCGCGGCCAAGCCAAGACATCAGCTTGAGCGGCAGCCTCTACAACTTCAGCGTGAGCCAGTTGGAGCCGACGCTCGTCATTACGCAAGATGGCGAGACGCTCTACACAGCCGGACCTTTCACGATTGAGCCTGGCGGCGAGGTCACCTTCACCACAGCAACGACTGCCCCGGCTACGCCGGGCTTCAGCCGGCTCGAAGCAGCCGCCGTCGACCCGAGTTACCAGGTCAGTGTGCAGGAAGCGATTGAGGTGGCCAATCCGATCATCGTAGCTGAGGTGGAGTCACCGCTCCTGGTCGGGCGTGAGCCGTTCTCGCTGACCGTCCTTTTGAACAATCCCGGCCCGATCGACGCTCAGGTTGACGTGGATGGAGTCGGTGCGCCCGAGACGATCAGCATGCCGGCCGGTGAGATGCGCCTCGTGCAGCGCGACCTCCAGATCGATCGCGACACGACTTATACCCTCACCTTGAGCGGTGACACGGCCCAGGTCCTTGTCCGCAACATCGCGTTCGGCGAGGCAGTGGAAGCCGCCTTCGACCCACAGTCCGTCTATCCCGCCGGACACATCGAGATACCGTACACGCTCACCAACGCCGGCCAACTCGATGTCGAGTTCGTGACCGCCGTCACGCTCTCCAATCCCACTCCGCTTCGCTACGGGGACTATAGTCAACAATCCACACTCGGCAGTCAGCAATTCACCGCCTTTCTGCCCGTGGGCGAATCGGCCGATGGCCTGCTCCTCTTCGACGATGTGCCTGCCGGCGACTACACGCTCGACTATGAGACGCCGTATCAGTCTGGCGTGCTCTCTTTCTCCGTTGGAGCATCCGACCAGGTCGAGCTTCTGCTGATGCCGGATGCTTCGGCAGGCGGGCTGCTCACGACGACGGCAGTCCTGACGAACACCGGCGTCAATGCTGTCAGCGGAACGCTCGTCCTGGAAGGCGACTTCGCATCCAGCGCGCTGAGCGTCACACTGGAATCCGGTGTGACGATGACACAACCGCTCACCCTCAACCTGTCAGCCGCCGAAGTAGGCACGCAGCCCATCACGTTGACGTTGTACCATGATGATGGACGCTGGCTGGCTTCGCACACAACCACAGTCACAATCGGCGGGCCTGACATCATCATCGCCTCAGTGCCGGCCAACTTGATGCGGTCTTCTGGCGAGGTCGTCACGCTGACCTTCGGTCTGGAAAACCGTGGCAACCAGCCCGGCGACGGTTGATCCCGGCCAGGCGGTGTCCATCACGGTCACGGCCATCAACCTGCAGCCGAGTGTCGAAGTCGCGCTGGTGCTGACCACAACCGCCGAGTACGAGTGGTCGCTGCCCGTCTTTGAAGATACACGCGGTCTGCTCGTAACATCCGGCGGCCAGGCCGCTGTAACTATCCCGTGGGGCACAGCCGACGCGCTGGGCGGACAGTATGGCGTGCGCGTCGTCGCGCAGGGTGACGGCGAACAGCACTTGGCGTCGACGACCGTTCGCGTGCGCGATTCGGCCAACTTCACCGCCTACCCGCTGACCGGCACACTGCCGCTCACCGTGACCTTCAGTGATCTGTCCACGCCGCTGGGCGGCATCGACGCCTGGCTGTGGGACTTCGGTGACGGGATCACTTCCACACTTCAGAACCCGGCACACGTCTATTCACAGGCGGGGACGTATCCCGTCACTTTGACGGTGACTGCCGGAATGGATGTGTACACCAAGACGCGACCCGGTTATATCGAAATCTTCCCGACACCGACCGCATCCGCCCTCGCGCCATTCGTTGCGTTAGGGCAACAAGGTGTCTGGCTGAAACAGGGCAGCACTGTGGTAAGCGGCGATGTTGGCGCGAACGTAGCCGGCGGCGATCCCTTCCTCAGCGATGGCGTCGAGGTCACCATCGGCGAGTCCGTCGTCTTACTCGATACAACCTCGCGCGTGATGGGCGACAGTCTGAAGGTCAAGCAAGGCGCGCAAGTGTACGACGTGTATTACAACGACCTGAGCGGCCTGGGACAGGTGTTAGGCAACCACTTCACACCCGTTAGTTTGCCGCTCGTGCCGGCCTTCCCGCCGGTGCCGGATTTCAGCCCCGGCTCTCAGAACTTCGACGTGCCTCAAAACGGCGCGTTGACGTTAAGCCCGGGCCGTTACGGCACGTTGCTGGCCCGCGCCGGATCGACGATCACACTCACCGGTGGGGTATATGATTTCGCCGCCTGGGATGTGCGCGATCGGGTGAAAGTGCACATCGAAGCACCGACGGAGATTCGCATCGCCGGACGGTTGGACACGGATGTGAATGCCTATGTCGGACCGGCTCCCAATGCCGCTGGCCTGAACGCGACGCACATCAAAGTCTACGTGACCGGGATTAATGGCAACACGGGCAACCTGGGCGGGACACCTAAGGCCGTCGAGTTCGGAGAACGAAACACTGTGACGGCCAATGTCTACGCGCCGAATGGAACGGTGTGGATCAAGCAGGGTTCGACGGCCACGGGAGCCTTCCTGGGGAAGTGGGTGGTGATCGGCGAGAATGTGACGCTCACACGGGCCAGTGGATGGTAGTTGCCCAGCCTGATCGACGCCGCGCTCGAACGCATTGAGTTGAGGCTACCCCTTCCATAGAGGTTTCACTCAATCCTTGCGTTGTCAAGTGAGCCGTTCACGGACGCCTCCCAATCGGGAGGCGTTTACTTCGTGCGAGCGGGCATTCGTAACTGCTCACACGAGCACGCCGGGAAGTGAACCTCCCGGCTGATTGCGTGAAAGTCGGCTGAAGCCGACCGGCGGATTCGCCGATTACCCTGTAGCGGCGCGCAGCAGGCAACTCCGGGCGATGGCCGCTCAAGCCGCATGTGGTATCATGCTGGTCATCACGACACACGCCGGATTCTCACCGCTTTGCCCCAAATGAAGAACGAGCTTATGCGGTTCGGTCAAAGAGCTGCTCCAATAGCAGCGCTTGTTGCGCTTTGCCTCCTGTTCTTCTGGAAGATGCTCTTCACCAACCTCATCATCGCTCGTGGGGATCTCTTCATCTACTTCTACCCCTATCGTGATTACGCCGCGTCGGCTCTGCGCGAAGGCCGCGTACCGTTGTGGAACCCCTATCTCTTCATGGGCGCGCCGCTGCTGGCGAACAGCCAGGCCGGATTCTTCTACCCGCCCAACCTGCTTTCATCGTCGCTGCCGCTGGGCGTGACGCGCGCGGTAAGTTTGAACATTGCCGCCCATATTGGGATCGCGACCATCGGAGCGTATGTCTTCGCGCGCAAGCGGCTCGGCGTATCGATCCTCGCTGCGTGGCTGGGCGGGGTGTCGTTTGGATTGGGCGGCTATCTCGGCGCGCAGGTCGAGCATTTGAATCAACTGCAAGCACTGGCGTGGATGCCGTGGTTGTGGCTGGCGTACGAGTGGGCAACCCGCGAACGGGGACGTTGGCCGGATAGTTTGTTGGCTGGTTTGTTAGTTGGCTTGATGCTACTGGCCGGCCACTCGCAGAGCGTGTTCATCACACTGGTCGGACTGGCGACCTACGCGCTGTGGCCTGCCATCGAGCAAGGGCGCAGGCCACGCATGGCGCTGCGGGCCGCGTTGTTGCGGATAGCGCCGCTTGCGATCATGGTCGCCGTCGGTGTGACGCTGGCTGCGATTCAACTCCTGCCGACCGCTGAACTCACGCGACTCTCTCCGCGTGGCGGCGGATTGCCGCTGAACGAAGCCGTGTCGTTCTCGCTCGATCCACGCTTGATAGGGCGTGCCTTACTTCCCGATTACGACGGCGCGCTCCCGGCGGGAAGTGAGTTCACGGCGTTCTTCGGCATGTCGGCGCTGATGCTGATGATAGTTGGCTTGTTGGTTAGTTGGTTGCACGACCAACCATCCAACCATCCAACTAACCGACCAACCTTCCGCGCTCTCTCCATTGTCACCCTTCTCGGTCTCTTCCTCGCGCTCGGTGGCTTCAATCCGCTGTATTACCTGCTCGTTCGAATCGTTCCCGGCTTGGGTCTGTTCCGCGCGCCCGCGCGTTGGCTGGCATTGTTCGCCTTCGGCGGATCGATGCTGGCCGCAGTTGGGCTGGATGCAATGGGACGTGGATTAACGCGGATGACACGGATGACACGGATCAGATTCGCTCTGCCGCTGCTCATTGTCCTCCTGATCGGCTCCACTTTCATTAGTGCAGACATCACACCCGCCGGAGCCGCCGGACCTGTCGGCTTGCCGAGTGTCCCGGCCCTGGCGTC
>Ga0209323_10002412_pt1 | contig 12433 bp, 15 predicted proteins | sample Rifsed19ft2_FD_184014 | JGI IMG/M metagenome (GOLD analysis project Ga0209323, IMG submission 184014) | Soil microbial communities from Rifle, Colorado, USA - sediment 19ft 2 (version 2) | ecosystem: Environmental > Terrestrial > Deep subsurface > Rock core/Sediment | place: Rifle, Colorado...
TGAACCTTTTAAAAAAAACTTCACCCATTTTATTATCTCCTGCAAGTTTTTGTGATCCAGAAACCTCAATCAATCTTTGCTTGACCATGATTCACCATCTCTTTTGCATCTTGAATCGCGATACAAAATCCAGAATCACCATTCCTGCAAAAATCCCTATCACGCTGGTTGTAAGAATCTTGAAGAATATAGCTATCCAGTATGCAAGGTCGAACGGACCGAGATAGTATGCCGCTATCTGCGGGTTCATGCCCGTTTTGTTGAATAGTAGATCTCCTGAATGCAGGGATTCTTTGTCGTGTACAAGACCTGCTGCTATCTTGGCATCGAATTTCACACCAGGATGGCAGTCTGTTTGACCGCACGTCATGGGAAGGTTGGCAGGATATGTACTTGAAGCCGGATCTGTATGTGCTTTTGTCAGATGATTTTCATGACAGTCCGCGCAGGTCGCAACCACGTTATACCCGTTTCTCAGCGCCTTCCAGTGGAAGGATTCTTTATAAGTGTCAAATCTGTCTGTCTTGATACCGTAATACCATGCACTCATCAGTTCCGTGTTAGAGTGGCATTTTGCGCATGTAGCAGGACTGTTCTGATGGTTTGAAGGGGATTTAGGGTCTTTAATCGCACGTATTTCATGGATACCGTGGCAGTCTGTGCATGTAGCAGCCTCCAGATGACCTTTTTCGATCTGCTCCCAGTGGATGCTCTGCTTGTAATTCTTTGTTTCCTCTATGTGGCATTTTTCACAGACCATGGTTACATTCAGCCTCGTCGGACGCCCGATGAAGTTTCCTGACATCACATTATATGAGATCACACTGGCATTCGTTTCAATGCTTCCTCCATGGCAGTCAGCGCAGGTGAAGCCTATTTTATAGTGGACATTGTTCCTGAATTCAGTGACAACCGGAGTATGGCAGTGATAACAGGATACATCCTGCTGCGCAGAGGCTGCTGGTATCAATAAAAAAATCGCCGTTATTACGATCAATGCATATTTTTTTTTCAATGAAGAGTATAAACTCCTGCTGATAAATGCCATTATTTTTTTCCTCGCTACATCATTTTAATTGTTTTCCTGAGACTTTTTCCTATCCTGAAGTGGACCCTTTTTTCCCGTTTTTGAGGATAGCTGATATCTTTTCTGCTGCCTTAAATAATTTGTGATTTTCATGCTCAAAATTCTTATAATCAATCATTAATAATAAATAACTTATATTCGATAGCAACGACAGCCGTACATAGCATCAATGAAAAATAGAGGCAATAGAAATAGAGACTATTTTGTCATAACAATTTCCATTGTGGAGACATTTGACTCTCCTCTCTCTGAAGCCATTTTTTCAGTGGCTATTTTTATATCTTTAACCTTGGAATCTACCAGGAATCTGTTCTTTGTAACTTCTGCCACATCAACAGCTCGTGATATTGCCCTTCCTCTTGCTTTGATGGTGACTTCAGATGCTCCATTGTTAAACTGCGTAACCACTGCGACAACATAGTTCATCACAGGTTTGTTTCCGATGTATACAACATTGTCTTCTGTCATGTCCTCCTCCCTGGGATTATTGCATGATGAATTTACTATCCCTCTACATATATTTATTGGTAGGACCGAAAATAAAAAGATAGATCAGCGGCTTGCAGGAGCGTCAGAGCTGAATATATTTCGCGGCGTTGCCGAGCTCTTCTTCGATCCTGAGCAGCTGATTGTACTTCGCGTTTCTCTCGCTTCGAGCAGGTGCTCCGGTCTTTATCAATTCGGCTCCGATAGCAACCGAGATATCAGCAATGGTCGTATCCTCGGTCTCAGCAGACCTGTGGCTTACGATGACTCTGTATTTATTCTTCTGCGCAAGCCTTGCTGCGTCGATGGCTTCTGACAGCGTGCCGATCTGGTTGACTTTGAGCAGAAGTGCATTGCCGGCGTTCATTTTAATGCCCTGTTCAAGCCTTTTAATATTTGTCACGAAGAGATCATCGCCCACGATCATCTTATCTTTCAGCTTCCCTGTCAGAACTGCGAAATCATCAAATGCTTCTTCATGAAAAGGATCTTCGATCGAGAGGATCGGATATGTCTTCGCAAGTTCGATATAATGATCCGTCAACTCCCCGCCTGACATTGCAGTTCCATCGATGTCGTATTTACCATCCCTGTAAAACTCGGAAGCTGCTGCATCCAGACCTATCGTGATATTTTTCTCATACCCCATCTCTTCTATGGCATACATGAGGGCATCAAGCGCATCTCTGGAGTTCTGAAGAGGTGGTGCATAACCTCCTTCATATCCAACATTTATTGCAGAGTTGCCATATTTTTTCAAAAGTATGGAGCCAAGAGTATGATAGGTCTCAACGCCCATTCGCAGTGCCTCTGAATAAGTCTTTGCAATCAGAGGCTGGATCATGAATTCCTGTATCGCAAGCCTGTTGCCTGCGTGCTTTCCTCCATTCAATACATTCATCGTGGGAACGGGGAGCGTGAATGCATTTGTACCTCCCAGGTACCTGTAGAGCGGGAGCCCGAGCGAATCTGCTGCTGCATGAGCGACAGCCAGAGAGACGCCAAGGATGGCATTTGCGCCAAGCTTCGATTTATTGGAGGTGTGATCCCGCTCGATCATTATCTTATCAATATCACGCTGGTTACGGACATCCATGCCCACAATCGCTTTTTTTATTTCTGCATTGACATTGTATACCGCGATCCTGACCCCTTTTCCGAGATACCGCTTGTCTTTGTCCCTCAGTTCAAGCGCCTCGTGTTTCCCTGTCGAAGCACCAGAAGGCACGCTCGCTCTTCCAAATCCGCTTTCTGTGAATACATCAACCTCTACGGTTGGATTGCCCCTTGAATCGAGTATCTCTCTTGCCTGGATGTTCTGGATTGTGAACAATGTTTCACCACTTGATCCTGGTAATATACTTTAATTATATTTAATAATTATCTTACATCCATCGGCTCTGGCATGAAAAGTTATAAGCTCCCAGAAACAGTTGTTTGAATGGGAGAGAATCAGAATGGAGATGGAAAGAAGTGGTACCTGAACATAAAGAATTATTCCTGGGATTTTCTGAAGGATGAGGCCATGGTAGCATATGGAATAGAGGCGTTACGTCCAGACTGAAGCTTGAGCCAACAGCCGCACTGGTCATGCGGTGGCCAGAAAGATCATACAACGAAGGGACAGCTCTTCAAATTATTAACCAGCTCGATCTGTCTTCAGGAGATGATCTTCTCGATAAATGCAATGCGGTCTGCAGCTGGTACGATGAGGTGATCCTGAACAGAAAATATTTCATAAAGCAGCTGATAGAGCAGCAGCTGGCTGCTTCTGAACATGAAAATCAACTTGTTTTCCTCGCAGCCGGAAAGTCGCCTCTTGCGGCTGAATTGCTGTCAAAGTATTCTTCAAGGATCGATCTTGTTTGCGAAATTGATATATCTGGAATGAATGAAAAAAAGAAGCTGTATGATAACATTTATCTCAAATTCAAGAGGTTTCTGTAATTTTTGTCTGTCATTTCCACATATCATTACCAGCAATAGCAGAAATATCAGATTCAATACTTTTTTTTGGAAGAGCTAAACTCAGAAACTTATTATTTTCAGTAATAATTACATTTCTTTCAACTAAATATGATAAAATACTATTTATATCAGATTCTGTATATGAGGCTTCGTATTTTTCTTTGATATATTTTCTTATAGTATCTAATGAGCGAATTCTGTCGCAAAATAAATATATATCGGATGCTGCGTCCTCCAGCATAAAAGTTCCTAATCCAGATTCTCGAGTGTCAAATATCTCAAGAAAATTCACCCCCTTAAGATAAAATAAGAGCGGTCGTTCGGAACTATAATATCTATCATGCCAATTTTTATGTACTTTTGAAATTTCATGAATATAACTAAAATCAGTTGGATTTCCATCTATCGAGTACTCAAATTTATAAGCAAGTTTAAACAGATCCGCGTCCGATGGATAGACAAATTCATATTTCTTGCTGGGTTGTATGTTTTTAATTGAAAAAGCATCGGGGGTATCAAAATAGGGGCTGAAACGTTCAAGGGCTAACTGGTTGGGTGGATAAAGTGGAGGTTGAAGGTGTACAAGTTTCGACATAACAATCGCCATTTCTTTATAATGAGTTGGAGTTTCACCAGGGAATCCCCACAATAAATTATAATTTACATCTATTTTAAATTCCTTACACCATTTTAGAAGTTGAATATTCTGTAATTGAGTGGTTCCTTTACGCATTAACCTTAAAATTTCGCTACTAAAGCTTTCTATACCTGCTTGCACTTTCTCAACTCCAGCATTTGAAAGCAGATGTACCTGTTCCTTATTCAAATTAGCTCTTATTTCGTAAAAAAGGGTTATGTCGAGGTCAAGTTCACATAATTTTGGTAAGAGTTCTTTGAAATAATTTCCATTAATAACATTATCAACCGCGCAAAAGTTAAGGCACTTATATTTTGCACTTAAATAAACTAATTCAACCATAATCCTTGCTGCAGATTTGCTGCGATAATGTACTTGATCACCATTCAGACCGCAAAATGTACATTTTTTTTTCTCACCCCACCAGCATCCTCTTGCACTCTCAAAAAAAATGGTCTTTGGAGCCAATTTCATTTTTGCTTCGGCTGCCTGAGAGAAATAATCATCATAGTTTGGAAATGGACTCTCATCAAGGTTCGCCAAGAGATCACGGGGGGTATTTGTAATAATCTCATTACCACAACGCCAAGATATACCTTGTATATTAGATGCATTCTCCTTATTGAAGATATGGTCTTTACGGAAACTTTGGATAACTTCTGGTAAGGTATCTTCACCTTCTCCGTGAACGCAACAATCAATATATGGAAATACCTTCATGTGTTCTATGCCCATTTCTCCAGCAAACGATGCACCACCCATAATAATAAATTTATTTGGAAATTTTGTCTTGATAAACTTAGCCAATGCAATTGATGGTATTGTTTGATTGAAAGTGCATGTAAATCCAATAATATCATAGATGTTAAAGTCAATACGACTAAATGATTCTTCTATAAATTCAGGGATTGCCTTATCTCTCATAAAAATGAGCCGTTCAAGGTATTCCTGCCCTAATGCATCAGTAAGCAAATTACTTCCATATTCAATGCCAATTAGTTGTTCTTGTTGCAGAAAATGTTCTTTTAAATAACTGAAATATTCTATATCCTCTAGAAACTTCTTTTCTGAGTTATCACGAATCAATTTGTTAAAAAGCCACTCATTTAATAGGCTGAAAGAAGGGGTAAAAGCCAAAGTTGCATAAAGATCGTGACCAATCTTTTTACTAAAAAAAATATTTTCATAAGCAACATCTGATTCAATCCCTTTTTTCAATAAAGAACTCTTGAGAATCCCCATTTGAATCGAAGGATTATCTGCTTGAGCCCATGGCATAATTATTAGAAGAACTCGGGGATTTTTCATACGCCTTTCATCTCGGCAATTACTCTCATTTTAAATTCTTCATCCTGGAACAACTCTTCTAAAAAAATTGACTCTTCCAAATAATACCTTAATCCAGAGGCCACTTTGAGTCTAAGTTCAAAATCCATAACGAGTTCTGCAAGGTATTTGTTAATTTGAGGTATAGAGAAAAGTTTCGCGCATGTATAGCATGGATTAAAAAACATGTGCTTCGTAGGTAGTAGGTTCGAAAGAGAAGATTTCCTCAATAATTCATATAATCCATAGCTACCCCACAACCTTAAGAAATGAAATAGGGTATTTGTTGAACTTTTTTTATAAATCGTGGACAGAGTTTCAGTTGCAACATTGCCCAAAACCAATGGATGATTTTTACGTACTGCGATAAGGGCATTGCAGCATGGTAGCACTGTACCATCTTCACAGATTACGGGACCATTTGAAAGACAAGGTATAGGAGGCTTCTTTCTGGTGAATGGAAATTTTTTGTCCAAATGTTCCGCCCTTCCAAATGGGATAAGACTCTGTAAATGTATATCTTTTCCTGCAAATGCCCGGATTTCCTCCAGTAAAAGTCTTTCTTTTTCTAAGTTTTCATATCCTTCAGTGAATCGAATAGTTACATTCTTGCCATTTTTCTTCGCAGCTTCATAAGCATTTTTAATATTGGTTAATGGAACAACTTTTAAATGGTAGACATCTGTGCTAACGTTATAATCCGATATATCTTCATGTTCATTGATAATTCGCTCCGCTTCTATTCTGCTACTTGCCCAATACCCACTCGATACAACACCAACAGTAGCCCCCATCCGATTCGCTGCTTTAGAAATAATCTTAATTTCTTGAGGTTTCATAAATGGTTCTCCACCAGTTATGCCAATATCCGTAATTGTTCCTTGCAGGTCTTTCAACTGAGACGCTATATTGGAAACCATTTTTATATCCATGTCATCCCCTTTGGAAGGTAATGCGTTAATAAAACAGTGTTCGCACTTCAAAGGGCAACGGTTTGTCAATGATATTGAAAGAATTGAACCATAATTACTTTGTTTCTTATTAATAAATCCTTCAATATCGTCGACATCATCTTTATCAATTTTACCAATCATATTTATCTCACTGAATATTCAAAAAAAAAGAGGGCTTGAAATTGAATTATTTCTTTAGTCCTTTATTACCACAGTCCTAATTTCTTTTCCAGCCATCTTATTTATTCTTTCTTTTATTTCAGCTTTGTCCATTTGCAGATCGTACTTCATTATATCAGCCATACGCCTTTTAGTTGCGCTATCTAGACCCAGTAACTGATATTGATTCTTTTTATCCGTAAAAAATTTGTTCGGATCCTTAATCATTTCCTTCAACTGTTCGTCACTAAAATCTTTTAAACCCATATTGTTCCTCCCATTGATTTCTTTTATTAAGATGAGCCCTCTTTTTTAAGAAAATGCGTTATTCTATTTACGCATTTAGCATATAACTTGTTCATAACAAGCTTAATTCGAATATCTCTACTGATATATGCGAATTAGATTCGCAAATATCCTTTCACTTAAATCTTGCCCCTATCTCAAATATCACCTCCACCTAATACAATTGTTTCTTTTCATATTTAAAGCCATGCTCATGCATTTAGAGACTTTTTAATTTTTTCTGGTTATGCCTAAAAAAATACTGCAATTATACTATAAAATTGTAGTATGGTGTTAAATCCTGCCGAGATTTTAAGGGAATATCCACCACATGCCTCAAAATAAAAGCAATAGTAGTTAGATGCCTTTCTCCATAGGAAATGGAGTGTATGTATTTAAAATCTTTTCTCTGATGAATGACTTTTCTATTTCCCTGGCTATTTTGATTCTCTGTTTTATCCTGGTCTCTGAACTTTTCTTTTTCCTCTCAATCATATCTGCTCTTTAGAAAGTTTTTTTTCAAATCTTCTCAGGAACTCTGGCGGTGCTGTCTGTTCTCGATTGCTCAGAATGATGAGAGATTATAAACCAAGATTCACCCCACCTGCATTTCTAATCGGCAAGTGAATCATTATAAAGATGTCTGCAAGTATCAATAGTTCTATTCATCTTGACTTCTTGATTCTCATTGGGATAGACTCTGAACTTATAGGCTCTTTTCATCTGATGATCGCATTCTTTTGTAAATATATTTCTAAATATAGTGGCCTGAAAGTAATATTGCAAGGGGCGCAATTCATCCGCTCGACAAGTCAGATGGTCTTCTCCATCTCTGACCCCAACATTATAAAAAAAGCAGGCTCAGTTGTATTCCCTCCAGGTCCTTCCGCACTTTGTGCACCTGAAAAACCTGACCTCACTTTCATCCGCAGAACGGAGCTGCCTCAGCCACCAGTACGCAGTATTATTGCCGCACTCCTCGCAGATAGCGCGTGTTGTGGGCATGCCCATGGAACGCTCTTCCAGAACAGAGACCTCGCGTTCCTTTCTTTCGGTCTTTGAAACAAAACTTCCTTTGATCTCTTTTTCAAACCCGCATTTCTTGCATTTATAAACATTCTTTGCGGGTATCATCATGCTTTTACATTTCGGACAGAATTCCATTGATATCACTCCTGGAGTTCTCTATGATCTTATTATGGTCAAATGCCAGTTCTGGTATTTCATCAAGATCAAAAAGCCTTATATCTTTAGCATCAGAACCAGCTTTAATGTTTCCACTTCCTTTTGAGAGATAGCATATTGAAACCGTATGTCCCCTGGGATCGCGCGAAGGGTCAGAGTACACCCCAAGAAACTTTATGAGCTCTATCTCAAGCCCTGTCTCTTCCCTGGCTTCGCGTATGACTGCATTTTCCACGGTCTCCCCTATCTCAACAAATCCTCCCGGGAGAGCGAATTGATCCTGAAAAGGAGGGTTCCTGCGTTTTATGAGCACAAGCTTTCCCTCATATATTATCAGTGCATCCACAGTCAGAAGAGGCGTTTCTGGTCTCATTATTTCCTCAATATTATTGTAAGGATATCGTTATCATACAGCATATGCTCAAGCCCGACATGCTGACCTCTGTGCTTGGCAGAGTCGCCCCAGACCTGGGCATATCTGAACCTTTTCCTGAAATCGCGGTGAAGCCTGTCGCATATATCGCCTATAGTTGAGCTGTATCTGACTATGAGGGGTTCGTCCATATCAGCATCCTTTCCCTGAGGTTTCAAAAAGACCCTGATAAACCCGAGTTTCTGGTATATTAATTCCTTGAGTTCTTCGATATGGACCTTCTGATCAGCAGAGACAAGGAGAGCATCCGGGAATTTCTCCATGCACTCCTTGAGCGTATTTTCATCAGCAAGGTCAATCTTATTAATAACCACAACTGCAGGGATATATTTTCTGTTGCCAAGCACAGCGTCTATTAACTTATCTATTGTGATGTCCTCACGTATCACCACGCTGGCGTTATGCATCCTGTACTCTCCCAGGATTGATTTTATCGTATCCTCGTCAAGACCCACATCTACCGTGCTGCTGATACTGACTCCTCCCCTGGGTTTTTTCCTTATTGTGATCTCAGGAGGTCTTGAATTGATCCTGATGCCTGCTGCATAGAGTTCCTCCACAAGAACCTCATAATGAACGAGCTGGAAGACATCAAGCATTATCAGGGCAAGATCAGCATTCCTTACCACCGCAAGCACCTCTTTACCTCTGCCGCGGCCGGAAGCGGCGCCTTTCAATATCCCCGGCACATCGAGTATCTGGATCGTGGCACCTTTATATTCCAGCGCTCCAGGCACCACGTCGAGCGTGGTGAACTCATAAGATGCAACAGCAGATTTTGTCCCTGTCAGACTGTTCAGGAGCGTACTTTTTCCCACAGATGGGAACCCAAGAATCACGACAGAAGCGTCGCCTGATTTCTTGACTGCAAAGCCTTCACCTCCTGATTTTTGTGATGCCCTTTTCTGTACTTCCTCCCTGAGTTTTGAGAGCTTTGCCTTGAGTCTGCCTATATGACCTTCGGTAGCTTTGTTATACTTTGTTCGAGAGATCTCTTCTTCAACAGCCTTTATCTCTTCTTCAAGTGCCATCGCCTCTAATACCTGTAAACAAGGCAAAAAGGATTTGGGTAACAACAACCTTTCAGGACAGGATGAATGCATTAAATGAATATCTGGATTCCAGGACAGATGAGACCATAAAGACTCTTGATGAACTTGTGCGCATTCCCACGCAGGTTCCGCCAGGTGAGAACTATGAAAAGATCATGAACTACATGGCGCAAAGGCTTGAAGACCTTGATTTTCAGGTCGAGAAGCTCGTGATGCCTCGCGAACTATTTGTGAAGAAAAATCCAAGGATGGCACATCTTACAGGAGAGCGGGTGAATTTATCTGCCATAAAAGATGCAGGTAAAGAAAAGACGCTTTTGATAAACACCCATCTTGATGTCGTACCTGCAGACTCTAACTGGAGCGTTCCCCCGTTTGAATGCACAATTAAAGAGGGACGCATCTTCGGGCGTGGTGTTGCTGATTCAAAAGGAGGGGTCGCTGCTCTTTTAACAGTGCTTTCAGCCATGAAAGAACTTGAGATAGAACAGGGATATAACCTGAATATTGCGATGACCACAGATGAAGAGATGGGGCCGTATTCAGGTCTGTGTTATCTTGCTGACCTGGGTAAACTTAAAGCTGATTTTTTCCTGAGCATGGACGGTGATAGCGATGATATCACCACAGCATCCAATGGCAATGCTGACTGGCAGATCGATGTTCTTGGAAAATCATACCACAGCGGCAGCAGTTTTCTTGGTGTGAATGCCATAGAAAAAACTATCCCTGTGATGAATGGACTGATGGAATTAAAGAAAAAGATCGAAAAGCGGCGCTCAAAAGTCCCGTCAAGCATGGCGATCAGCCAGAAGACGGGGATCAAGACGCTTATGCCTGTTCTCAATATCACCCTGATAAATGGAGGTGTGAAGCAGAATATAGTTCCGGACAGGTGCACGATGAAAGGCGACCGCCGCTATATCCCTGAGGAGAAATTCGAGGATGTGTGCAAAGAGATGAACGATGCAATCGCCATGGTGAGAGAGAAGCATCCTGACATCGATCTCAAGATCAGCTGCGATGATGTGTACGCTCCAATGCTCACAGATATGAACCATCCCTGGATAAAAGAAGTGAAAAAGATGGCTGAGATCACTGCGGGTAAAGAGATAAGGCTTGTCGGGGCGCAGGGGAGCCTTGATGTGGCGTATGCTGTCAGGGTCACAGGGTTGCCTGCATGCTGCTTCGGAACAGGGAGAAGGACAGAGAGCAATGCCCACGCAGGGGATGAGAATATCCTGATCGAGGATCTTGTGATGTATACGAAATTTCTGGGGAAGCTGATATGCGGTGCGAATAATCTGTCAGAATGATAGATGCAGAACCAGTTTTTCACTCACATCTCATTTTATCATCCCGGCAAAGTCTTCTTTTGTCATATGCTGTCTTGAAGCCTGGTCATCCCAGAGCTTTCTGAAATAATAAAAATATTCGTACATCTCATACGCATCACTTGCATAGATGATATCATGTTTCTGGATGACCTGGATCTGTATGTACAGAGGCAGCTCTTCAAATATCCTTACATCATATCTTTTCGAAAATACATCAATGTTCCTGAATATCTGCATCAGTAAACCAGCCCTGTCATTACATTCAGGAGCAACTATGCAGATATCAATGTCGCTTCTCGGCGTCTCCTCGCCTTTTACCATTGAACCGTAGAGCAGGATGGCGAGTACATCTTTTCGACAGTTCAAAAAAGAAAAGTCCTTTTCTAAAGATTCTCTGTTAACCATTTATCAATTACCTCTACAAAATGCCTGAAGCCGGGAAGCAATGTTCGAATCGATTCAAATGCGATACTATCATCTAAAGTATTGTAGCGATGAACCAGCCTGTTTCTCAGACCATTGGATTCTATCAATACATTTTTCAAACTGACTTCTATGATCTTTTTATTAAAAAGAGCTTCCATGTTTGTATAGTCATCTTTAGGGATAATTCTTGAATCTCTGCAAACCATTGCAGCGACATCAAATGAAGCTTCTATCAATTCCTGAAACGCCTTGTATGTGGCAAGCCTGGTTCTTTTATCAGAAATAAAATCAGAGATATCAAATGGTATCCAATCTTCAATGTCAGCCATTCTTTCAAGAATTAAGTTCAGCTTTTCCCTGTATCTTTTTGCTCGTTCAATGTCCACAAAATATCAGCCCTTAATTTATTATATTTTTATATATATTAATTATGGAGTTAGATAATAACTTTGATAACTATGATTTTTCATTCACACAGGGCATACAGGCGCAGCACATCCACCTGCATATTCTGGGTCGGCAGATACGTATTTATCGATCCTGTCGCCAAGGTACAGTACCTGCTCTGACTTGCTTCCATATCTGTAAACAGTGATTCCTTTGCACTTCAATTCATATGCAAGCATGTACGCCTTCTCCACCTCCTTCACATCAACGTCATTCGGGAAATTAATGGTCTTTGAAACCGCATTGTCGCAGTGGCGCTGGAAGGCTGCCTGCATTCTCACATGCCACTCAGGCGCGATATCAAAGGCAGTGACGAATACTCGCCTTATGTCTTCAGGTATACCTTCGATACCTGCAAGCGTTCCCTGCTTTGCGATCTTCATCATCAGCTCTTCGCTGTAAAAACCCCTTTCTTTTGCTGCTTTCTCAAAATACGGGTTCACCTCAAGCAATCTTGTTCCTTCAAGTACGTTCCTCACAAAAGAAACAGCAAACAGAGGCTCGATGCCGCTCGAACATCCTGCAATGATGCTGATAGTACCTGTGGGCGCGACCGTGGTTACAGTGGAGTTGCGAACAGGTTTTCTGTATATGCTGCCAGGGAAATTCGGGAAAGCACCCCTCTCTTCTGCCAGCCTCTCTGACGCAGCAT
>Ga0209323_10002418_pt1 | contig 12412 bp, 10 predicted proteins | sample Rifsed19ft2_FD_184014 | JGI IMG/M metagenome (GOLD analysis project Ga0209323, IMG submission 184014) | Soil microbial communities from Rifle, Colorado, USA - sediment 19ft 2 (version 2) | ecosystem: Environmental > Terrestrial > Deep subsurface > Rock core/Sediment | place: Rifle, Colorado...
GTTATAGAACGGCCGCCCGGAGCCCTCTTCCCTCACGTACCCTATCCTCATCTTCGCGCCCGTAAGGAAGGTATACCAGGCAAGGTTCTTCGAATACGCTGACGCGCAGCCGATGGCGACGTCCAACCCCTCTGCCCTTATCTCCCTGAAGACCTTGATATTGGAGAGGGCCGCCTTGAACCTCGCCCCTCCGGAATGCCTGCTCTTGTGATAGACGTAGACGCGGTCAAGGTCCGGGTTTCCCTTCAATACATCGGCGTTATATGAATTGACCAGCGCGAATATCCATGCCTGGGGGAAGCTCGCGCGCAGGAGCTTTATGGCCGGCGTGGTGCAGACCAGGTCGCCTATGTTATCCCTTCTCACAAGGCATATCTTCTGAACTGTCTTCAACTGGCGGCTCCCGGGGGAAGGGGCTCCTGTCTTCCCTCTCCATGCAGCACGACGCAGATGGCGGCAAAGGCCATCATCAGGTTTCCGTAGCCCTCTACCCAGAAGCCGTTCGCAAGGTTGACGATGAAATAGGAGACGAGGACTCCGAGGGCAGAGTACCTTACAAAGGACGCCGCCGGGCCCCTGGAGCGCCTCAAGGATGCGGCCTTCGCCACTATCGTCGCCCAGAACGCGACCAGCGCCGCGAGGCCTATAACGCCGACCTCAAAAAGGAGCTGTAGGAATAGATTGTGCGGGTTCACCCTGCCGTAACTCAGCCCGAAATAATAATACGTATAGCTCTTCTTGTCCCATCTTTCCATATAGCCGCCGTCCCTGGCTACATGGTGCATCTTCTTCCAGCCGTAGCCCCAGCCCAGGACCGGCCTGTCCTCTATCATGTCGACGGCGCCCTTCCAGATACCCAGCCTGCCGTTCATGCCTTCGTTGGTGTTCGTCACGTAGGTCTTCGGGAAGAGGATGGTCTTGTACCTCTCCAGCATGTCGGGCTTCACTGAAAGGAGCACTGAGACGGAGATGACGAGCGCCAGGGCCCCGGCGAGCAGGACCTTATATCGCCCGGCGGCCAGCGTCATGAAAAAGAGCCCGGCCAGAAAGGCGGCGACCTGCGCCCTGTGGTTGTTCAAGACCGAGAGCACGATCTCGAGGGCTATGAAGAAGACGAGCGCGGCGGCCAGAGGCCTTTTTTCCCTGAAGGAGTACAAATAGGCTACCGCAAGCGGTATGAAAAAGGTGGCGAAGCTCGAATAGCCGCGCAGGCCCGTGTTGCCGACGTCGGTCTCTCCAAGCCAGTCGAGGAGCCGCGAGAGGTCGGTCAGCGCGACCACCTTCACCGTGACCGCCGCGAAGCCCGCCAATATGAAAAGGAGCACGGGCCGCAGTCCAGCCGCGTCCCTGTACTGCGTTATTATCGCGAAGAAGATTACCGCCTGGTAAAGGAAGTCCTTCCTTATGGCGTTGAAGCTCTCGCCGGCATAAGGGCTCAAGGCCGCGCTCAGGAATATTGCCGCGGCCAGGGCAAAAAAGGCCTGCACCGTCCTGTCCTTCAGGTCCACCCGGAACTTCCCGCTCGCGGACCTTATCACCAGGCACCCGACGAGCAGAACGAAGGCCGTGTTCCTGACCCCAGCGTGGCGCAGGAACGGCTGGAAGAAGAGGAGCACCCCGAGGAATACGGTCACGAGGTTGTATCTTTCGATTATGCCGTTGAGTCTCGCTATCACTCAAAATCGCCTTTCAGCTTGGTTAATCCCGTGAATCTCCAAATTCAATATCGAATCCTCCGGACGGACAGGCCTGCTCAGAGCGCCTGTCCGGTCCGGAGCATCTCTGAAACCCGATGCATCACCTCTTCAGCCGTGATCCCGGTAACGCACTCCCTGTGTTCCATCCTGCACTCGTAGGGGGTCTTGAAGATAGATACGCAAGGCGGACACTTTGAGGCGGTATTGCGGACTATCACGCTCCTCGCGCCGGTCGGCCTCTGGTCCATGACGCATGGGCCCGCGATAACGATTAGCGCCACCCCCAGCGCGTCCGCCATGTATATGAGCCCGGTATCGACGCCCACGACCAGGGAGAGTCTCTTTATGACCTCCGGCATCTCAAGGAGGCTGAAGCTCCCGCACGAGTTGAGCACCCTGGCTTTCTCCCCGAGCCCGTCAATTATCCCGCTGGCCGCCGCCCTGTCCTGAGGGCCGCCCAGGAATACCACGCTGTACGGCGTCCTTGAGAGTATCAGGCCAGCGAGCTCCTTCATCCTGCCGCTCCCCCAGTCCTTCAGCGGGTTGGCGGTGCCGAGGACCATGCCCACGTATCTCCCGTCTCTCAGAAAGGCCCGGGCCTTCTCGGAAGCGCCGGGGCACGAATAGACCTCCTTGTCAGTCGAGCAGCCTGTAATCCCGAGATGCCTCAGGGCTCCGATATAGGTCTCTATCGACGTCCGCTCCGCGGAATGCCGCTCGACAGATGTATTGAGCGACATCAGGGCCTTCATCGTCGCCCCGGCAAAGTCCGGATATACGCAGACCCTCACGGGGATAAGCGCCCAGAGGGGTATTACTATGTTCTCCGAGTTCGGCAGCAGTATTACGGCCGCCCCGAAACCCTTCTTCCTTATCTTCGAGGCGAACGCGAGCTTGCCTGATATGCCGCCGTATCTCTTCCTGTCGAACTCTATTATCTCGTCAACGCGGGGGTTGCACCTCAGGAGCCCGGCAGAGGACGGGGCAGCCATGACAGAGAGCCTTCTGTCCGGAAATGCCCTCTTTATCTCCCTGAAGACAGGCGTCGAGCATATCATGTCGCCTATCTTTGCGGTCTGGATAACGAGAACAGGGCCGCCCGGAGTTGAAAAGGCTCTCGACAGGAGCCAGATCAGGGGGTAGAGGATATAGGAGATGACGGCGTATATCAATTCAATGGCCTCTCATCGCGCGCCGCGGCTGTTAGCACGCCCTCTACCCCGTTTACATAGCTCTCAATGGAGAAGTCCCTCAGCACCCGCTCCTTCGCCCTTTTGCCGAGCTCCGTTCTCAATGCGGCTGAATCGGCGAGAAGCGCTATCTTCTCCGTGAGCGCGCCCAGGTCCCCATCCGGCGCGAGAAAGCCCGTCTGCCCGTCCGTCACCAGCTCGCCGGTGCCGGTCACGTCAAAGGCGACGACCGGCTTTCCCATGAGCATCGCCTCGAGTATCACCCTCGGGAGCCCCTCGTTCGCGGACGGCAGGACAAATACGTCCATCGAGTTTATGTAAGAGAGCGCGTCAGAAGAGAAGCCGGTGAAGACGGTCTTCTTTCCCATGCCCAGCACATCGGCCTTGCTTTTGAGCGTCTCCATCTCAGGGCCTTCGCCCACGACCACGCAGCGGATATCCCCCCTGTCCTTGAGGGCGGCGACCGCTTCAAGCAGCATCGATATCCTCTTCCTCTTCACGAGGGAGCCGACGGTGCCGACTACGATGGCGTCCCTGCCGAAGCCCAGGCTCCTCCTGAGGTCCTCAGGGGCCCTCGCTGGCCTCACGGAGGCGTCTACGCCGTTATGTACCACCACGCATTTGCCGGCCTCGACCCCGCTTTTGACAAGGCCGTCCCTGACGCCCCTTGATACGCACATGACCCTTGAGACGAGCTCGTTTACCGCCCTGGCCTCGAAGGGGTTAAGCGTCACCGCTATCCTCGTGTGCTGCACGCAGGGTACACCGGCCTCCCTTGCCGCGATGATGCCTTCGAGGTTGGTCGAAGGCTGGTTGTTCATGTAGAGGAGGTCGAAGCCCCCCTGCTTCAATATTGCCGCTATCCTCTTGGAATCGGGCAGGATGCGGGAGAGGTAGTCCATCCTGAAGATGAACCTTTTCTTCAAGTCCCTTGAAGGGAAGAGCGCGGCCCTGCCGACCTCCTTCAGGAGCCTCATCCCCGCGCCCTTTGGCCTTCGCGGCAGTATGATGGTATCGACCCCGATATTGCCCAGCTCGGCCTTCAGGGACGATTCTCTCCCCTTGCCGTAGTCCTCGTAGAAGAGGGCGGTGAAGGAGAACCGCGTCCTGTCGGCGCGCTTCATCAGCTCGATCAGGCTGTTTGTGCCGCCGCCCCACTCCTTGCCGGTATCGAGGACGAGTATCCTTTTCATCGCCTGCCCGCGACGGATGCGTAGAGCGACTCGTAGGCGGCTGCCATACTCTGGTACGTGAAGCGTTCTTCAACTGCCCTGCGGCATTCGGCCTGGTCGATAGCGCCTATGCCCCGTATGGCCTCTGCCATCTCTGCGGCCCCGTCGCACAGAAAGCCGGTCCTGCCGTGCTCGACTATCTCAGGCATAGCCCCGTTATGGGTCGTTATTACCGGCGTGCCGCTCACGAGGGCCTCTATCGTCACGTTGCCGAAGGGCTCGCACCACTGCGTCGGGAATATCAAGGCCTTCGCCTTGGCGAGTAGCATGGCCTTGAGCTCGCCCCCCACCGGGCCTACGTACTGTATCCTGTCGGATAGCTTCTTCTTGAGAAAACCCCTGAAAAAGCTGTTCACGAACGTCTTACGGTGCACGTTCCCTGCTATCAGGAGGCGCGCGCCCGCTCTCTCAGCCGCCTCTATGGCCACACCGACCCCCTTCACCTCCCAGTCGACCCTGGAGAGAAACAGGAAGTAGTCGTCCTTCTCCCTCCTGAATATGTACTCCGAGGGGTCGAGGCCGTTATGGATGAAGGGCGCATCCGGGTAGCCCCAATACTTCCTCTGCGCGTCCGAGATAAAGGAGACGTCCTTGAGCCCCGCGAACCCCTTTACGCACCCGCGAACAGTCGTAAGGCTGGGAAGGCCATAGTCGCCGAAGGCATAGTCCCCGTTGAAGTGTATGATGTCCGCTCCTTCGGGGATATACCTCCCGAGAAGCTCAGGCGTCGGGACGCGCACGCCGGCAAAAGGCCCACCCCTCTTCTCGCAGCCGGCTACCGAATTGCCCTCCGGACCGATGAGCGTCACCTTGTGGCCGCGCTCGGAAAGGCCCTTTATGAGCCAGACGACGAACCTCTCTATACCGCCGTATTCCTTTACCGGGAGCCTGACGTGGTAGTAAAAGACTATATGCAAGGACAATCCCCTCCGGGCGCCTTATCCGCCCAGCACCTTCCTGTATACCTCGTAGATCTTCGCCGCGTTCTTCGCGGCGTCGAAGCGCTCGAGCGCCCTCTCCCTCGCCTTTCCTCCAAGCCCCTTCAACAGGGAGCTGTCGTTCATGAGCCGCGATAGCCTCTCCGAGAGCTCGAGGAAGCTGCCCGGCGTAAAGAGGAGCCCCGCGTTGCCTACGACCTCCGGTATCGACCCCGAGGCGGCGGCAACTACCGGCTTGGCGCACGCCATCGCCTCGACGAGCACCATGCCGAGCTGCTCCTGCCATGTCATGGTCGGAAGGCTCGGCAGCACGAATACGTCGGCGAGGTTATGGAGCCTCCTTATCGAGCTGTACGGCAGGAAGCCCGTGAATCGGAAGTTATCCTCAAGCCCTGCCTCTGAGATTATCTTCCTGAGGTTCTCAAGCTGCGCGCCCCTTCCGGTTATGAGGACCGTGAAGTCCCTGTAACCCCTCCTCTTCAGGTCTGCCGCCGCGTAGACGAGCGAGTGGACCCCCTTCCATGAGGCGAGCTTCCCGATATAGAGAACAGTGAAGTTCCCGGCAGGGACGTTGTATTCCCTCAAGAGGCCCTCGTCCTTGGGCTCGGGCCTGAAGAGCGACATATCGATGCCCGTGTATACGGTCGTTATCCGCTCCTCAGGGACCCCTTCGAGCAAAAGGACGTCCTTTATGGTGTCGCACCAGGGGATGTAATGGTCTATGCGCTCCCTCGCGTAATGCTTTATGTAGTTGGTCTTGGGGTCGAAGACCTGCCTGTAAGGGATGTTCTCGAGGTAGCTCACTACGAGCCTGTAACCCTTCTGTTGCTTGAGCTTCGAGAGCGTATAGAGCGACCTGCTCGAGTCGTAGCACTCCATTATGTCGTAGCCGTTCAAGCGCTTCTCGAGCGAGTGCGTGTAAAAGTCCATCCTCCTGTAAGGCCCCCGCTCGAGCCTGCCTGAGAGAAGGCTCCTCACGCCGAGCATGACCTCTTCCCTGTGCGTGAGTATGCGCATCGGCAGGGATACCTCGCTGGTGTCGAACTTGTTCCTGTCGCCCACGAAGAGGTCTATGTCGACCCCCGGGAATCCTGCCAGGGGCTCGAACATCTGGGACATCCATTTCGAAACCCCGTTCTCCCATACTATCCCCACCTTCATTCCGGGACCGTCTCCCTGGCGGCCTGGTCATTTGCGGTCGCATAGACCGCGTTCACCGCCTTCAACGACTTCAGGGCCTCCTTGCCGTCGACAGACACCCGCTCCCTGCCTTCGAGAGCGCCGAGGTAGTTCATGAAGACGTCGTAATGCGTGCCCGGACGGAACCTCATCGGCGCGCGCATCCGCGCCGCCAGATAAAATCTCATATAGTCCAGGTCGAGCCTGAGGCGCGGAGGGACCGAGGCGTACTCGAGCCTCTTCCCTGAAAAGGCTATCCCGCCCTTATCGCCTTTTACCTCCAGCCTCGTCGGCATCGACCTTTCCACGTTCGTGTTCATGCTTATGGAAAAGCAGGCGTTGCTGAATTCGAGCTTCACTTCCGCCTGGTCCTCTACGTTCAGTCCGGGTCTCGAGCTCCTTACCGACCCTGTGCACCTCACCGGCTCCTCGCCCATGAGAAAGACGGCGAGGTCGATGAAATGTATGCCGTTATTCATGAGCACTCCCTTGCAGCCGTCCCTTGAGCCGAGGTAGTACTCCACGGCGCGCCTCTGCGCCCAGACGACGCTCGCCGAGAGCGCCCCGCCGAATACGCCCTCCCTTATATACTTCCTCAGGAGTATCGCGCTGTCGTCGAACCTGCACTGGTAGACGACGCCCAGGAGAGAGCCGCTCTTCTCGCAGGCCTCGATGAGCTCCCTGGCCTTTTTTTCCGACACGTCTATCGGTTTTTCGATAATGAGGTGCTTTCCCTTACGAGCCGCCTCTATCCCGTATCGGGCGTGAAGGTCGCTCGAGTTGGCGATGTCGACCACGTCGATCGTCCTGTCGCCGAGTATCCCGGCGAACTCCATCGGCCTCAGGCCAAGCCCGGCGGCAGCCTCCGCTGTCCTTGAAAGATCGGCTCCGCAGATGCCGGCGATGTTGAACCCGCCGGTGCGCCTTAAGGCCTCCACGTGAGCCTTCACGATACGCCCCGTGCCGACGATGGCGATATTGCGCCTCTTGCTCATGGGAAGGATATCTTGCCGCGTTTCATGACAACACAGTAGCCCTTCCTGACCGCCCACCTCTTGAGAGGACCGAAGAGCCTCCTCGGCCTGAAGTCGGACGGGGAATCGTGTATCCTCGCGGCCCCGTCATAGACGGCGTCCTCGCACCTCAAGCAAGGCAACTCGGCGCCTGAAGCCGCGCTCCTTCCGTAGAGCGCATCGAGGGCGTCCGTCATCGCCTTGCCGTTCCAGACCTCTTCTATCGTGCTGACGCTCACGTTGCCGAAGTCCGTTTCGAGCCTCATGTCCTGGTCGCACAGATAGACCCGGCCGTCGTAGTTGACGTGCATCCTGTGTATGGGCCGGTTCTTCCCGCACGCGACGAGGCGGCGCCCCTGCTCATGCTGAGTAGCGCGAAGTCCCTCCGGGAGGGTCACGTTGCTCGCCCTGTCCGAGATGCCTTCGGCGAGGTGCAGCTTCACCTTCGTGCCCCTGAAGAACTCCTTCACGGCGCCTATCTCGTCCCCCGTCATGAGCGGCGTGAAAAAACCGATGTCGATGAGCTTGTGGGGGTACTTCTTCAAAAGGTACCCGAGGTTTTCCCTGAGGCGACTGAAGTCGAGGCCCATGACCTCGCGGTAGCGCCCCTCGGAGAAGGCCATTATGTTAAGGTGGACGGCAGGATAGGTCCTGTCCTTTATGAACCTGTCGACCAGGGCGGGGCCGAGGTTCGAGCCGTTGGAATTGAAGTAAATGGTAAAAACACCTTTTTCGCGCGCGTACTTCACGAACTCGGGAAAGTCCGGCAAGAGCGTCGGCTCGCTCATGTTGCAATAGCTGAGCTCCCCCATTATCCCGTTAGAGAGGCATATCGCCGCGTAGTCGTCGATTATCCTCTTATAGAGGCCCCATTCCATCCTGCCGTGCTTGAGTGAAGCGCTTATCTCCGGGTACGGGCATATTATGCACTTCGCGTTGCACTGGGTATTGAGGTCGACGGTAACCTTCGTCGGAAAGGGTTTGCGCGCGCTCAGGCCGAATACCTTCATCCCAGCGCCCCTTCCCTCTCAAAGACGCCCCGTACAGCGTCGAAGACCTCTTCTATCGAGATGTTCTCCATGCACTTCTGGTACCTGCATCTCTTGCTCACGCACGGCTCGCATGTCCTGTGCTTTTGTATGATGACGTGTCTGTCCATGTCTACTATGGGGCCTGACTTCCTGCTGTCCGCGACTGCGTACAGGGCCACGATGGGCGTTCCCATCGTTATCGCTATGTGCATGGGTCCGGTGTCGCCCGTGACAAAGGCCCTCATGCCCCCGATAAGTGGCGGCACCTGACGGAGCGGAAGCCTGCCCGCTGAATTTATCGCGCCCTCTCCTATCCCGGCCTTAATGCGCTCGCACAGCGCCCTCTCGGCGGGCGAGCCGGTAAGGACGACCTTTACCCCCGGATATGAGCCAATGAGCCTTTTCCCGAGCCCTGTGAACCTGTCGGCGAACCACTGCCTGCTCACGGTCGAGGCCCCGGGCTGAAAGCCCACGATTATATCATTTCCGGATACCCCCTCACTCCTTAAAAATTCCCCGGCGGCCTCCCTGTCTGAATCCTCTATGAAGAGGTCCATCCGCGGCCCGTCAGGTAAAACCCCGGCGAGGGCGGCAGTGGCGAGCCGCGCCTCTATGCCGTGGCCGAGACCGTTCCAGCCGACAACGGGCTCCCTGTTCGAAAGGAGGAAGTTGTACTCGTTTTCGTTCGGGAGCTTGAAGATGAACCTCGCGCCCGAGAGATAGCACAGGGGTGTAGCCTGCGGCTCGTTCCCGTGGAAGACGAGGGCGAGGTCAGGGGAGTATTTCCTCAGCTCCCTGGCGGTCCTGAAGAACCGGCTGTACCCGCCGTGGAACGGGACTATGGCGTCGATATACGGGTTGTTCGAGAAGAGCTCCATGTTGGCGGCGTTCAGGAGCGCTACCACCCTCGCCTTCGGGAACGCCTTCCTTACCGCCCTCATGGCCGGCGTCGAGATGAGCGTATCGCCTATTGCCGTCGATGATACGACAAGGATGCTCCTCACCTCCGAGGGCTTCATTAGCTCCGCGCCGTTAGCCCTTGTATCCCTCGCCTTGAGGGCCAACATGTACATATGCAGGAACCTGTCGGCTGCCTTGAGCCTCATCGCTTCGCCTTTGTCATTAGATAGAGCCTGGAGAGGAGCGGGTTCGTGTAGAGCCTGAGCCGCTTTTCCAGCCAGCCCGCGCTGTCCTTGGCGACTATCCTGTCGATCGAAAACCGGTCGCTTCCATTTCGCACGACGCCGGGCCTGGTCGTAAAGACGGCCTTGTACCCGGTCTTTCGGGCGGCATCGATGGCCTCAGGAGTGAAAGAGCCCTTTGGCCAGCAGAGGCTGTCGCAGCCGCCGAGCCGCTCCGTTATCCTTTTCTTCGAGCCTTCAAGCTCGTAGTTAAGCTCTTCCCTTGAGAGCCTGCCGGCGCTCCTGTGGCTCTTCGTATGAGAGCCTATCTCGATGAGGCCGCTGGCCTTCATCTCGGAGGCCATAGCCCAGTCAATGGATACGAGGGAGTGCGAGCCCTTCTCCATGAGCCGCTTGCAGCCGTCATGGGTAGGCGGGCTCTTCTTGAACTCGTCCAGGAGCGCGCCCCTTGGCATGCCTTCGTCCTCGGCGCCGTCCACCCAGTCGGTCACGGCGAATATCAGGGCCCTTATCCCGTATTTTTTCAGCACCGGGAAGGCGTAGACGAAGTTATCGAGATAGCCGTCGTCAAAGGTTATGAGGGCGCACCTCTCTTGGGGCGAGTATTCCCCTGATATCACGCCGAGGAGCTCAGAGGCATCGAGGCTCCTGTAGCCCGCCTCCTTCATCCGCCTCATCTGCCACTCAAAGACATCAGGCGCCGTCGAGACCATGTCGCCCTTATGGGGGCTGACGTGATGGTACATGAGAACCGGGACCGGCCTCAACGCCCTCTGCCCCCTGTCAGTCCGTCATAGAGCGAGAACATGCGCTCTGCCATCATATCCATCGAATAGCCGTCGACTACCATCCTGCGTCCGGCCTCGCCCATATTTTTTCTCAGGTCGTTGTCCCTGAGGAGCCTGACGACCGCGGCCTTCAGGCCCTCTGGGTCTTCCGGGGGCACAAGGAGCCCAGTCACCCCGTCCCTTACGGCCTCCGGCACGCCGCCTACGCGCGTGGCGACGACTGCCTTTCCCATCGCCGAGGCCTCGAGTATCGATGTGCCGAGCGCCTCCTGGAGCGTCGGGAGCACAAAGAGGTCGAGGCCCTTGAGCACGCCGGGTATGTCGTTCCTCAATCCGAGCATCTTCACGCTCTCGCCTACCCCGAGCTCCCCTATCCTCTTCTCAAGCGCATCTCTCTGCGGGCCGTTGCCCGCTATCACGAATACTGCCTCAGGGACCTCCCTCAATATGCCGGGTATGGCCTCGAGCAGTATGTGATGCCCCTTCTTGCGCCGGAGGATGGCCACGGTGCCGACCACGAGGGCGCCGTCTTTAAGGCCGAGCCCGGGCTTTAGCGTCTCTTGAGTCGTCGAAGGGTCGAACCTCTTGAGGTCAACGCCCGTGGGTATGCTCACGACCTTGCCTGCCCTTATCCCCTTTCCGTTCACGAGATAGTCCCGGACAGACTCGCTGACGGTCACCACCATGTGCGGCAGGAGCGAATAGGTAGCCTTCGAGGTAATTGGAAGCGATAGATGGCGGGTGCGGACGATAGCGGGCTTCCTCGAGGAGAGCCTCCCGGCGAGCGCGCCGAGGAGGCTGTCGTCGCCGCTGTGGGTGCTTACTACATCGACGCCCTCTTCCTTTATTATGCGCAGCATATAGAGGATGGCTGAGAGGTCCCTGTTCGAGGAGAGCCTGTGGGAGCGGACCTCTATCCCGGCGGCCCTGGCGCGCTCAAGGAGCTTGCTCTCCGGCCTCGCGAGTATAATGGGCCGCGCGCCCAGGCGTTTTAGCCCGAGGCACTCGTGAAGGGTCCTGTTCTCCTGCCCGCCCCAGCCGGCCGAGGACTCAGTGTGCAGCACGGTCAGCATCCGGGCAAGCCCCGGCCCGAATCGCATGAGAGACGGCGGTACATGGGGTCGGATGAAAAGAGGCGAGAGATGGCGCTCTGAAGGCCCTTCATAGTTTCCTATTTCCACATAATGAAAAACCGCAAGACGACGGGATTAAGAGGCCCGGCCCGCGCAAAGCCGCCTGTTCCCTCCGGCCGTGCCGGTCCTGAAAGCCGCCATGTAGCCCTTGAGGCTCCGCCAGACCTCTTCGGCGGAGAGCTCAAGGAGGCAATCGCTCCTCTTGCTGCCCTCGCAGCCGTCCTTGCCGCAGGGCACGCAATCCCAGTCCTTCTGTATGACCAGGTTCCTGCCAAAGGCCTGCTGCCCGTTCCTCGCGGGATAGGGCGTCCTCTTCTGCTTTCTTGTCCCCGGCCACGAGACCACCGCCCCGCCATTGTCCCATGGTCCCCAGCCGAACGCGCCGCTCGGGCCGAATATGCCGACCACCCTCGCGCCAGAGGCTGCCGCTATGTGCATGGGGGCGGAATCGACCCCGAAGAAAAAGAGCGCCTTCCTCGATATGACCGAGAGGCCCTTGAGGGTCGTCCTGCCTGAAAGGTCCGCGACAGGCGCCCTCGCGAGGCCGATTATCGAACGGACCTTCTCGAGCTCCCTCTTCTCTGTGCCAGAGGTGACGACCGTCCTCAAGCCCTCCTGTCCGAGCCTGTCTATGATTTGGGCGATGCCTTCGTCCGTCCAGCACTTGAAGAGCCACCTCGAAGTCGGGTGGATATGGACAAAGGGCTCGCCCTCGCTGATGCCGTGTTCGGCCAGGAGCGAGCATGCCCTTGCCTCGTCCTCCGGCGATGCATACATGTCGACGTTGAGGCTCGCCGTGCGGATGCCGAATGTCTCGAGTAGGCCAAGGTCCCTCGAGACCGTATGGACCCTGCCCGCAGGTCTCCTCACCAGGTTGGTATACAGCAGCCTCTTTCCGAAAAAGCCCCTGCCGGGCTCGTAGCCTATCCTGTATCTCGCCCCTGAGAGGAACGAGAGTATCGCGGGCCTGTCCCCACCGGTAAGATCGACCGCGAGGTCAAAGCCTCGGGAGCGCAGCCCCTTCGCGAACGCCGCCTCGCGCCTCAAGCGCGCCGCCGTGCTCATCGAC